>ERZ651776.5634-NODE-5634-length-10701-cov-5.327278_pt1 | contig 10701 bp, 9 predicted proteins | sample MGYA00514761_ERZ651776 | MGnify/ENA metagenome assembly ERZ651776 | reverse complement strand
AAGCTATACAGCCTTTAATCACAGACCTTGCAAACGCTATCAACACTTACACAGTAAGCAGTATAGTACACAGAGACAAGTCTCAGTATAAATTATTTTATACAGATACAGCTGTTGATGAAAATCAACAACGAGGAATTGTAGGAACATTAAGACCTAACGGTTTTGAATGGTCAGAAACAAGAGGAATAGAAGTCACAGAAATAGGAGCTGGATTTAATGAGGTTGGAGTTGAGGAACATTATCACGGGTCTACTACAGGTTATGTTTATATACACGATTCAGGTAATGACTTTGATGGTACTGCCATTTTAGCAAGATACGAAACACCTGACTATGACTACGGTGATTTAGGAACTTTAAAAACTTTACACTTTGTAAAAGTTTCAACAAGTGCAGAAGGTATCGTAGAACCAGACGTTCAAGTTAGATTTGATTATGGTAATACAGATACACCACAGCCACCTAATCTATTTGACTTAGGAACTATTAATCCTCCTTCTGTCTTTGGTGAAGCAATATTTGCAACCAATGTATTTGGTGGAGGTAAAAATCCTCTAGTCAGAGTACCTCTACAAGGCAGTGGACACAGTAACAATTTTACATTTATAAGTGAGGATACAAAACCTCCATACACAATTAATGGTCTTTACGTAGACTTTATACCTTCAGGCAGGAGATAAACAAAGATGGCAATAACAAAAGTAACAAGTTCAGTTTTAGATGTAGATATACCTGCATATAAATCTTTTGGCACTGACTCCATAATGATTGGAGATACAACTACAGGCACTATTGATGCAGCAGATAATAATGTTGGTTTAGGTGTAGATGTTTTTGCAGCTTTGACAAGTGGTGATAATAATGTAGCTATAGGGAAATCAGCTTTAAAAGCAAATACCACAGGAAATGAAAATGTAGCTGTAGGTATTGAAACTTTATTCCTAGGAACTGCAGGCATTGGAAATACAGCAGTTGGTCGTATTGCTTTAAGAGCAAACACATCTAATAATAATACTGCAGTAGGAAATGCTGCTTTAACATCAAATACTTCAGGTTCAAATTCTGTAGCAATAGGGGCTTATGCTTTACAAACAAATACTACATCAAGTAACAACACTGCGGTTGGCCGTGGTGCTTTATTAGCAAATACTGCGGCGGATAATACAGCAGTTGGTTATAATGCTTTAGCTTCTTCAACAACGGCAACACAAGTAACAGCACTAGGATTTAGAGCAGGTGAAGATTCAACTGCTAATTCTAGTACTTTTATAGGCTACTTAGCAGGTGCAGAAACAACTACAGGTAGTCAAAATACATTTATCGGTGCATCAACAGCAGAATCTGGAGTTTGCACAGGAACATCTAATACTGCTGTAGGTGGTAATAATTTCACTGGGATTACAACAGGTTCTTATAATTGTGTTATGGGAACGCACGCAATGCGTAATTTCCAAACAGGCGAAGGTAATGTTGTACTTGGGTATAATGCAAAAAGATTACACTCATCAGGAGATGATGCTGTAGTTATAGGAAATCATGCAGGCTATAACATGACAACTGGAAGATCAGTTGTTGTTGGTAATGAAGCCTTTTATGATGGAACAAGCACAGATGACTCAGTCTTTATTGGAAACCAAGCAGGGTACAATGTTACTACTGGTTACACAAATATAATTATTGGAGATAGAGCAGGGGATACAACCTTAACAACTGGATATTCAAATGTAATAATTGGTTATAAAGCTGGAAGAAGCACAAATGGATTTGCAAATACTTTTGTTGGTTCGGGTGCGGGTACAAGTAGTGCAGGTTCTTATAATACTTGCATAGGAAATGGTGCTAATTTTGGTAATGCAAATAATGGCGGTATTATTATTGGCCAAGGTGGTTCAGCAGGAGCAGCAGGCACTTATGCCACACTTGCTTATGGTAGTAGTAAATCTTGGATATCACTAGGTGCAACAGGTTGGAGTGGAAGTTCAGACAAAAGATTAAAAGAGAACATAAGACCAAGTGAAGCAGGCTTATCATTTATCAATGATTTAACACCAGTTAATTTTGATTGGAGAAAGAAAAAAGACATTGATTCAGAATTAGAAACTCATAAATCTAATTCAGATGAAAGATATGAAAAAGATAATCCAATAGGTAAAATTGGATTTATTGCACAAGATGTTAAAGAAGCACTAGACAATCATCCCGAGGTTATATCACACTTATGGGAAGAACAAGAAGATGGTACACAGGCATTAACACCTAATGAATTAATACCTATGTTAGTAAAAGCAGTACAAGAACTTTCGGCTAAAGTGGAGGAATTACAAAATGGCTAAAACAGTTGAACAAATACTTACAGGAGCAAATGATTCTGTAACTTTAATTAATCAAATAAATGATGGTGACTTTTCATATTTTCAAGAAGGATATACACAAGAAGTTGTAAATCGTAGAGTACAAGAAAATGTAGAATATCTTGAGCACGTATTAGCTATGTCACCAATAGATGATGAGGATCCTACACCTGATGTAGCAGACTCGTCTATCGATAAGTCTAGCTATACAACAGCAATAACAACAGGCAAACAATACTTAACGGATAACAGTTAAAACAAATAACAAAAAAGGAGAAAAATATGGCAATATCATATACATGGAACGTATCAACAGTAGATACTTATCCAACTGAAGGGGATCATAGCGATGTGATTTATAATGTACACTGGCGATTAACTGCTGAAGATGATGCGAATCAAGATTCAGAAGGAAATAATCTGACATCAAGTACTTACAGCAATCAATCATTAGATACATCAGACATATCTGACTTTACAAATTTTGATGACGTGACTAGTTCACAAGTTCAAGGTTGGGTAGAGGCAGCATTAGGCGCTGATATGGTACAAGAAATAAAAGATGGATTGGATGCACAAATCGCTGAATTAATAACACCGACTTCAGTACAAAAAACATTACTTGGTTAATATAGTGCGTCTTTATGGCGCATTATACTATTTTAAAATGTAAACTATTATAAATAGACTTATAATAGGAATTAATTATGGCCCAACCAAATAGTAGAACAACACTTGTCGATTATTGTTTAAGATCACTTGGAGCTCCAGTGATTGAAATTAATGTTGATGAAGATCAAATTGATGATAGAATAGACGAAGCTCTACAATTCTATCAAACATATCATAGTGATTCTATTGAGAAGTTTTATTTAAAACACGAAGTTACAAATTCATCTTTAACACTGACGGCAGCTGTTGCAAGCAATTTTATTGTCGGTGAAAAAATTACAGGTGGAACCTCTGGTGCAGAGGCTATTGTAAAAACAGTCTCAGGAAGTACAATCACATATAATCGACCAACTGATTTAAATAAACCTTTTGCAGCTGCAGAAACAATTACGGGTGATGACTCAAGCTCAACTGCAGTAATATCAAGTATTACAAAAGGAGATATTGAAAATGGATATATTTCAATATCAAATTTAATTACTGATGTTGTAAGAGTTATGCCAATTCGAGATTCAGTAAGTTCAAGCGATATGTTTGATATCCGATATCAAATTCATTTAAATGATTTACATTCAGTTGGCTTTATGGGTAACTTAACAGAATATGTTATGAGTCAACAATATCTTTCTTTACTCGATTTAGTAATTGATTCAGATAATAAACATATTAACTTTGATAAGCATACAAATAAATTAGATATCTTTATGGATTGGGATGAAGAAGTACAAAAAGGAGACTACTTAGTAGTCGAATGCTATCGTATTATTGACCCAGATACTTACACTGATGTTTATAATGATTACTTCTTAAAAAGATATGCAACTGCACTTATTAAAAGACAATGGGGAACGAACTTAATTAAGTTTGAAGGTATGGTAATGCCAGGTGGAGTTACATTTAATGGTCGTCAAATTTTTGATGACGCAAACGAAGAGATAACAAAATTAGAAGAAGAAGCAAGATTGAATTGGGAACAACCAGTCGACTTCATGACAGGATAAAACATGCCGAGAAATGTATATTTTTCTCAGGCCGTAAAATCTGAACAGAACCTTTACGAAGACCTGATAATCGAATCACTAGGAATATATGGACAAGATGTCTATTACATTCCACGTACTCTTGTCAATCGTGATAATGTATTAAACGAAGACCCAGCATCAACATTCGACGATGCATATCTTTTAGAAATGTATATTGAAAACACTGAAGGATTTGAAGGTGCTGGAGATTTATATTCTAAGTTTGGATTAGAAATTCGTGATGATGCTACATTTATCGTATCAAGAAGAAGATGGGAAACAAGAGTTGGTATCTTTGATGATAACATAATTGATCCAAGACCACAAGAAGGCGATTTAATCTTCTTACCAATGACCAATTCATTCTTTGAAATCTCATTTGTTGAAGATGATTCTCCGTTTTATCAGCTCTCTAATTTACCTGTATATAAAATGCAATGTACATTATTTGAATATAATGATGAGGACTTTGATACGGGTATTACAGCTGTAGATGATGCAACAGCAAAAGTTGCATATCAACTTCCTATGAATATTACAATTACAGGTGGTAATCATTTTGAGGTAGGAGAAACAATTGAACAAGTTCTTGTAGCTGCTGTTGGTGAAACTCCTGCAGTCAAAGTATTTGGTGAGGTTCAACAAAGAACTAAAACATCAGATATAATAAGTAAAATATTCGTATCGAACATTGGTGCTTCTGGTACTACCACAGCAAAAGATTTTACAGTTGGTGGTACAATAACAGGACTAACATCTGGATATACTGGTACTATTGCTACGATATATAGTGATTTAACAGATACCACAGGTCAAGCATGGGCAACAGATGAAGCTGCTCAAAATATTGATTTTGAATTAGATGCTGATGGATTTATTGACTTTAGTGAGTCAAATCCATTTGGTGATCCATCGGAGACATACTAATGTTTGGTGATCATTTCTATAATGCTACAATGAGAAAATCTGTAGCAGTGTTTGGTACATTATTTAATAATCTTAAAGTCATAAGAAAAGCGTCTGATGGAAGTGTATTAAATCAAGTAAGAGTTCCATTAGCCTATGGACCTAAACAAAAATTCTTAGCGCGATTAGATCAAGAGACTGGTTTTGATGCGGGCATGTCTATTAAATTGCCAAGAATGGCATTTGAAATGACAGGGCTTACTTTAGATACTACTCAAAAACTTAATAAGATGAATAAGATTGTTGAGACGCATGCTTCTGATATTGGTAAAAAGAAAACAATAAAGCATCATACATCATATGATATTGCAATGTCATTATATATTATGGCAAAAAATCAAGATGATGGTCTTCAAATTGTTGAACAAATATTGCCTTATTTTCAACCAGAATATAATATTACAATTACTCCAGTTACAGGATTTGCTTATAAGCAAGATGTTTCTGTAATACTCGGTGGCGTACAAATCGATGATCAATATGAGGGAGACTTTACAGAAAGAAGAGTACTTATCTATCAATTAGATTTTACAATGAAGATGAAGTTCTTTGGACCAACTGCTGATCAAGCAATTATACGTGAAGTCAATCTTGATTTTCATGATACAGAAACAACGACAAAACTTTTTGAAGAGATGGACTTTACGGTTGGAGCAAGCGATGATGCTGATAGCTATACCGTTACGACTACAATAACAACGGATGGTGCTGAGTAATGGATAAGCGAGAAAAAATGACAGCAAGTTTAGAGAAAAATTTACCTACTGTAGAAAAAAATAGACCAGTTAAAATTGATAAAGATATAAAAGATGATTATGAGTTTTCTCGTAAAACATATAAAGATTTAATTTATAATGGTACAAGGTCAATGGATGTATTATCTGAATTAGCCATAGAATCAGAACATCCAAGAGCTTTTGAAGTTCTTTCTCAAACTATAAAAAATATAAGTGATGTTACAAAGAATCTTATGGATCTGCAAAAACAGAAAAAAGATTTAACAAAAGAAGAACGTGAAGAAGCAAAAACCGTGACGAATAATAATATGTTTGTAGGAAGCACAACTGATCTACAAAGAATGTTATTAAATAAAGATAATGTGATCGATGGCGACGTTAAAGAATAATGAGTTTGGTTACCTAGGTAATCCAAATGTAAAAAGAGACGGAGTCGAAACTTCTTTTTCAAGAGAAGAAATTCAAGAGTATCAAAAATGCATGCAAGATCCTGCATATTTTGCTGTAAATTATGTAAAAATTATTTCACTTGATGAGGGATTAGTACCATTTAATCTTTATCCATATCAAGAAGAAATGTTTAAGCATTTTAAAGATAATAGGTTTTCTATTGTTCTTGCTTGTCGACAAAGTGGTAAATCAATTTCATCAGTTGTATATCTTTTATGGTATGCGTGTTTTCATCCTGAAAAAACAATTGCAATATTAGCAAACAAAGGTGCTGTTGCAAGAGAGATGTTAGCACGTATAACATTAGCTTTAGAAAATTTACCATTCTTTTTACAGCCAGGATGTAAAGCTTTAAATAAAGGAAGTGTAGAGTTTAGTAATAATAGCAAGATAATTGCATCAGCTACGAGTGGTAGTTCAATTCGTGGTTTATCTATTAACTTATTGTTCTTAGATGAGTTTGCTTTTGTAGAAAATGATGCACAATTCTATACTTCAACTTATCCTGTAGTATCTGCTGGTAAAGATACTCAAATTGTAATTACATCTACTGCAAATGGTATAGGTAATGTATATCATAAACTATGGGAAGGCGCTGTACAAAAAACAAATGAATTTAAACCTTTTAGAGTAGATTGGTGGGATGTACCAGGAAGAGATGAAAAATGGAAACAAGAAACTGTAAATAATACTTCAGAATTACAATTTGAACAGGAGTTTGGAAATACTTTTCATGGAAGAGGTAATACACTTATAGGTGCAAATCATTTATTAGCACAACAAAGTGTAGAGCCTGAGTTTATAAAAGAGAATGTTTTTATATATCATCAACCAAGAAAAGAGCATGAGTATGTAATGTGTGTAGACGTTTCAAAAGGAAGAAATCAAGACTATAGCACATTTACAATTATTGATGTAACGACTCAACCATTTGAACAGGTTGCAATCTTTAGAGATAATAATATATCTCCAATGTTATTACCAGATATTATATACAAATATGCTAATCTATATAATAAAGCTTATGTTGTTATAGAAAGTAATGATCAAGGTGCGGTTGTTTGTAATGGTTTATATTATGATTTAGAATATGAGAATATGTTTGTAGAATCAAGTATTAAAGCAAATGCTCTTGGTGCTACAATGACAAGAAGAGTAAAACGTATTGGTTGTTCATCAATTAAAGATTTAATTGAACAAGGTAAGCTTAAAATAAATGATGCTCAAACAATTATTGAAATGAGTACTTTTGTAAGTAGAGGAAATAGTTATATGGCTATTGCTCCAAATCATGATGACTTAATGATGAACTTAGTTTTATTTGCATGGTTTACATCAACTGATGTATTTCAATCTTTAACTAATATTGATATGAAAGATATGTTATATAAAGAAAGATTAAAGGCTATTCAAGACGATATGTTACCATTTGGATACGTAGAGAGTGGGAACTACGAAAAGGATAAATATACTAAAGACCCTGATGGAAACATTTGGTTCGAACAAGAGTGGACAGGAAATGCAAAATTTTAACGAATATTTTACAGAAAAATTTGAAGAGCCAATAGAGCAACAAGATTTGCATGTTGTTGTATTAGGTAAAGGTGGTGAAGAAGGAACCTTTGCTGATTTGGCTGAAAAAGTTTCAAAGAAAAAGAATATAAAATTTGATTTAGTTCATGTTGATGAAGCTTGGATATCTCAAAAAGATGTAGAGATTGGTAAAGTTACAATTCAAAATGCTGATGGCGAAGATAATTCAGTAGAAATAGAAACTCGTAACTCAATGATTTTTGTAAGAGCTGGAGCAATTCAAACACTAGCTGCTCAAGCCATTGTATCATCATTACAAATGATAGGATTCTTTTTGATTAATGATTTAGAAGCAATGCTATCATGCGATAATAAAATGTCAAATGTTATTATGCTTGAAAGAAATAATATCCCAAGTCCAAGATCTTCTATTTTATCAAATAAAAAATCAATTGAAGATGCTCATCAAAGAATTGGTGGTAAGTTTCCAGTTGTTATAAAAACTTTAACTGGAACTCAAGGTGTAGGTGTATCAATAGTAAATGATATGCCTTCTTTAGTTTCTGTTGCTGAATCTCTTTGGAAATTTAAAGCACAAATACTGATACAAGAATATTTTAAAATAGATTCAGACGTACGTACGCTTGTAGTGGGTGGTAATATTATAGGGGCAGCTCAAAGAATAAGAAAAAATCAAAATGATTTTAGAAATAATGTACATTTAGGCGCTGATACAAAACCTTATCAACTCTCTGAAGAAGAAAAAGATATTATTATAAGCGCTGCAAGAAGTAGTGGAGCTTTATATTGTGGTGTTGATCACTGTGTATATAAAGGCAAACCATATATTTTAGAAGTGAATGGTTCACCAGGTATACGTTCGCATTTTTATGCATATGATTTACAGACAAAAGAAGGTATCGGTAAAAAAACTGATGAACAAATGATTAGTGCTATTATTGATTTCTTTAGTAGTGATTTAAATCGAAGACCTTTAATGAGATCTGAAGCAGGTTATATTGAAACTATTATATTAAAAGGATTAGAAGATGATCCAATAAGAGCTAAGTTTGATACAGGAAATAGTGCAATTGCAACAATGCTTCACGTAGATGAATTAGAAGCTGATGGCGATTTTGTTAAATGGTCAAAAAACGGCAAATCATTTAGAAGTGAAGTGATTGATATATCTGAGCCAAGAAGAGGATTAGTTGATTTTGATAAAAGACCGATTGTTGAACATGAAATAAGATTTAATAATAAAACTTACATTGCCGAACTTGGATTAACTACCAAAGATACTGCATCTGAAATGTTAGTTAATCGTAAGCTGATGACACAATTTAAAGTAGCAATTAATCCAAATCGAAGATTTATATTAAGTGAAAGAACAGAACAAAATGATGATAATGATCATTAGTTCATGGAGAACGTTTTATTATAAATAATAGTATTGAATATTCGTATTATGAAACATATTAACTAACTCAAAATAGAGGATAAAGCGATGGCATTTCAAGTATCACCAGGCGTTCAGGTCAAAGAGATCGACGCTACGAATGTGGTCCCAGCAGTATCAACCAGCATTGGTGGATTTGCAGGAGCATTCAACTGGGGTCCTACGGAGCAAATAATTACAGTAAGTTCTGAAAACGAACTTGCAAGTACATTCGGAGCTCCAGATGATTCCACAGCTAAATACTTCTTAGTAGCAGCATCTTTTTTAAAGTATGGCAATGCACTAAAAGTAGTTCGAGCATCTTCCGGTCACGCAAACGCGACCGCGCAAGGTACAGGACAGCTGATAAAAAATGACGATGATTATGAAAATAATTATGCTGACGGTAGTCTTAGTTTGGGATTGTGGGCGGCTAAATTTCCAGGAGTCCTGGGAAATAGCTTAAAAGTATCAATGATTTCGCAAGGTATATCTAGTTTTAGTGGCTGGACATATGCTTCGAGCTTCGATGGTGCACCAGGAACATCTACAGCTGCAGCTGCAGTTGGAGCAAGTAATGATGAATTACATATTGCTGTTATAGATGAAGATGGAGCAATATCAGGCACAGCCGGAACCATATTAGAAACTTTTGGATTCTTATCACAAGCATCTGATGCTAAGAAAGATGACGGCACTTCCAATTACTACAAGGATGTAATATCAAATCAATCTAACTATATTAGATGGATTGATCATGATAGTGTAAACCTTACTGATGCTGGTTCAACACTAGCAACAGGCGGAGCATTTGACGTTCATACAAGCGCATTAGAGGATTCACTAGCAGGTGGAACCGATGATAACGCGCCAACAACAGGAGAATTAGCATTAGCTTATGATCTTTTAGAAGACGCAGACACTGTAGATGTAAATCTATTGTTTAGTGTTCCAGATGCCAATGGCGCTGAAACATTAGCAGAAGATTTAATTTCTATTGTAAATGCTAGAAAAGATTGTATGGCTTTTGTATCACCACCAATTGAAGACACAGTAGGTAGTTCAACACCTGCAGCAGATGTAAAAGCATTTGCTGATGGTTTATCATCTACTTCTTACGCTTCAGTTGACTCAACAGCACTATATGTATATGACAAATATAACGATGTATACAGATGGATAGGAGCTGCAGGTCATCACGCAGGATTATGCGCTAACACAGATAATGTAGCAGATGCATGGTTCTCACCAGCAGGCGTAAATAGAGGTCAACTTTTAGGAGTAACTAAATTAGCATTTAATCCTAAGAAAGCAGACAGAGACACTTTATATAAAGCAAGAGTTAACCCAATAGTATCATTACCTGGACAAGGTACATTATTATTTGGTGACAAAACTTTATTAAATAGACCTTCAGCATTCGACAGAATAAATGTACGTAGACTTTTTATTGCATTAGAAAAAGCGGTTAGCACAGCAGCTAAAGCGCAACTATTCGAATTTAACGACGAATTTACAAGAGCACAGTT
>ERZ651776.5630-NODE-5630-length-10703-cov-5.754376_pt1 | contig 10703 bp, 7 predicted proteins | sample MGYA00514761_ERZ651776 | MGnify/ENA metagenome assembly ERZ651776 | reverse complement strand
ATTTAAAAATCTTTCGCAAGTGTACTGTGGTGTAGTCTTGGTTCCAAAGAATGTGTTCAGGTAGCTCAGGTCAATCGTGCAAAAGAAGATGATGTTCAACATCAACCAAGCAATAAAGCTGACAGCTAAAAAAACTGTCATGATATCCTTCCTTTCATCGTCAAAAAACTGCAGAGCAACAAAGGGGAAAGCCTGGGCCCAAATCATCGAAAAGGTAAAACCTAGCCCGCCCAGCTCATAAGGGTGACGACAGTGGATGCAGCCAGTGAAGTCCACGACGACTTTTGCAACGATCCTAGGGAAAAAACTAGCGATCAAAGGGATACCAGGAATCCAATAATGAAAGTCTGATCGAAGAATCTTGAAGACGAGATATAAACCGAGCTCGCCTCCAATGAAAAGAATGACCTTGTTAGCATCTGAAAATGCCACCACAGCGCATCCCAAGCTACGGCTCAGGTTGTGCAATGAGCTCATCAGTGTCATCAGGATGAAGCATCTTCCTCTCAGACTACTGTCATTAGGAATGTAGCCATAGAACTTGGGTTGTGTCTTTCTGTGGTGCACATCAACATCAAAGTCAAATGCAATCATCGCACTTGTGAACCCTGTTGTGAGACAACTAATTCCAATGGACACCAAAGCATATGTGCCAGCTTTCTCTGGAGTCAACAGCCAGACATATAGCTGCAAAATACAGCCTGGAATACTCTCACAGCTAAGTTCGATGCACTTGTTAGCCATCATTTCGGAAAGTCGATCCACCTTTGCCTCATCGTCTTCGTGATTCGTGGATACCCTGTAGGCATCCACAGCTGGACGCAAAAATGTCATCGTGATCAAGGCTTCCTTGCCAATCGTCAACCAGCTCTTCATTTTGTACTGTGTATACACAAAAGTCAGTTGAACAATCATATTCGCAAGAAGCATTACCAGCATAACATTTGCCTGTCCATACAATTCTGGACTCTTATAATATGTGCTAATGACGTAAATGTCCGTCACCGCATCCATCGTACTAAGCACAGCTCCAACTGACACTCTCAGTACCATCCCATAGATGCTGTCTCGCAGTGTGTTGTTGGCAATCACAAGCATAAATTCCTCAAATCCTACAACCTCCTCAAACAAGACATTCAGCTGAACGAAATGCGATCTCCAAGCGTCAACGGCATATTTTCCTGCCGTCGCCCCAATTATAAATGCCGCTAATGAGCGTCCAACTCTCTTGCATTCCTTCTCCCCCCAGTCCTTCATTTCTGAAGTCCAGTCGACATCTTGTACCAGCACTCCCAATCGAAGTACTAGCATGTGCGCAAGGATGATGTCGAATTTTGGACAATGCTCAAGGATGGGAGCGAATTTGTCCGGGTATTTGCTCATGGCTTCCTTGATGGCAAAGAGGTTGGTCTCGACCTTATTGGTTCTAGACTTGTAAATTTCCGTCGCAATCGCTCTCATCTTTGCCCGGATATGTTTTTTTTTAATTTCCAGGGTCGTTGTACGTTGTACAGCCGTCCTACGGTGTGAATGGGGTGACGAGTCTTGCTTTTCTACCTTGGCATTCTCGACGTCATTTCCAACTTGATCGTTTTTTTGTTTTTTTTTGTTTCGGAGAGACATCGTCTCGACGGTGACGAGACCTTTCATCTCCCGATCTTCATCGAGGAGCACCGAAGGACCTGTCATTCTCGGACCTTTATCGCGGACCATCAATGGAGGGGTTTTGTTTTCTCCCTCAGAGCCCTCAACTTCGGTACCGCCTTTGTAAGATTCCGCGCCAAGAACGTTGCTGACTTCATATTCGCTGACTTCAGGTGTGCTCAAAAAAAGCTCGCTAACTTCATTTTGGCCTGCCTCGAGCTCTTGCAAAGAATCGAATTCAGGTACGTCACCTTTGGATCTCGTCATGGATTTTCGTTGTTGTTGCTTCTGCTGAGCGTTGTAGTTAGCGAGGCGGGTCTTCTTATCTGGGGAGGGTTTTATGTTGCCGCCGTCAATATTGCCGTAATCGGTACTCCTACCGCCACCGCCACCGCCACCGCCACCGCCACCGCCACCGCCACCGCCACCTCCTCTCAGATCGTTGATCTCTTCCTCTTGTCTCTTCAAGAGAAGGACCATCGCCTCCTGCTGCTCCCTCAATTTGGATAGTTCGTCATCCCCTCCCTCTCCTTTGAAAGGTGACGACGTCCTATCCCGAGACAGAAGATTGGTCTGGTTTGGCTCAGAAACAGGTGTCGCAAATTTATTCCCCCCATCGCTTCTGCCAGTTCTGAAAAAGCTGAGTTCTTCTTTCTGTTGATTGACCACATCAAAGATCTTTGACACGTACGAGGCCCTCTCTCTGTCGTTCCTGGCGAGAAGCTGATCTTGTCTAGCCTGGAATTCCACCTGTTGCTTCTGAAGCCTAAGCATCATTTCATTCTGTTGCTTCGCCATCAAACGCGCGGTCTCTTCTTGTTGCTTTAAGAGCGCTGTGGCCACAGCTGCCTTCTTTCTCTCCACCATGAGCTCATTCTGTTGTCTTAGGCGTTCTGCCATTAGCTCTCTTAAAACATTGTCAAACCCTGACCGATGGCTATCCTTCGACAGGTTCCCGTCTTCACGAAGATTAGTCAGCTCCCTGAGGACTGCGTCAAAGCTCAAACGGCTGTTTTCCTGCGTCGTCTCCATTTCTCCAACCTCTCCAAATCGTTCTCTGTAGTCAGTTGTCAATTTCGTATTTATTCAATACTAATGCGAATTGATCAGAAAGAGAGGTGTCATAAAGCTAAAATGTAAACTCATACCTGAACTTTTTTGACTGGAGCTTTCACAAATTTTCGGTGCTGTTATGGCCGGTTGTGTGGCCACATGTTGGGGAAAAAAACAATATCTCCACTCAAGATTAATTTTTACATCAAAACTCTTCGTTTCTGACTTATACATTATACTAAGGGCCCCTCGACTCCCAATTAACTCTCAATTCAGGCGAGCCCGTCTATAACTCCTCCTCCAAAACTGGATTTGCTCATTTTCAGCCCCCCGGCTCACCACAACAAACGGAATCGCCACGCCTCCCACCCCCCTTTTCACGTACTACATACAACAGAATATTCGCGTGATTTTTTTTTCTTCTCGGCGATTGGTTGGTACTTGTACCACCCCCCCTCCATATCGGATCGTATATCGTAAGGAATGACCCCCCTTTTCCTCCTGTCCTCTTTACTATTAAACAAAGGAACTGCTTTCTCTAACGAATTCTTCGACTTCCGTCCTATTTCTCCTACGCTTGATGCCGAACGGAGAGAACTTGTGATAGACCGCGCACTATTCGAGGAAAAACTGATGGGGAGAAATGGGAGCCCTCTTGAGGAAGAAACTGGGGAAGAGGGGGGAACGTCAACGCTGCTCCTTCAGAAAGAAGGATTGGTGCGTAAAAACTCTGTTATGTCTTCATTGACTGCAAATAATCTGCTCCTAGCTGTCAAGGAGAAGCTCGCAAGAGAGAGGAATGGCTCGGGGGGAAGTGATGTATTTGCCAATGTCTTACTTGGGGAGAACACTCTCGGCGAGAGCAAGCGCTTTGATTTGCTCCTTGATTTCGATGACGAAATTGTACTTAGAGCGACCCAAGAGGTATTAGATGTTGGCGGCATTGGGCGAATCCTGGTTGACCTCTTTGGTCTCTCCGCTGAGCTCTACGAGTTGTCTACAATGATATCACTCCCTGGTTCTGCTCGGCAGACGATTCACCCCGATACTCCTTGGCAGAACGGGGGCTTGATGACCTGTTTTATCGCCCTTCAGGACGTAGGGGAAGAAATGGGTCCGACAGTATTCTTCCCGAAAACGCACTGCGAAGAATCACATTCAATTATCCACGACCGCATTCGTAGGGATGATTGGATTAACAAAACTGAACACAAAACTTGTCTATTGAGCAAGGGGGACTCTTTGATCTTTGATAGCAGGACTCTACATGCTGGGACGTCCAATCGTTCAGATGGCAAAGATCGGGTTCTGTTTTATTTCAGCTTTCGCGATGTCAACAACCTGAGAAGGCCCTCTTACCTGACGAACAACACAGGTAGCTTGAAGTCAAAACTCAAAGGGCGTCGTTATAATATTGGTGAAATCATGAGTCTGTAGTGTAGACAAAGTAGTATAATATTGCCATGCATGTCATGCATCAATTAAACACACCATTCATTTTTCAATAAAATAATACACCAGAAGAAACCTCACTTTGTGAACTGTCTCTTGTCACTCTTCTGCCTCTCGCCGTAGGGGTTGCTGGCACTGAATGCCTTTCCCCCTCCGGAGTTCCACTTCTCCCCATCCTTTCCATTCTTGCTCCTGTTCTTGTTGCGCCCCTGCCCTCCACTAATGCTCTTATCACCTTTACTGCTGAATGCCAAGTCGACCCTCGGCGGCGTGGTGAAGCCGAACGCCTTGGCGACGCCGAGAAGATCCAAATTGTGAACATTGAAAATCTCTCGGTGCGAGTGCGAGGCGTAAGCCATTAAATACGAGCGATAGGCGTCGCGCGCACTTTTGTTCAGGTAATAGTTCTTTTCAATGAGGCGCTGGAGCTGAGACTGGACGTTGGCGACCTTTTTCTGAGGAAATTCGTATTCATTCAGCGAAACCTTTGCCGCCTTGAGGTACCTCAGAAAACCGATCTCCTCCGGTGTCAAAAACAAAAGCGCTCGCCCCTTTCCGGTGGCACCGCGTGCGGTACGACCAACTCTGTGGATATATTCTCGCGGGTCGTCCGTCGGATCGAACTGAATGATCCAGTCCACTTCGGGGATGTCCAGACCGCGCGCCGCCACATCAGTACAAAGAAGTATCCCGCTCTTTGCCTTGCAGAAAGAGAAGAAAGTTGTGGTTCGCTTCTGCTGCTTTTGTTTCCCGTGGATATCCTGGACAGGGAGGTCGATGTAGTTCAGCAATTCTGAATGGAACTTAACGCTGTTGCAGGAGGAAAAGAAGACCATTATCTTCTTGTTGCGGTTTTTTTTTAGGAACGTAAAGAGCAACAAAAAACGCTTGTCCGAAGGACACGTCACAAAACCCTGTTCCAGGCCCGCAGCTGTCGCAAGCGAGGTCTCGTTGGCAACTTCAACATAAATCGCACTTTTCTGGATCGATAACTTGGCGAGGTCCTCGACCTTTTTTGTCTGCGTTGCACTAAAGAGCATAGTCTGACGGTCCTTCGGCAGAAGCTTGATGATCTGATGAAGGTCCTCCTCAAATCCTATCTCGAGGATCCGGTCAGCCTCGTCAATCACAAACGTTTGAAGGTTGCGGAAATTGAAATTTTTCGTATTCTGTAGATGGTCCAACAGTCGTCCAGGAGTGGCGACAAGAATGTTCACCCCCTTCGATAAGCGATCAGCCTCCGTCTTACGATTCGCCCCTCCAATTACCAAACCAAAAGTGAGATTGTGTTTCCCGTTGTTGCACAGGTCCGCCAAAACCCCATATATCTGCAGACTCAGCTGTTTTGGGACGAACGAATTGCAACGAGAATTGGTGAATTGGTTAGTAAGTTTGGGGTTAGGCTTACTTACTACAAGAAGTAAAATAATAAGGTAGCAGCCCAAGTGAGATGGGTGCGGTGAAAGCGGCAACAGTAGCAGTAGGGCATGAATGAGATATCGGCGGTACCTCAACGATTGATCACTTACCTCCCTCGTGGGTGAAATGATTATTGCGCCTGTTCCATTTCGGGCCGTGAAGCGAACCTTGTAGAGAAGCTCGACCACTGGGATCAAAAAGGCTAACGTTTTACCGCTACCCGTTTTTGCAGCCCCCACAATGTCCTTACCCACCAAAAGAGAGGGAATAGACTTCTGCTGGATCTGCGTCATCTTTGTAAAATTAAGGGCACTAAGAGCCTTCTGCGTCGGCTCCGATAGGGGGAGAGAAGCGAAAGAGTCATCACCGTAGAAGTTGGGCTTCTCAGCAGTTTTCTGCTTCTTACTAGGTTGCTTCTCTTTGACTTCACGATCTTGCTGTTGTTCTACTTTCTTCGCCTCTTGTTGGTTGCTGTCCTTGTCGCTGTCACCGTGGCTATCACTGTCACTGTCACTGTCACTGTTGCTGCTGTCACTATTATCAGAATCGGCCGGACGCTTCTTCCTGTTGGCAAGCATCTTACGCTCCTGCTCATTGACACTATTTTCGGAGGAAGACCCACTTTCACTGTCGCTAGAAGGAGCCATTCCTTACAGAACGATTGAGATTTCTTCACAGCTGTTTAAGAGTACAAGGAGATTTTTTTCGTGAACAATATTCCTCGAGTAGAGTAAATGCGTGTAATACGAAAAAAAATTGTGATTTTTGAAACCAAAATACTAAATTTGAGTCTAGGAGAGCACTCTTTCTGTCTCCTGGGCTTCGCTGGTGGTTTTTGAGGCACAAGATCGTTCAGATAATCAACGTCCACGTTTCCTCATTAAATTGCCGCCTACGACTCGGAAAGAAGAAGAACACATCCTCTGAGATTATTTTATAGAACGAAAGAGGTCAGGAACTCCTTGATCAGCTCGCTGACATCTGTTACTCTGCTCTCTTGTTCTCTTATTCTCTAGGCCATGATCGCGCTACTCCTCCTATTCCTTCCACTGTCCTCCCCGTTCTTGCAATCGACACCTCTTATTCCTGTGACGAAACCGCTATTCGGCAAGATTGGGGGTGATCCTCTTTCCCCTGGCTCTGATGAACACAAGCACGAAGAAAGAGTGGAGAAGCTGGAGAGTCAGCTGGCAAATTGGTGCGAAGAGGGAGACTACGACAGTGCGTCAACTCTCGCGAAACAAATCGATCGAATGCACCTTGCTGACTGCGGTTCCGTTTTGGCCATGAACACTGCCTTCTACCGGTACTTCTCGGAAGGCAATGTGGATGAAATTGAGAAGCTGTGGCTCAATGATGACAGTACGAGCTGTGTGCACCCCGGGAGTCGTGCGATTTTAGGATTCGAAGGCGTTATCAGCAGTTTCCGAGACATGTTCAAGATGATTGAAGAGATGAAGAATGATGGCAAAATGTCTGGCCGAAAGATTGCACCAACCGATATTCAGCTTTCTGTGAAGGGAACGAGCGCCTGGCTGTCGTGCGTCGAAGAAGTAACATACGGCACAAGGCTCACAGCGAAATACGCGACGACGAATTATTTTCGAAAGATTAATGGGAACTGGTATCTTGCTCACCACCACGCCTCGAACTTTGACTCACGAAGTGGCGATCAACCCTACAATTCTCAATCGATACTGCAGCAGCTCATGAATGGTGATAGTATCAGTAGCGGCAAAATGCGCTTAAACGGTAGTGTTAACAATAGTCTCGGTCCAAATATAAGAATAATTGGAGGTACTATGAGCAACATGAACAATCTGATTAATGACATAGTGAACGGAGGATCTCTGGGGGATGGGAGCATTACCGGGAAGATGATCCTTGGTTCATTGCTGGACGACGACGACGACGACGACGACGACGACGACGATGACGACAGCAACAGCAACAACAACAGCAACAGCGAAATTACCAAGGTCGGCATGCGATCTTCTGGCAACTCGCGGGTGGGCAACGCTAGGAAATCTGCTCTGAATCAGTTGGAGGAAAAGAAGCTCGCAAGTGTTATCGCAATGATGCGACTGCTGGAAAGCAAGAAGCTTATCACGAAGAAACACAAAGACGAGCTAATAAACGAGGTTATCACTTCCGCGCACAAAAAGGAGACGTCGTTGGTTGTGACTGCTGTCGACATTGTTTCCGAGGAAGAAGATTTTAACAGTGAGAAATTGGCTGAGGTCTTGAACACACTAAAAAAACCAAGGCCGTGGTGGAAGGTTTGGAGTTGAGTTACGTAACATTCGGGAGTAAGTAGTAGGCAAGAAAAAAAAAACACGCCTCAATTATGGCAGCTTAATATTGCATAAAATATACATGCGCCTTTGGTGTTATTTAATATTTTTCCCCCGTTTATTTTCCGCATGTAATCTGCAGCGTTTAAAGTGACGACCGACGACGGACACAACAACAAGACCTCAAATATTATTTAAGGCTGGCCGTTAGTGATCAAGTCAAGCAGGTCGATTCTGGTCACAATACCAACCACAACCGTTGTAGTGGTGACTCCTGCGGAGCCGTGGAGGCGATTCTCGTTGCAAACTAGCGCAAAGGGCTCGTGATCAAAAATTGTTGCCAGCGTGGCAAGCGAGTCGTCCATAGACACCTTGCGAAACTTCTTGTACATTGCTTCGGTGACAGGGCTATCAGATGCGACGCGGCCGGAAAGCAACTTGGCGGTAAGGTTCCCCTCTGTCACAACTCCGCAGACATTTTGCGTATCATCCATCACGGGCACCATATCGAAGCCCTCCTTTTTGAGAACAGAAACGACATCCTTGCAAGTCACAGATTTGTGAACAGTCAATGGGGTGGTCATCTTGATGCTACCAATGGGCATCTTGCTCCACCAAGTCTCAAAGCTCTTCGGTTTGATGACATCGTTGTCGACAAAGCCCCTGTCGAGCATCCAGTCATTCGATAGCGCCTTGGTCATGTAATTTCTCACGCTGTCTGGGAGGACGACAACACATATCTGTCCTTTCTTTAGGCGCTTGGCTTCCACGAGCGCAGTAGAAAGTGCGGCACCGCAGGATCCACCGCAGAGGAGACCTTCGTAGCGGATGGCCCGGCGCATTGCAATGAAACTATCGTGGTCCTTGCTCTTTACCCATTTGGTCACAAGAGAGCGATCCAGCACGTCAGGGATGAAGTCATATCCAATACCTTCCACCTCATAACCCTCCTCACTGGCATTCAAGCTCGCTGGCTGGGCAAGAATACTACCATGAGGATCCACCCCAACAACCTCCATATTTGGGTTTGCCTCCTTCAACTTCTTTGCGATACCGCTAATAGTCCCCCCTGTCCCTGTCCCCGCCACCAGCATGTCAACCTTTCCTCCCTCCACCTGCTTCAAGATCTCAGAGCCAGTACCGTCATAGTGGGCAAGCGGGTTACCGTAGTTAATGTATTGGTTCAGGATGTGCGAATTGGGAATCTCCTCATTTAGCCGACGAGCAACAGAAATATGGGAGTCAGGGGCAGAAGATGCAGCTTCAGTGGGAGTCCTGATGATCTGTGGTTAATTTTAATTTAGGGTTAGCGACCGCAGTCGTAAATTATATTTTGTAAGCGTACGCGCGGTAAGGTTAGGGTTAAAACACGCGCAAAGAAAAAAATGCTACGAAACAAAGTGCTAACGATACAAAGTAGTCCACTTACCTCAGCTCCAAGCGCCTTCAACACATTCACCTTCTCATCACTCATTTTCTCAGGCAGAACAATAATGCACCTGTACCCTTTAACAGCACTCGCCAGGGCAAGGCCAATACCGGTGTTTCCGCTCGTTGGTTCGATGATGCAGTCCCCTGGCTTCAACCTTCCCGATGCTTCCGCCTCTTCGATCATCCTTTTCGCAATGCGATCCTTCACAGAGCCACCGGCATTGAAGAACTCACACTTGGCCAAAAGGGTGCACTCAAGACCAGCATCCGCCGCCAATTTATTCAAGCGAATCAGTGGAGTGTTGCCGATGTTCTCCAAAACGTTGTTCAGGGTGGTGTTGGACATATGGGGGGTCTGAACGAATCCATTGCTAAGGTGGGGGGAAAAGGGTGTGGGTGAGTGGTCAGAGTGCACGCGACAAGGAAATGTGCAGAGGGAGAAGCCGATATCCGCACCGATGGGGAGAGTCCGACACACAACAAGCCTCAACAACTGCTATGCTTTGCCTACATGCCCACACAAAGTCGAGAACAGCAGCAATCTTCCGTTCCCGTTATCTCAGTAGTAGTACCTGTTTTTAGCCCAGTCATCAGATGATTTTTCGGGACCGTAGAGTTCAAATGCCATGTTCTATTCGTTTCTTTCAAAGATTAATTAATTGTCACTTTTTTGAGCTGCTGGATTTTGGTGGTTGGAGGGCAGCGGCTGCTCTTTCTTTCGGGATCTTCGCCAGTTTTCTCTAGCTTAAGTACATTTATGCCGGCTGAGAACACTCTGGCGTGTTCCCTCTAAACTTCATCTCAACTGTTAAAACAAAAATATTTTATTGAGCACGACTTCCCCCATCTATTTAAGGAAAATGTTATGTCAGCAACTGCAACCCTGACTTTCACTAGGATCTGGATCTGCCAACACAATACTAAACAACAACCACAAAAAGCTTCACCACCATCTATATTGTGTGTTTCTATCTCACTTGACATTTGAACTGACTCCGAGTAAAAGATTTTAGCAAAGAGGTTCACTTTTGGCAAAAAATATCAACTTACTCATATATACTATACTATCATTACAACGTAACTCCGTTACCGACTCGCGTTCACACCGCCGAAGGGCTGACCCCAAATTTTGTTTCCTTTGTCATCATAGCCAACATAGACATTCTTGCCAACCACCCAGTCCTTGTTGTCCTTCATCAGAGTTCCCTCCCGCATCATTTCTCGGTTTTTCTCCTTAATCCACCGCCAGTCTGACTCAGCCTGCAGGAAGGGAGCGAGATTTAATTTAGCCTCCCTCTTCTCCATCTTGTCAGCATTCCGTCTTTGATTGTGCTGTGTTTGTGTTTGTGTTTGTGTTTGTGTTTGTGTTTGTGTTTGTGTTTGTGTTTGTGTTTGTGTTTGTGTTTGTGT
>ERZ651776.5626-NODE-5626-length-10716-cov-4.525331_pt1 | contig 10716 bp, 11 predicted proteins | sample MGYA00514761_ERZ651776 | MGnify/ENA metagenome assembly ERZ651776 | reverse complement strand
CCCCCTCCCCACTCCTCCGCCCCTCTTCTCCATCTCTGCCCATTTCGATTACGAGATCACCCCTCCCGGGCTTTTAAATACAAAGTATGGGTGCCTCTGGTTCAGTGCAATCCAACAAGATGGACCATGACAAGTTCCTGTCTGACCCATCAGCTACCCCACCGACGGCCAAGACTTCCTCCGCCCGTCTCTCTGAGCGTTCTGCCCTATTCAATTCCGTAATTACTGCAGCTTCCAAGAAAGGAGGAACCAAAGATAAGTCAAGGGGTGACGGAGAGGCTTTTGAAAAGAGTGCCCAGGAGGATGTGCAGAGTATTATCAGGAGCGAAATCAAGGATTCTATCGTTGGGGGGGAGAGTCTGTTGAAATCAAGACCGACGATGACTACAACTGAGAAGGGATTGGGGGGGAAGAGAGTGAAGGTAAGTCCCTTTTTCCCAGGCAACAGCAGCAGCCCGTGTAACTTACTTACTACCTGATCCCATTTCTAACCAACCAACTTTTACCTGCAACAACAACAGCTCCGACGCTCCACCTTGCTGGACCACGTCGCTATCCCGGCTCGTCTACCCCAGTCTTTGTGCCACGAAGATGTAGAAGCGTTCCAAACATTTGCTCAGTGGGAGGCAGAGGTTCGCAAATTGGATCCATGGGATGAGAAAAAGAAAATTTCAATCTGCAACACGCCAGAAGACAGTCCAAAAGTAACAGGAACAGACGAGGGGGACAACAACGACAATATCGACGACCGGCGAGCTTTCGAGACGCCCAGGCAAGACAAATTGAAACGGAGGGTGACCTCAAAGGCAAAGAAGTCAGACAAAAACATGGAGAAATACTTGCTAAAGCCTGGCGCAACGAAGAAAAGAGGAAAGACATTTCTCAATATGGAAATTCTCCGCAAGGAGTCAAGAGAGCAATTACTTCCGACAATACAGAATCCGAACAACAATCTCATTCTGTCGGGTGTGTCGAGCTTACTCAGCTATCTAATCGAAGAGCCCCCTGACACCTATGTAAACAACCAGGCTTGGGACATTTTCTCCGTTCCAGGAGGTAAGTGAAATGCTGTGACCGAAAAAGATCGCATCAGCTATACTTCTCTCTCTTCTCCATAAATGTTAACACACGCTCTATATCTATCATGACACTGTTGACAAACTACTTCCCTTACTGTACAGACAAAACCAAGATTCGACCTCCCCTGACCGAGGCCGAGCGAAAGAGACAAGCAGGGACTTGCGTTATTAGACAAGCCGTCGTGGAAGAGTACCTGCAAACCTTGTACAAAATATGTCAGTGGACCCCTGAGTGCCACATAATTGCCTTCATACTAATTGTTAGGATGCTCAAACTGAGCAAAGATAGCAAACAGGAAATGGTTCTGCACAGATACAATTGGCACTGTGTCATTCTAGTGACCCTTATGATCAGCCAGAAGCTATGGGACGACGTTAGTTTGAACAATGTCGACTTTCCTCAGGTTTGGAAGATGGTCGCTCCAAAGGGTGGCGAGTTGGATCTCAAGGATATAAATTTTATGGAGAAGGAATTCCTCGCAATCATTGGCTACAGTGTAACAGTAAAAATGCGAACCTACACTAGCTGCTACTACGAAGTGATGTCCTTGGCCATACTGAATGACGAGGAGGCAGTGGACTCTCTAGAAAAGGAAATCCACGTTGAGAATTCTTTGGCCAGGTTCTCTAGTCGGAACTTCCATGTTGTCATGAGCAATCAAGAGAGGAAAATGTCTGACAAAATCCAGGGTATGATCCATCAGGCAAACCCGACCCGGAAGAGGCGTAACAGCTTGAATAGAAAGAAGTTTTTTACGCAGCAAAGCAATGCGAATGGGAGCTCGGACAGCGATGACGATGCCAGCAATGGGAGTGTCAGTGGTGACGAGGGAGAGGACATCAGCAAGAGGGTGGACAATTTCAGGAAGAGAAGAAATACTGCAGATATTATGTTAAGAACACCTGAAGGACAGAGGAGACCATTACTGTAACAAAACTATATTTAATGATACCTGCAAACCTTTTGGCAAAGCTACCACAAGTGTCTCTTCCTTAACCCGTTACGAATCTTAAATGTTAAATCATCTACGATGAAATCTAACCCTAAGATATTTCATTTCTTATTTTCATTGTCCTTCAGTAGTTTTACAAATTCGCTCTTTTCACAAAGTCCCACAGCTTGATTACCCAATCCACCCGCTCTTATCGCGGCCTTTAGCTCCTTTACCGACATTTCCTCCGGCGGCTTGGGCTTGACAACGAATTCTTCGTCCAGGGGGAGAACCTTCTGAAGGAACCCGAGAGCGTGACTGATCTCGTCTACAGCAACAGTGTGCTCGATGGGATAAGAACGCAGCTCATAGTCTTTAACACCAGCTTCTACAAGCATTTTTCTCGTCTTTTCAGCCATGCTATAATTCACCATCGGGTCCCTCGTACCATGACCGTGAAAGACCGGGGTGTCTTCCAAACCAGGGGTCATGGAAAATTGCTTTGATCCGGCGAGGTAGCCACTCATAACAAGAACTCCAGCCAACTTCTTTTCCACGGGTTGCTGCAATCCGACGAAGAGAGACATCGCCCCTCCCTGTGAGAAACCAGAAACAGCCATTCGGTTATAAGGAAGCCCCTTCTGGTGCTCCTCGTCTAAAATTGCCCTAATTCGATCTCGACTCTCAACGATACCATCACAATTCTCGTTCGTCCGCTCGCTTAGGCCAGTAATATCATACCACGACGGCATCGACATGCCCATGTTCATCGTGACCGGTTGAGTTGGAGCAGTAGGGAGAATGAACCTTATATGGGGAAGGGTTTGACTCCACATTTTTGCTACGTCTTCAAATCCAGCTGCGGTGTCCCCCAGCCCATGCATTAGGACAACTACGCCGCTGTGCTTACCATTGGCAGGAGAGATAACGATGGAATTAGAAGTATACTCTATTCTTGGCCCAGAATTAGGCCCTGCGAATGTAGACATGGATATTGTCGTCAGCAGCGGAACGTGCTTTGACGAAAAAAAAGAGGAGGCGGATGGCGAACGCAGCAAGATAGTTGTTGATAAAAGCAGCGAGAATCGCATAGAAAAGCAATGGTATGAGTGCCAGAGGAGGGAGTCGATGAGGCAGATAGTTGCAGTTGTAGCGGCAGGTAGGTAGTTATGAAAGACGGGTCGTTGCTGTCGAGATAGGGAGTCGATGAGGCAGGGGGGGGGGTGGGTGGCCTCTTCTACTTGTATTCCTGGCTGAAATTGTTGGAGGCCGGAGATTTGGGGAACCCTTTTACACCGCTTCCATACTTCTTAGTAGGCCAAATAATACAAAATTTATCCGCCAAACTGAAAGGATCCCCTTCCAGGCCAAATAATACAAAATTTATCCGCCAAACTGAAAGGATCCCCTTCCAGGCAGCCCCCCCGCTGATATGAGTTTACGTGCTGCCATGAGGGCCTCACTGGAGGAGACCTCGACCTCTCCTTCCCCCGCACCCGCCCCCTCTCCTGCCAAGAAGAAGGCCCCGGCCAAGAAACCCGCCGCCAAGAAGAAGGCAGCCCCCGCCAAGAAAAAGGGTCCAACAAAAAAGCCGGCGGCTGCCAAGAAAAGGGCCACCAAGTCCAACAAGATGGTCCTTGAGTCGGACGACGACGAAGTATCCGATATTGATTTCAGCGACGAGAACGAGGACGAGGCATTCTCTGCGACGTTGCCCGTTGCCCCTTCTGTTGAGCCCAAAAAGTCTGTCGAGGTAAGATATGCAGAGCACTGTTTTTGACTGCCTGCTCTCTGCTCTCTGCTCTCTGCTCTCTGCTCTCTGCTCTCTGCTCTCTGCTCTCTGCTCTCTGCTCTCTGCTCTCTGCTTTCTGCTCATACAAAATTTAATCACCACTTGACATGCGGATGCTAACGCGGTAAATATCTCATTCCGACTTAGGTTAATATCGACAATTTTGACGACGTATCTTCTGATGATCTGAAATCAGATTTATCCGACACTGACGAGAGCTCATCTGACGAGGAGGAGATGGACTTCAGCACCCCCAGTGGTAACGACTTAGCCAATACATTAGACTACGGCGAGCGCGCCAAGCTTGATGCCATGAACGAGCTCGAGCGCGAGAATTACCTCGCCAACCTGCACGAGACAATGCTGCAGCAGAATGAGCTGAAGAAAATCAAGTACCAGATGGAACGTGAGGAGAAGGCGAACAAGAGGGCCGAGAAAAAAGGCAAGAAAAAGTTAGTCGCAAAGAAAAAACCTGCCAAGAGGGCAAGTACTAGGTGAGCACTGCTTTTCTACATCAGCATTGTGAGTGAATTTTATGATTATTCTAACCTTTTTGTCTTATCGGTGGGTATCTGTATCCTCCTTCCTTGGGCCCTCTTCTCCTCCTCTTCCCTTCATAGGAACAAGGATGTAAGTAATGCCAAGAAAAATAAGGAAAGTGCACAGGCCGATCTCCGCCGTCGCAAGCAGGCCAGCAAAAGCGCTCTAGACAACGTTGATAGCGACGACAGCGACATGTTTGACGATAGCGACGACGAAGACAGCGACGACGATTTCGGTGGGGTCGGCGAGAGAGGCAAGAGGGGCAAAAACAGGAGGCGAGGAGGGAGGCTGGATGACAGCGATGCCGATGATAGCGGCGACGATAGGGCGGAGAGGAAGAAGATTAACGAGAAAGATCTCCCCCCCGCTACATTTGAGGAGTACATTCCCATCGTCATTCCCAGGAGCAAGCTTCAAAAGTGGGCCAATGAACCCTACTTTTCCACGGCAGTGAAGGGTTGCTACGTTAAATATAGTATCGGAGTTGACAAGGCGACCGGAAAGCGTTGCTACCGACTTTGCAAGGTCGAGGGCGTCGAAAAATTCCCCAATTACTATTCCTTTTCCCAGAATGATAGTGGCGCCAAGACTAACCGCCGACTTGTGATTTCCTTTGGGAACGACAAGAGGACTGTCAAGATGGACATGGTTTCCAACTCAGCCATCGTTGAGGCGGACGTGGACCGCTTAAATCAATTCTTGAAGACTACGAGACCATTGATGCTCCCGTTGACCTCCAAGAGAGCGCAGAAACTAGCTAGGACTAAGATGGGAGTTGTTGCTAATAACTTTGTTTATACCAGTGAAGTTGTCAAGAGAGCCATTGAGGAGAAAAAAGCCATGGAGCCAGGGACGGTCAGTAACATCGGATTGGAGACGGGCAATTTGGAGCTGCAGATTCTCGGCATTCAGGAGCAGATCGCAGACCACAAGAGGGATATGAGGCGCTTGGCGGTGCAGCATCCCATCCTCGAAACTGGGGAGAAGGAGGCCCGCATCGAAGATTGTATTGAGAACGACGTACCTTCTACTATCCGCGAATCCTACGAGACTAGTGAGACCGCCATTGAGGGCCTAGTCCCCAGGCTTGAAATACTTCAGAAAGAGTTGGACCGAGTCAACAAGGCCGGCCAGAGGCGCGACGCCAAATTCAAGGCCAAGGATGGTTGGGGCAAGATCAACTCCAGGGCCATCGAATACAACCAGAGCGTCGACTATAGTTTCAAGGAAAGCCCTAGCAAGAAAAAAGGAGCCTCAACAACGGCGTTAGGAGCAACTTACAACCCATTTAAACGACGGCCGAACAAGCCGCATGTCCTATGGAATGTGGGGTCAAAGGCAAATGCTAGTGAAGGGGACGTCACTGCACCCCCTAAAGAAGATGCCCCCGAGGTGCCGGCGGAAAATGATAACGACAACGACGACGCTATGGACGGAGGGACTGACGAAAACGCAATGATTAACGATTCAGTGGTCATCGACTCCATCGATACTGACTCAAAGGCAAACACAAATGGAAATGCTAATGGTGCAGTAGAGAAGAGGAACAGGACAGGTCTCTCGCTGGCAGATTATTTGGCCAGAAAAGGCCGCTAGTGAAAAATGGCGACGAGGATGGGCAAATTAAAGGCTTTTAAGGCCCGTGTCGTTGCAGAGAGGCATCTACGTCAACCACTTTTTGTTTTTGTTTTTGTTTTCTTTACTCTGTTGTCATTGTCTTTGTCATTGTCTTCGTCAGTCAGTCGCACAAACTAAAAAAAGATTTTGCTAAAAAAGTGTACTGCAGCCAGTCTCAGCACACGTCCCGAGCGAGCCACCGAAGCCAATATCAATATTAAAAAACTCGCGCAATATAGGAGCGACAAAAAGCGTCCCAAAAGCGCTGATTTGGAGAACCGCAAAAAGAAGAATCGCAGTCACAGTGATAGCCTTGCTGCCAACGTACTTCTCATTGAGCTTGCGTAGTTTGTTATCGGCTTCATTCATATCCGACAGCCACGCATCCGCCTTGCTCCGAGTAATTACCCCGGCACCAGAGGATATACTGTCAAATATAACATCGAGGGGGCGATCCGGGACTTCCCCTTTAATCCTTGACCGAACACTCGCCTTGAACGTGGCACGGGGGAGCCACATAGGGGGGTCCGTCGGCACCTCAAGATTTGGGACTTTCGTAGAAGGCAAGTTTCCCCAGTCTGTAAAATCGTCGATCGAATTTAGGACTGCGAGAATTTTTGTGACATCTGATTTGCGAACCTTGATAAGTGGCTGCCCAAATGTCTCCTCATCTTTACCAACGTCGTCCTCGATGTAAACTTGGCCACGGATCAAGTCAATGTCATCCAATGAATCCAATTTTTCGCCATCACTTTCAGCCATCCTCTTGTTCATGTCCTCGATCTCTTGTTTTGTTCTATCCCCAGAAAGCAGTTTCCCAATGCTCCCATTAACTCCTAAGAGAGCCGGAATCAAGCCACCCCCAAATGCCAGCACAATGAGCCCCGATTTGGCAAGGCTGGGAAGTTTTTCAAGAAGCGGTGCATCGCCATAAGCCTGCACAGTTGTTGGTTGCCGTAGAGGGTTACACCTATGCGATGATCCTCGTTGTGAGCCCGCTAGGCGCGAACCTGGCAAGTTAAAAGCACTCACACAGCCACAAACAACAATCACGGAAAGAAGATAAGCGAGTTTCATGAGGGCCCTTTGTAGAAGAAGCAAAAAAGAAAATAGGTACCCTCGATTCCCCGGACCAAAATTTACGCTTCTTCTTTCGCCATAATTAACATTTCTTTTTCATTGACACTCCCGCAACAGTTCTATCATCTCGTTTGAACCTCAGAAAGTGTGCCTTTCCACCCTAGGCAAATCCTTCGAGAGAGGTAGAGCTTTTTGCTAGGCCTTCCCCCCTCCTCCCTCCACAAACCCCCCCCTAAACCCAACTCATGTCTGAGCACCGCCCCCCAGAAGGCGGGTACAAGTCGAACAAGCCCAAGCTAACCAAGGCTGAGAGAAGGGCATTGCAGGAGCAGCAGCGTGCCGCCAAAGCTGCCGCGGGAGGAAAGGGTGCGGGGGGAGCTGCCGCCGGTGGTGGCAAGCCTCCCAAGCCTTCTCCCTCGGGGGGAGAAGGAAAGGCCAATCCCAAGGGGGCTGGCAATTCCAACTCCGCCAACTCCGCTAACTCCATCTCCAGCTCCAACGCAAACAATAATGCCAATTCTAATTCTACTTCTAATTCTAATTCTAATTCCACCACCAGCAGTGACAATAACAGTGACAACAAAGAAAACCAAAAGTCTCTCTTTTCTCATTTAGCTGCGCCCGTGGAGATCGATCCGACGAGCCTCACCCTAAGTCTCGCCGGCACCGGCGGTGAATCTTTATTCAACTCCCCCTTCTCCACCTCCACCTCCACCTCCACCTCCACCAGCAGCTCCACCTCAAGAAGCTCCACCTCAAGCAGCTCCGCCCTACACCCTTCCATAATTGAACTGGGCTACGCTTACGCCTCCGGAAAGACGAAAGGGTCCACCCGACGGTGCCGGGAAATGCTGCTGGCCTTCATGCAAGTCGTACAGGATTTTGAGCCTAGCGAGGGGACCTCGGACACCTCCGGCTCAAGTGCCATGGGAGGAAAGGGGCAAGGCAGTAACGGCAGTAACGGTAGGGGCGGCGGGAGCGGCGGGGGCGGGGGCCAGAACCAGAACCAGAACCAAAATCAGAACCAGAAAACGCATAAAACGGGCCGGGGTCGCATGAAAGGGGGCGTCTATAAAGAGCTCTCCACAAGCCTGAAGAACGCATTTTCCTACCTCACTTCCCTCCGTCCCCACTCCATCTCCATGGGAAACGCCTTCAAATCCCTGAAGAAATCAGTCAACACCATCCCCGTGGACCTGCCCTTTGACGGCCAGGGGGGAGGGAGGGAAAGGATACTAGAGGAAATCGACAGGTTTATAAATGAGAGGATCACACTCCCCCAAGGCGTCATTGCGGATATTGCCATCACCAAGATAAACAGGGGGGACGTGGTTTTAACCTACGGCGATTCCGAGGTCATTCGCAAAGTGCTCAAGGCTGGCTACGAGCGCGACCTTCAGAGGAATAAGAACGGCGAGGTTGGATTCCGGGTCGTTGTGGTGGACTCAAGACCCCTCATGGAGGGGAAAAGCATGGTCAAATACCTTTCACTTGAGTGCCCAGAAATGGAGGTTGCCTACGTCCTCCTTTCCGGTCTATCTTACGTCATGAGGGACGTGAAGAAGGTCTTCGTTCCTTCCTCGTCCCTCCTCCGAAACGGCTCCTCTCTTTCCCGATCCGGCACGGCAGCCATCGCCCTCGTGGCCTCGAGCATGAATGTGCCAGTCTTGGTCTGCTGCGAGACATTCAAGCTGAGCAACAGGGTCATGCTCGACGGTTGCGGATGGAACGAGAGGGGTGGCGAAGAGGCCGTGAGGGAGACGCCTCACAAATCCCCCGAGGACCCGCTCAACGGCTGGCGGAGCCACCCCAACCTCAACCTCCTCTCGCTAAAATATGATGTCTGCCCCTCCGAATACATATCTGCGACCATAACAGAATACGGAATATTGCCACCGAGTAGCGTCGCCGTGCTGCTCAGGGAGATCAACGCCGACGACAACGATTTTGAGGATTTGTGAATCGAATGGCAGAGAAGTTTTTCCCGACGACTTCAAAGTTTTTTTTTTCTTTCTACTCATTTATTAATTATCTATTTTTTCCAGGGTTTAGGGAGGGGCGAGAATTCCACAAGTGTGTGTTCGATGTTAGTATTTTTTGTGTGCCTGCAATTCATTCATTCCTGCCGTCGTTCAGCATTCAGCACTCACATTTCACCCCACCCATGAACTCTCTTGGGTTCGGAACGCTACCGTTAAACTCCGCCCCTCGGAAGTCAAACCCGGGGTTCTCCTCTTGGAACCTTTCGAGCATCATTTCCTTCTTAATAGCTTCTTGGGTAAGTGGATCAACTTCCACCCCGTGCCGGCCCACAAGTGCAGAGGTCCATGTTGACCCTTTTTGTGCTTTGCTCAGGACAATATTCAATTCGTTCGTAGCAGAGTCATACGTCCATGTGCTGCGAGAGAGAGAGAGAAAAAGAGAGAGGAGAGAGAGAGATACAATGTATGTTAATACAATAACAATATGCAAAGCGGACTACACCAAACGTGATCATAAAAGCAAAAAAACAAAAAACGCACCTCTCCCCAACGTCAACCACACCAAAGGTCTCCTCCTCAATGAATTTCTGATCCGATCCCTTGAGAGCTACCACCAGCTTCTTCACCCCAATATCTATGTCAAAATAGCTCGCAAGGACACCCTGCGGAGGAGTGATGTAAAGATTTACCTCCTCGAGAGATTGTTCCCACTCATAAATTTTCTGGCCCTGATGAGAGAAGACGTACCGTCCCTTTTCACTCCCCTTTTCGGTCATTTTGATCTTGGATTTTGCCCCAGGGTTGGGGATACTACTGCCCCTCCCTACCCCTCCACCAGGCCCCCCTGCGCCCATTGCAGCCGCTATGTCTGCCTGGTTCTCCAAATGAGGTGCAGGGTTGTTGCGTAGCTCTTCTTCCTGCTCGGCTGCGCCAAACTTTTCCCCCTTCCGAAGTTCATCCAAAGTGGGCCCCTTGGACTTCGCGGTGTTCAAAACCGACGCGTTTGTCGCCGTTACCTCACACTCATCGTCACTGTCTAGGTTATCCCATTTGGAGTAGTCTGTCAGCTTTGACATGGATTTAATTAAATTAGTAGTTTTATCGCGTCACTAAAGAAAACAACGCGCGGCGGCTGTGAACTCGCGAAATATCAATTTTTAAGCGACAACTAGTCTCATTTTTATTTTGACACACGAGTATTTTCACCCTTTAAAACCGCATTTTTTGTGTCACTTCTCAACAACGGCTGCACAATATGGCCAGAACCAAACTTGCTGCAGTAAAAAAAGTAACAGCATCAAAAGTCAGTAGCAGGCAGGAGGAAAAGGGGAAATGCGTGCATGGGAAGGGGCAAAATGGTTACTATTGCAAGGAGTGCCCTGGTAAAGGGATATGCGATCACGGTCGTAAACGCAGTACGTGCAAGGAATGTGGAGGGGCATCAATATGCGATCACGATCGTATACGCAGTACGTGCAAGGAATGTGGAGGGAGTCAAGTATGCGAGCACAATCGTATACGCAGTGCATGCAAGGATTGTGGAGGGGCATCAATATGCGAGCACGGTCGTCAACGCAGTCAGTGCAAGGATTGTGGAGGGAGTCAAATATGCGAGCACAGTCGTGAACGCAGTAAGTGCAAGGATTGTGGAGGGAGTCAAATATGCGAGCACAGTCGTGAACGCAGTAAGT
>ERZ651776.5625-NODE-5625-length-10719-cov-4.513343_pt1 | contig 10719 bp, 9 predicted proteins | sample MGYA00514761_ERZ651776 | MGnify/ENA metagenome assembly ERZ651776 | reverse complement strand
TACTTGCATTAAATTATATAAACTAGTTATAAAAAGAATTATCTTTGACGTAACAAAACCTAATTAATATGAAAAATATTTTAAACAAGTATTATTTAGCCTTTATGGCTGTAATTCTATTTGGTAGTGTTTATTCACAAACTCAAATATCTGGTTCAGTGATGGATTCGGATAGCATGGAAGCAATTCCTGGAGTAAACGTTATCATTGATGGCACAAACATTGGAACTGTTACAGATTTCGATGGAAATTTTGTCATTAATACAAGTCAAGGTGCTCCCTTAACTCTTATTGTAAGCTATATGGGATATAGTGCAGAAAGAGTTGATGTGACATCTGCAAGTCAAAATATAAATGTAATGCTTAGCGCAGGACAAAACCTTGAAGAGGTTATTATTTCTGCATCAAGAAATGCTCAAAAAGTTACTGATGCTCCTGCATCCGTTAGTGTAATTTCTTCTAGGCAGATTGAAAATTCAGCTCAAGTTGCTGAGCCTTCAAGAATTCTTGTATCTGTGCCTGGTGTTCAAATACAACAACAAACAGCAAACTCAATGAACATTGAAATGAGAGCTGGATCCGGAGTTTTCGGAACATCTACTTATATAATGAGAGATAATAGAGGATTAATAACTCCTGCTGCAGGTACTTTCTTTAGTTTCCAGCAAGGTCTTTCTAACTTAGATTTAGCCTCTGTTGAAATAGTAAGAGGTGCTGCAGGTGTATTATATGGGCCTGGTGTAACGTCAGGTGTAGTTCACTTTAGATCAAAAAGTCCTATTGATTATACTGGTAATGCAGTTTCAATGTGGGGTGGAGATCTAAATACTTTTGGTTCAGAGTTTAGAATTGCGAGAGCAAATGATGATAAGACTTTTGGGTGGAAAATTAATGCTAGACTAAATTCTGGTGATGATTTTACTTATGATGATGAAGCTAAATTAGCTGCTAGCGTCGGTGGAATTAATAGTATAATTAGACAACCTGTTATTACAAACATGGCAGTTGACCCTCTTTTATCTGCAAATGGACCTGTACTTTATGACTTTACAGGAGGAAACGCTATTATAGATACCTACAGCAATATTGCTGTTGACACAAATTTAGAGTGGAGACCAAGTGATGATACGAATTATCAAGTTAGTGCAGGTATGACTAATGGAGGTGGTCTATTCTTTCAAGACTTAGGTATTGGGTATGCTGATGGTAGTACATATTGGGGTCAAGTTCAGGCTACAATGGGTAACTGGTATGCTCAAGCTTTTATAGACCATAATGATGGTGGTGGAACAGATAATCCAACATTCTTGTATGGTACAGGTTTACGTCAGGTAACCAAAAGAACAACAATGGAAGCTCAAATTCAGTACAACTTTGATATGCCTTGGCTGTTTGATTCAGAATGGACTGTAGGATATGATTATAGAAATACTGATTCTGACTCTGAATATACTCTATGGGGAAGAAATGAAGATAGTGATGACTATATAACCAACGGTATTTATGGTCAAGGAACTCTAACAATGTCTGAAAAAGTAGACCTTGTAGTTGCTGGTAGATATGATCAAGCTAGTTTTATTAGCGCAGGAGAATTTGCTCCTAGAGCAGCTCTTGTATATAAGCCTTCTGAGAAAACGACTTGGAGACTTTCATATAACAAAGCTTTATCTGGACCTAGTGCGCTTCAAATGTATATTGACTTCCCAGTAAATGTTCCGGCACCTGGAGTTTTAGATGCATGGTTAAGTGGACAAAGTACTGCACAGCGTTTTGCTGATCCAGCAAATCAAGTAATTGATTTAGCAGGGCTTCCTGTTGATATTCCTGTTTCAGCTGCAGGTGGTGGATTACCACTGGCGATACCATATGGTGCTGTTGCTGGTGCTTCTCTTGCAGGTTTATATGCACAGGCTCCTACGCTTCAACCTTTATTAACACCATTTTTTGCAAGTTATATGGGACCGTCTGGTGGCTCAGGGATTTTAGCTCCTTATGATTTATTCGAACCTACTCAAACTACTGGTAACAGAAATACAAGAACTGGAAGATTCAGCTCTGTAGAAAACTTTGAATTAGGATTTAGTAGTGTTATTGGTAAAAAGTTAAAAATTAGTGCTGATATATATTCTTATGTAAACACTGGATTTACAAACTTTAGTGCAATTGGAGATACATATGCATTAGTTGGATCAGATATTCCAGGAGATTTAGGAGCAGCTGTTGCTGCTGATGCTACTGCGTATGTTACAGGAGCAATTACTGCTGTTACAACTCAGACTTATCAAGGAATTGCAGCGCAATTTGGACTTCCATATAGTGTTGTTGCCTCTGGTGCTCTTGCAGCACAAGGTGTCCCTGCTCTTCAAACTTCAATTGCAGGCGGTGTAGCTCAAACTTTAGGTGGAATTAACGCTGCATTTAATGCTGGTGGTGCTGGATTTGTTGGTCAATTAGGTCCATTATTTGGTGCTATAGGTGCTGTTGAATCTGATAGAGTTCCTCAAGGAGATGGAATTACTCACATAACAACAGGATATATTACTCAAGGAGATGCTAAAAGGTCTCACTTTGGTGGAGATTTAAGCATGGATTACTTTGCTAATTCTGACTTAAGACTTTGGGCAAATGCTTCATGGTTAAGTCAAAACGAGTGGATTCCAGGAGAAGACAATGATGATGATTTACTTAATACATCATATCTAAATGCTCCTATGTGGAAATATAGAATGGGTATGGACTATACTCCTCTAAGTGGTATTAACTTCTCAGTTTCATTCCAACATGATGATAAATTTAGATCAGTTCAAGGTTTCTGGAATGGTATGGTAGAAGCTAAAAACTTAATTGATATGAGTATAGGATATAGATTTAGTCCAGGTATGAGATTTGATGTATCTGCCACAAACCTTACGGATAATCCTTACAAGACATATCCAAATTTACCAACTATTAGAAGAAGAGTCTTAGGTAAACTAACTCTTAACTTCTAGATATTCACAATTTTATCATAAAAAGAGCAACTTTGGTTGCTCTTTTTTTTTGCATAAACTTTTATGTAACTATATTTGATTTTTGCCCGTTAAAATGAAAAAAGTAGGTATTGATTCTCTTGCGTATTATGTTCCTTCTCTTTATGTAGATATTGAGGAGTTGGCTGCTAAAAGGGATATTTCAGCTGAAAAATTAGTAAAAGGTTTGGGGTTAAAAAAAATGGCAACTCCTGATTATGACGAAGATTCTGCTTCAATTGCAGCGAACTCCTTGTATCGTTTAATCAAAGAAAACAATATTGATCCAAGAGAAGTTGGAAGAGTATACTTAGGAACAGAAAGTGGTGTTGATTCTTCTAAACCTACATCATCATATGTCGTAGAAATATTAGAAGAGGTGTTTTCTAAACAATACGGAGAAAGATGTTTTAAGAACTGTGATATAGTTGATCTTACTTTTGCTTGTGCAGGAGCTGTAGATGCGCTTCAAAACTGTTGTGACTGGGTTAGAAATGGTGAAAATAGAAAAGCAATTGTTATAGCCTCTGATATAGCAAAATATGAATTAAACTCCACTGGAGAGTATACCCAAGGAGCTGGATCAGTATCTATGTTGATTTGTGAAAATCCTTCAATTATTTCTTTCAATGGGTCGTGGGGTGTTTCAACAAAAGGTATTGGTGACTTTTTTAAACCTAGAAGAACTTTTAAGCGATCTAATATTCTTATTGAAGCTGCAAAACTTCTTAATAAAGAGATTTCTTCAAATGAAGCTGAAACATTACTTGCAAATTCTGATTCTAAATTTTGGTCAGATTCAAATGAAATAGTTGAAGTTTATAAAGAAGAGCCAATATTTGAAGGTCAATTTTCTAATGAAAGCTACCAAGAAAGAGTATATGAGGCGATTGAAAACTTTAATGAGCAGAATGAAAGAAACATATTAAATGATTGGGAAAATATAATTTTTCATCTACCATATGCATTTCATGGTAGAAGAATGATAATAAGTAAATGGTTAGATTGGATGAATGAAAATGATATGACTGAGGAGATTTATTCAGAGATTGGAAAACCAGAATCTAATCAAGACAAAGATTGGATAAAAAAAGTATCTAAATCTAATGTATATAAAAATTTTGTGGAAGACAAGATAGCTCCAGGTGAGATGGCATCTTCAGAAATTGGAAATATGTATACTGCTTCTATATTTATGTCCTTAATAAGTTCTCTTGTTGATGCTGCTAAGAATGACAAAAAGTTTGAAGACAAAAAAATTGGATTCATTAGTTATGGTAGTGGCTCCAAAGCAAAAATATTTGAAGGGACTGTTCAAAAAAATTGGATTGAAAAAACAAATACTATCAATCTATTCGATAGTTTAAACAAAAGAAAAAAAATAAGTATTGATGTCTACGAAAAGCTTCATAACAGAAAGATAACATCTAACATAAATAATAATGACGGTGTTATAAAGCTAAATAAAATTTCTGATGGTGAGTTTACAGAAGGTCTCAGAAATTATCTTAAATATTAAATTGTAAATGAATATTCTAGTCTGTATAAGCAACGTCCCCGATACAACATCTAAAATCAATTTTGTTGAGAATGACTCTAAATTTGACTCAAATGGTGTTCAATATATTATTAATCCTAATGATGAGTTTGGTTTAACTAAGGCAGTTTGGATGAAAGAGTCCAATGGGGCTAATGTTACAGTTCTTACAGTAGGAGAACTATCTGCTGAAACTATTTTAAGAAAATGTTTAGCAATTGGAGCTGATAAGGCAATTAGAATAGACTGTGAGGCTAGTGATGCTTACTCAGTAGCGAGGGAAATTGAAGCTCATTGTCAAACAATTAATTATGATCTAATAATTTGTGGGAGAGAGTCAATTGATTACAATGGTGGTTTAGTTCCTGGACTTTTGGCAGGATTTTTAGATTATAATTTTATAACTAATTGCGTAAATCTTGAAATAAATAATACAAAGGCAACATGTGCAAGAGAAATTTCAGGTGGAACTGAGATTAGTGAATGTGAGATTCCTTTAGTAATTGGATCTCAAAAAGGGCTGGTTGAAGAAAGCGATCTAATTATTCCAAATATGAGAGGGATTATGATGGCAAGACAAAAGCCTCTTGAAGTTATTCAAGCAAAGAATATTAAAGCTAAAATCATAGATAAAAAGTTTCACAAGCCTGAAGTTAAAAGTGAAGTTAAACTTGTTAAGCCTGATGAACTTGATAAACTTATCGATTACCTAGAAAACGAAGCAAAAGTAATTTAATATGGCAGTACTTGTATATTTAGAATCCGAAGACAATAAATTTAAAAAGACAGCATATGAGGCACTTTCATATGGTAAAGCACTTGCAGATAAAATGAATGTTAAAGTGTCTGGTTTAGTTTTTAATTGTACTGATTCAGATAGTTTAAAGAAATATGGTGCAGATAAAATAATAACAATAAACGATACTGATTTTGAAGAATTCTCTTCAAAGAAATATTCTCATGCACTTTCACAAGTAATAAAATCTGAAAACTCTTCAGACGTGATTCTGTCTTCATCTGCGAACTCAAAATTTATAGGAGCTCACCTCTCTGGTATTATGGATACGTCTTTTGTATCTAATGTAATTGATCTTCCAGAAAGTATAAATCCATTTGTTGTTAAAAGAACATGTTTTACAAACAAAGCTTTTTCTTCAACAGAAATGATTAGTGATCTAAGAATTATTGGAGTTTCCTCAAATTCTTTTGGATTGATTGAAAATATGAATGATGCATCAGTAGAAACATTTAATGTAGAAAAGGTTGAATCAAATCAAAGAATTTTAAAAATAGAGAAAGAAACAGGGAGTGTTACTATTGCTGATGCTGATGTTGTAGTTTCAGCCGGAAGAGGTCTTAAGGGACCTGAAAACTGGGAAATGATTGAAACATTAGCTGATACTCTTGGTGCTGCAACGGCCTGCTCTAAACCTGTTTCCGATATGGGTTGGAGACCACATAGCGAACACGTAGGACAAACCGGTAAGCCAGTTTCTTCTAATCTCTATATAGCAATAGGAATATCAGGTGCGATTCAACATCTTGCTGGAATAAATTCTTCTAAAGTAAAAGTTGTAATTAATAATGATCCTGAAGCTCCTTTCTTCAAAGCAGCTGATTATGGTGTGGTTGGTGATGCCTTTGAGGTAGTCCCTGCATTAATTGAGAAACTTAAGGCTAGATAATAATTTTCTCTTATATAGATTAATAAATCAATAGTTTTTTGTTATACACAAGGGCTGTAAGAACATTTTCTTATAATTTTATCTGTTTGCATTTAAAACATATAAGAATTTTCTATAAGAAATTAATTCATGATTAGATATTCTAATACTCAGTGTATAAAACCTCTAGTTTCAACCTCTTAGAGAGGTTGGCCTGACTTGGAGAAGAGCCATATAGAGTTACTGGAAAAGGAAATGAAAGTGAAGAGCTAGGCAGGGAAATCTTTTTCTGGTTAGGAAGATAGCCATTCTTCAAAGTAAAGACATCATCAATGTTGGACATCGTAGTTAACCCTAAATCAATGTTCAAGGAATCATATCGAACAATATTAGATACATGGTTAGTTATATTAAACTTATAGCTAGTAGGCTTATTGTTGGAGTCATACTGAAGAAGACCTCCAAAACGGAACTTGTTCGAATTGACAGCTGTTGGTGAAAAGTCTATTGAAAAATCTTTATTGTAGTCCTCAATTGGATTTCCATTATCATAAGAATACATATATAGTCTTTCTGGCAAAACACTGGAACTTGAGGTGTTCATATCTTCGTCTAAATGAAGAACAATATTGGCTTCGTTTATTAATACATCTTTAGACATGAAAGATCTTAACTCATCTGATATAGAATTATCGTTAGAGAACAACTTTAATTTAGAAATGAATTTTGATCCATTTAGATATATTTTTCCAGATGGAATATTATCAGCAGAAGAATTTACTTCAGCTAATATTTTTTGATCAAAATTTTCATGATCATAGATATTTATAGTAACTCCACCTAGAGGAATAACATTAGACGCCTTCTTCCTATCAATAGTATCGTCTGAAAAATCGTCAATAGTTCCATTGGTGTTGTAAGAGTTATAGTCATACTCTAAAACAATCCTAGCATTTAAAATGTCAAGCATCATATAAAGATCATCTGAGAAATTTTCAGCCCTAACAATAAGCCCCTTAAAGAAATTGTTGAAATTTGCCTGATTAACTAGCGTCTCAGAGCCCTCTAAATTCATTACAGTTCTTTGAAAAAACTTTATGTCAAGAGGGATTCTTAATCGTGGTGTTTCAAAATAATCTACTTGAGTTAATTCATCAGGGTCAGTAGTAGGGTCATCCACAGTATACAATACAGGTATTTCCTCAAAATTCAGACTAACCCTATCATCATGTAAAGTTTTACCGTAATAACCTTGTTCATAAAAATCATCATCAGAAAAATACTCTTTGGAAGACTCAAAATTATTTGCAGGATCTAGAGAGCTTAAATAATAAGTTAATTCATATACCTTTAAATCAAATTCTGCATTTCTATTTCCATAAACTGAATCTATTTCATAAACCTGTTGCTCAGCATTGTAAGACGAGCTATCCGTATCATCTGGATCTAAAATACCGTCATTATCTGAATCATTACTGAGAGGATTTGTTCCAGCTTGAAACTCGATTATATCAGAGAGACCATCATTATCTGAATCACTTTCAATATTCTGCGGATCTGAGTCATAAATGTCTATTACACCATCACCATCTGAATCATTTATGTTGTTGAAGAAAGGTAAATCAAGATATACAGCTGTCAACTCTTCTTCTTCATTTATTGCTCTTACATCTGTTAGACTCCCTTCAATTTCCTGAGCTTGATTGTACTCTCCAAAAGTTTGAAGTGAGAAAACATCTAGCTGTGATATAAAACTTGAGTTTGTGTTCCCAAAAACATCATCATTAAAAACGCCTAGATGAACATTTGAGAGGTTATTTGTCTGAACTCTTTCTAGGGATTCTTGATAAGAAAATACTGGAAATGTTTCAGATTTTAAATTCTGAAATTGTTCGTTTAACAACTCAATACCTACTGTATAATAATCTTTATTACACGAAGTTATCAGAGCTAAAGAAAACATTGTTAAAAGTATTCCTGAAAATCTCTTATTGCTCATTAATCAATATTTTTTAATAAAAATTCCATTAACTTTTCATCGTCTGACGAATCTTTAAAATCAAGGACATCTTTAGAATAATTTTTTATTGAGGAAGTTGTTGATTTGTCAATATTTTCAGAAGACAGAATTACTGAGTCTGAAAACTTTATCATTAAATCTGTAAGAGACTCAAAGTTTGGCTCCGAGATCAAATCAAGATCTCCTTCAACTCCATCAAATTCAATTTTTTCACTTAATTTTTTTGATAAACTGCCATCAAATGACTTTCCATAAAGAGAGGAAACTATTTTACTTTTATCGAAGATGGGATCATCAGAGTATAACTTTTTCAAGTAAAGTGGAAATAGTGATGCAAACCACCCATGAAGATGAATTATGTCTGGGACCCAATTAAGTTTTTTTACAGTTTCTATAACCCCTTTAGTAAAAAAAATCATTCTTTCATCATTATCTTTTAGAAGCTTTTCTTCTTTGTCAAAAAGCAAGTCTTTTCTTTTAAAATATTCTTCGTTATCAATAAAATAAACCTGCATTCTTTCTTTAGGTATAGAGGCAACCTTAATTATCAACGGCAAGTATAAATCATTAATTATCATATTCATACCTGAAAGCCTAATAACTTCGTGCAGCTGATGTCTCCTTTCATTTATCATGCCGTATTTAGGCATAAAAATTCTGGTCATACCACCGTTTTGATTAATTTTTTTTGATACTGAAAATGAATTTACAGCCTTTTCAGTTTGAGGAAGATAAGGCACTACCTCAGAAGAGATAACTAATATTTTTTTGTCTTTCAATAATTTCAAAATCTATATATTGGCTATAGTCTGGCAAAATTACGAAAATTATGAGTAAGAATATAAAAACATTATCTTTAAGATAATTTATTTCTCATAATTGAGAGTTTACTCTTCCCATAAAGAACTTTTAAAGTCAGTAAAGCACAAGCTGTCTGTTGGGCTGGTTCCAACTATGGGCTCTCTTCACGAGGGGCACCTATCGCTCATAGAAAAAGCTTACAGTGAAAATGATGAGGTTATAGTTTCAATTTATGTTAATCCAACTCAATTTAATGACAAAGAGGATTTAAAGAAATATCCAAGAAATATTAAGGAGGATTTAAAGAAGCTTAATAGGTTTGAGAATGTCATAGTCTATACACCTGAAAATAATGACCTATACCAAAAAAACGAAAGTTCAAAACAATATGATTTTGGAAGCTTCACAAATCTAATGGAGGGAAAACATAGACCTGGTCACTTTGATGGAGTAGCAACAATCATTGAAAAACTATTCAAAATTTTTAATCCAGATAATGCATATTTTGGAGAAAAAGATTTTCAACAACTACTTTTAATAAAAATACTAACTGAGCAGCTTGATATAAATACAAATGTGGTTGGATGTGAAACAATTAGAGAGCCTGACGGATTAGCTATGAGTTCAAGAAATAAGCTTATGAGTTACAAAGAGAGGAAAAGCGCTAAGGAAATCATTAAGCTTCTTTTATGGGCTAAAGAAGTGTATTCTAAGTTTGATTTTGTTCAAATCAGAGATGAAATAAAAAATAGATCCAAATTAATTGATAGTTTTAAGCTTGAGTATTTTGAAATAATGAATCTTGAAGAATTTTCTAGTATTTCAAAAAAAAATAATGAAATAAGAGCCTTTATAGCATGCAGAATTGGAAATATTAGACTGATAGATAACATAAAACTTTAATGAAGCTGAAAAAACAATTAAAAATATTAATACCGATTGCATTAGGCATATTTTTTATATACCTAACCTTCCAAATTACATCAGAAGCAGAAAGAGATTTAATCTGGGGCTATATTAAATCAGCTAAAATAGAATATGTTCTAGCCGCAATGGGGTTGGGCGCTTGTGCAGATATAATTCGTGGGCTTAGGTGGCAGTTTTTATCAAAAGCTATTGGTCATAAATCTAGTAGTATTATAAGCATTGCTAGCGTTTTTATGTGTTATACATCTAATATGGCTATCCCTAGATCAGGGGAAGTGGTAAGAGCAACTGTATTAAGTGAGTATAATAAAATACCCATTAGCAAAAGAAACTATTAATAGCGAAGACATTGACGCTCTATGCGTTTGGCTCAAGTCATATCCCAGATTAACAAAGGGATCGCTGACATGGAAAGTAGAAGAGGACTGGGCCAACTATATAGGCACAGAATATGCCGTAATGCTCAAAAACATCTATGCCATTGCTGCTGGTATTGCTCATGGTTTGGGTTATGGCGATAACTTTCAGAGTGTATTGATGAGTAATGCCATTCGTGAGATGAAACGTTTTATTAAAAAAGTTGATAGAGCTTAGTCTTTAGTTTTATTGGCATCCTTGGCCATATTCGCCAAGTGCTGCTGCGAAAAGCCAAAATATTGCATGACGTGCTGAAAGAATTTATTGCAGGTAGCTGTTGATGCACTCTGGGCGCATATCATATGCCATTTTGAAATGACTTCGGCACCTATGGCCTCAATGGTT
>ERZ651776.5624-NODE-5624-length-10720-cov-4.395753_pt1 | contig 10720 bp, 6 predicted proteins | sample MGYA00514761_ERZ651776 | MGnify/ENA metagenome assembly ERZ651776 | reverse complement strand
ATCAACATCAACATCAACATCAACATCAACATCAACATCAACATCAACATCAACATCAACATCAACATCAACATCAAAACAAGGTAAAGATTGACTACTCACCTTCACAATCCTATCCATGCTCTCGACTTGAGCCTTCCGCTTATCAGCCTCGATCTGTTCCACTTTCAAAAGCTCCTTTCTCAAGTCCTTGAGATTCATATTTGCCTTTTGCATCTCCTCATTCTGCTTCCTTGCCCTGGTGAGCTTCTCCATGTGTGCCTTCTGCTCCTCAACGATGTCATCTTCCACCATCTGTTTCATCAACAACCCCTCAGTGTGCTGGTCCTTCAGCTTCTTGATCAAGTGCTGCTTGCTATCTTCGAGTTGAGACTTTTGAATTTGCAAAATACTGTGGTGCTTCGCCTTCCGCTTGGCAATTTCTGCCTTTTCCCTCCTCTCACTTTCCTCCAGCCTCCCCATCATGTCGCCGTGCCACTTCTTTTCGTCCTCTTTTAACTTAGCCTCTTTCTCCTTTAAGAACTGAACTTGGTCCTCCCGGTCGGCAATCACGTCCGTGTACAGTTGTTGAGAGCGAAGGAATTTCATTTTGTCGGTCTGCTCATACATGAGCTGGTTTGCCTTCTTGATGCGGTCAACGCGAAGCTTTCGCTGAAGTTCGGCTTCCTGCTGGTCAATTATGCGACGCTCTTTCTGAATTTGTACAAAGCGGTTTGGCGTGGGCGTTGTTCATGAGATATGATGCGATTTATTCGTCAATCAGATCCAACAGTTGCGTAGATTGTTAGTTCGTTGATGTAGGTCAAGGGTCTCCTCCTTAGACATGACACCACACACACACACGCACAGAGCAGGGCAAAACTAAACAAATGAATGAAACTGGAGGATGACAGAGCGACAACATCAAACGACCGGGGCGACGGCGGCGGCGGCACCAAGAGGCCCTTTCAGTCCAACTCACCTCCTCTTTCTCCTCCCTCTCCTTCTTCCAATCCAACTTTGCTTTCCTCTGAGCGGCCAAAGTGTTGGGCCAGTTCTCGATTCGGGTGTCACTCATCGCCTTCAGCTTTTTCTGCAGAGAAGAAGGAAATGTAAATGTTAGTCATCAAACTCAAGCCACTACGTAGAAAAATGAACACACGCTTACCCTTTTATTTTCCTCCTTGGTGACCTGATTGTCAGACACACTAGCCCTCAGTCTGTTGAGCTCTGCTCTGCTAAGCACCACCATCTTTATTAATTGTCTCTGTCGTAGTTCAATAGTTCAACGGTGCTAGGTCTGTAAGGGTGCGGGTCTGCGCCGTTTGCTGGTGGATGGAATGCAGGGGGGCAGAGAAATGTGGTAATAACTGTTGGGGCGAAACGAGGTGAAACGGAGTTGCAACGGAATAGTAACAAACAGTCATTTGTGTGCGGTTTTTATTATAAATCGCTTCTCCCTAATCTTAGGCGCATAAGTACTATCCTGCTAAAAAAATATATACTATAAATCCACAACTGCTCTCTCGCTCATCTCCGAAGGCAAGACAACGACAGCAACAACTCCAACATGGCCTCCTATGTCACGCATTGGATTAATAGCGAGGTGAAGCTATCGACAGTGATAACCGTACCAAGCAAGCAATTCTCTAATGGATACTTGTTCGGGGAGGTGAGTATTCAGGGACAATGTTTTCATTCATAATTGGCTTTGGCTTTGGCTTAGGAGACCATCCTCAGGTGACTGACTGACTGACTCCATGGTTGAATCCTTGGACTCAGTGGCTACTACCACCTGACTCGCTGCGCCTACTTATGACCGCCTAAATCTTACATATCTCCGTTAAACGCTTGCAGCTCCTCGTCGCTCTCTCTTGGCTCGATCCAGCCCAGTTTGCCAACATGACAAACAGAAGCACAACTTTGGATCGTCTGGCCAACTTTGAGGTTGTGGACAGGTGCCTTTCTCAGAAGAACGTGAATTATGACGACAATCTCATTCCCTTGATTGTTACTGAGTCTCGGGGCGCTGCTGCTTCCCTCTTGTTGCGTATCAAGAAAGCCAAGGAGGCTTCGCTGGCCCCCCCAGTAAGGGAGAAGATGAAATCCACCCAATCTGTGAGGCCTAAGGAATTCTCCCGAGGAGCTCTGACGGACTGGGGGCAGGACGATTTTCTTGTAAAAACAATGGAGGAGGTAGGGACGCACAATTTCAACAAACTGGACGAGTCGATACATCTGCGCCCATTCCATGAGAAGCAGAGGGCAAACGAGAGGGATCAGACGGCGAGAGAGCATAAAGGAAAGGAAACGAGGGAAGATTTTGTTAGAATTCGGATCAAAGATAAGATGGAACTCGAAAGATCAAGGGCGAGGTTCATGTCTGAGTGGATTGAAGAGGGGAGGAAGAGCTGGAAGGTCAACGACGAGAAGCGCATGGAGAGGGAGAAACAGATGCTACGTTATGAGCTAGCTCTGGACAAACGCGCATTGGCCCGACGTGAGAATGACCGAATCAAGCATGCCTGGGAAGGCGCCGAGTACATTTCCTCGTTCGAGCGGAACATGAAGCGCCTCGGCGTAGGCAATGATGACGGAGGATCGGACGGGGGTGCGTACAGGACGAGCACTGAGAGCGGGATGAACTTTCTTCAGAGGATCGAATCCAAGGTGGGGTCGGCCAACCTGGTTCCCGAGTCCAACTTTGAGACCATGGAAATTTTGCATGGCAACGAAAAAGTCAACGCGAAAGCGAGAAAAGAGAGATCCACAAGAAGAAGGAAAATGGTTGTTGATCAGGCCAAAGCACAGGAGGAACTGGAGAAGAGGAAAGCTCATGAAATGATGATGGAGGGAATGGCAAGGGTACAGCGGAAGCAGAGAGAGATAGCCGGAAAGGAATGGGAAGAGAGAGTCAGAAGGGAGAGGGATGATCGGAGGGTAGAAGAGGAGATAGAAGAAGGGAGGAGGAGGAGGGAGGAGAAGAGCGAGCTCAAGCTCAGGGAGTTCTTCAAAATTACCTCGGAGAAGCAGTCCTCTGAGGAAGTTTTGGTGTTGAAGCAGAAAACGAAAGAAGATATTCAGCGCTTAAAACTGGCTCAGAAAGAAAAGAAGCGTGCGACGGCGACTGCGGTGGCCACTGCGGCAGTCAATAAACTGTTGGATTTAGTTGATGTTATTGCTGGAGAGAGGGCAGCAGTTGGGGGTCCAATTGCCCCAGCGTTTTTGAGAGACGCCGTCAGGGTTTACGTGGGCGGCGAAGAGTTCTGGGAGCCAGAGGAAGAAGAAGAAATTGAAGTATTTGGGTGGGAGGAGAAAGGAGAGGGTTGGTGGGAGTGGAATATCAAAGGAAAGTATTCCAAGGCTTTGTTAACTGATGTTGAAGAGCTCGAAAATATCGATGCTGATGTCAATATCACCACTGTCTCTTTTCAAAAAGGCTCCCATACTTCCGCCCCTCTGGAACTCGAATCGAGCTCGAAACACAGAGCGCTTGTTTTGACTACCATGGCCGGTATGAGACGAGATACTCAGTCCATCTCCAATTATATGTATTGGACTTTGTTTGAATTTGCCTCGTTCTTGCGTCGTGACGATTCCGAGTGGTCTGATATTTGTCGCTTGTACTCGAAGCGCATCTTGTCCATGCCTGCGTTGGATGGGACAGACCTTCTCGAGATTGAGGAGGTGATCGACGAATTGGAGGAAAGGCTGGGGGATGTGAGCGAAGCGAGGGGGGACGCGAGTAGGGACGTTTGCGATGGAAGCGGGGGAAGGGCCAATGAGTGGGCCAGGGAGGTTACGGACAGCAGAAGAAAGAAGGGGCGCGACATGCTCAGGAGTATTGTTGAGGAGACTATGAATAAGCTGTCTAGGGTCAAGGACGAGAGAAGGGCATTTCTATGGGAGATTGAGGAAGAGAGGAAGCGGAAAATTGAGGAAGAAAAAAGAATACTAGAGGAGGAAGAGGCGGAGAAGGAACGGGAACGCCAACTAGCTGAAGAAGATAATGGGGAGGAAAAGAAGGAAGCAAGTGTGGTGGATGAGCAAAAAGAGAAGGAAACCAGGGCAAGGGAATTGGGGTTGAAGATTGAGGAATACGAGGCAAAACTTCTAGAGGAAGAGAATGAGCGAAAGAGGCAAGAGGAGAACGATAATATGAAGAGAGAGGAGGAGGAAAAGAGGAGGGTACAGGCTGAGAAAGAACTACAAAAGACCATGCGAGAAAAGGCTGCCAGCAATTTGGCAGGGATCGACGCCATTTGCGCAAAGTGTTGTTCACAGGATAATAAATGGCTGAATGAGTGCGTTGGAGATGTGCTGCGTCTTGCTGTCGACGAATGCAAGAACCACGTTGCACTTTACGAAAGCGAGGATGACAACGTGACTTCTTTCAACGCAAGCTGCATCTTGCTTTCCTCCTGTCTCGACCTCCTCCGGACTAATTCGCTCCTGGACGAGTTTAGCGGTGAAGTGATGGGCTGCATCGCAGAATTGGAAAAGAAACTGAACGAGATGTGTATCAACAGGTCTCAAGTTGAGAACGACGCCATCGCGGATCTAGCAACGCGAGTGGGTCGTAGTGCGAGCTCAAACTGGAAAGACCGAGTCGAATTTGACATCCTCATCGACGCGACCAACAGGAGTGTGGCTTCAGATGCTATCTATCCTGGGACTATTTTAGACAGTCGAAATAATGTCGTGTCGCTAGAGTTTGTCAGAGCACTCGTCGACCGTTTCAAGAACGTTTGTAAAGGGAAGAATATGGTTAGTAAGGAAGGCTTTACCAAGAGCTTGTTGAGGACGCTGGAGAACACGGAGAAAATAAATGGTGAGAAAATGAGCTGGGTAAAAGATGTCGAAGTTGTCGACAAAGTTGTGGGCCGTTTGTTGGGGAGCAGCAGCAACAATATCAGCGAGAAAATTAATTGGAAGAAGTTCGTCCAATCTCTGGTGTGCTGTGTTCTGCCGAATGTCTGCACTTTAGAGAACATCACGAAAATGAAAGAAGATGCACACTTGCATAAAAATGTCGTCTCGGTAGCCAAGAAGCCCGAGTATATGGGTATCAGCAGAGAAAAATTCACAGCAATTGAAATGTGGTTCGAAGAGTCAGCTGGCGCGGACTCGATGCCTGCCAACCAGGGTGGACGGGAACAAAGATTTGTGGATTCTAATACCGCTCGGGAAATCAAGGACATTTACGCCACAATGTTCAGCGAGAGTGACGAGACAATTAACTTCACAGAATTTCTACTCTGTCTGAGCAGTGTCGCGGAAGGTAACGAACACGAATTTCCCCTGGGATTTTACAGGGCATGCGTCATTGTGAGTGATATTGGGGTCATCGCCGGAGACCGTGAGGGGAGTGTGCTGCAGCCTTCGGCAACTGCGCCTGCGGGACCAAAATTGACCTCTTCCCAGATAGAAGTCGTGTTGAACAACGAAGTGAAGGACCCGATCATCCCGAAGAATATATTCCGGGATGCTCTGGCGTTGGAGGGAGGAGGTGGAGATGGGGAACAGAAAGTTTCTTTCACCAGTGTCATCCTCACGGAGAGTTGGAAAAATCTTGGAAATGGGCTGTACGCAATTTGTGACGTGTTTGCGTGAATTAATTGCATCCGCACGATTTGGTTATTGTTTTGAATATGTTAAAATTGAGATGTGTTATTTTGGCGAAAAATGGATGAACTAATACAGTTTTACGTTTTGTTTTTGTTCTCTCCGTGGTGCTAATCAATCAAGACATATTTGTGCCGCAATTTGTCTCTTTTCAATATCACGAGCGCCACAATCAAGACCCCGACAACTCCAATTCCAACAACCACCTTCGTTCTTCTGCATAACCAATCCAACCAAATGGGTAACCCCGCTCCCTTCTTTACATCAGCTATACCGTCATCAGGATCCCAATCAATCACATTCTTCTTGTCATATGCCCTGCATGATGGCCCGACGTACTCCTTCCGACACTTACAGGCCGAATTCTTGCACATGCCTCCGCCACAATCGCCGTCACTTTCGCACGCAGCCCCCCCCCTCTCGATCGCTTTCAGCGGCACGCCATTATCCTCTTCTCTCGAGTAGTGATTGGAGTGCGCCTTGATCCATTTTTTCGTTGGCCGTTCGGGTGTACTACACCCAACCTTCTGCCTCACATCGTCCGCATTCTGCCACACCCTCACGTAATTGACCTTGTACTCTGCACCACCATTCTCCTCTTCCACCAGGCTGTTCAGCATATCGCAGAAATTCGGCGAAAAGCCGCATTTATCGTTAAAGTGAGGGGAGCTGCAGTCATATTTCGAAGTCGAGCAAGGACAATCTTGAGGACACTTGGTGGGGAATCCCCACTGTTTGCTGACTGCGGTGTTGAGGATAATAGACGAAGGCTCGCTGGGGATCTGCGCACCCGTCACCTTGCTAATTTCTGTCCCATTAATTGCGAGGATCAAGTCGCCGTCTATGAACCACCGCAAATAACCACCTCCGCCGGCGTCTTCGTCGGGAAGTTCCCACTCGAGGCGATATTTGTGAAATCCGCTGAAGTGCTCGTCATAAAGTTGCCTGTTGAAACTGATCGCGTCGCTCCAATAATCGTAGTTGGCGCTCGGGGCATTTTTAAAGTGGTTGTAAGTCCCGTAAAAATTCACGTTCTGTGTGGTGTTTGGCCCGTAAACCAAGTTCTCGTACCACTCCCCTGGTCCTGGCCAAGTTCCCGGCCCTGGCCTATTCCAGCTCTTCCCGGGCGCGATTTGAAGACTTGCACTTAGGCAAGGCTGTCCAACTCCCATCATCTTGAACTGGTCTTGCCCTCCCCGGGTATTTCCAGGCTGTACCTCGAATATGTCGATCTCGGGCGCGCCCCTCCCCTTTCCTGGCTCGAGGTCGTAGTGGCTTCCTCTCTCGCAACCACTGCGATGAAGAAGAAAAATGCAATTTAAATAGTAAATATGCGGGGTTAGTCACGTCAGGTCACGTCACATCACGTCACGTCACATCACGTCACGTCACATCACGTCACGTCACGTGTGTCAAGTGCGACTTTACATCGATTTACCAACCTGATCTTCTGGCTTTTAGAATACTGTTTTGAGCAGGTGCTAAGGCTCCAAGGCCAGATGTTATCTGCGCTTCCCACATACGTATGTCGAGCGAAATTACCGAGAATCCAAAATGCCGGCCACAAACCCCCGACATCTGCCTCTCCCGGGAGCTCCACCTCGGCCTCAATGATTCCTCCAGTGAAACAGAATTTGTTCCACGACTGGAGCATCCCTGACCGGAAATATTTCTTTATGTGCGTCTTTTTCTTTTCGACGTCGTCATACCCCAAAACAGGAATTTGAGCAGGTTCGGTTGAAATTATGAGGGAACCAGAGGATGTTCTCACATTAGATGCACTGTAATAATGAAGAGCATCATTAGTGTAGTCATTCTTTTCGAGTGCCGTCCAAGCAGGGTCATAGCCGTCGTCAAAGCGACGGTCGCTCTCTTCAAATTCATCGGAGAATACCAGCGAATATATCGTGTCTTCGTACATCGTTGTGTGTGTGGGAGAAGAGGTCGGAGAAGATGTAGGAGAAAGCGTGGGGGTCATTGAAGGAGATTTGGTCTTGGCATTGGTTTTTTTGTGGGTAGGGAGGTGCGTCCGGTTCGTTTCTTTTCGGGGAGAGTGAAATTGATTCGTAATCATCGGAGTCGTCTGGTGCGCGCCTATGGGAGTAAGAGGATCAATCCATGTCGATGCTGACAGGCGAAGGACGACAAATAACACAAAATTGAGCATTTTCATGCCGACTAGTTTGTGAACGTCAATGCTAAGCTGGCCTTTGACGTTTTTGTCTCAGTTGTGGCTGATTTAGTTTCCTAGGGAACGATTAAATAACGGGTTAAATAACTTTAAAACAAAATCTCATTCTGACAACCTGTCGCCAAATAAAACAACACTATAATTTCCTGATACACTTCCATAACGTCTATCTATCTACAGAGTCGTCGTGTCTGACTGCACCGCGATAGGAAATAGTTTTCTTCGCTTCCCTTCCTGGAATGATTCTTCGCCAAGTCATCATTCTCATCGCTTCCCTGTTTGCCATCTCCTCTGCCTTCCTAACGACCCCACCGACGTGTCGCAACTCTCCCAGCTCTCCTCCTCATTGTCTGAAGATGGGCAGCGCTGAAACGATTGACGCAGAGAAGCTCTATGATGCTACCAAAAGGCGACAATTTTATCAACAGAACATTGCGCAATTCCTGGTCGACCTGAGCGACTCGCGCGCAACCTTCGATTTCTGCGGAGGCATGATGTTCGAGTTCAAGCTCAGTGACAAGCTCAGAGCGCGTCTGCTCGGAGTTTCCTCGGAAGGGAGCGCCTCTTTGCAGCCTACTGTAGCAGATTCAAGCAAGGTGAGTGAACCCAAAAAAAACAACAACAAAAATGCGAGCGCACTTCGACACCCACCCTCACCAACGTTCGTTCGGTACTCGGTCGCAGCGCCGGATGCACCAATTAAATAACTATGAGAAGTCCGCTCAATCTGATAACATCGTTTATTTTCACGGGAGGGAGATACGCAACGTTCCGGATGCGGCGGGAGGTCGCGGCTTTGTTCTGCAGCTGACTGACTCGGACGACGACCCGGAGGGTTGGAGCCCTCAGGAAGTTGCAACTTACGATGGCTGGGGTCACGACTCGAGTCGGCAATGGCGCAAGACGGACGACTGGGAGGGTGAGGGCGTCAGAATGCGTGAGAAGTTTGGCGATGACGCGTTCGGGCTGAACCATCGCTTCTATCTGCATTACGACGAACAGGAAAACTTCTGGCTGAGCGCCGAAGACGGGTGTGAGGGCAAGGCCGCTGAGGCGAAGAGGAGAGGATATTTCCAAGGTTTATTTAATTAAGTTAGAGTAGTAAGAGGGTTTTTGCTCTTGTTGAACTTGTGCTGTGAAGATAAAGATAATACAAAATACAATACACCCCCGAATTAACAAAATACCACCTCCCAAGGCTTGCTCAAGAAACCTCCTACTTCCTCTTTCTATTCTTATCTCCGACGACTACCGTTTTCATTTCGGCTCTCTATCTGTTTTTCACAGTTTGTATCATTGTGTGGCCCTTTCATTGCCGATCTCTACGTCCGACGATAGCTTACTGAGCATCGAGCCGTTATCACTGTGAGTGTCCCCATCAATATCTTTTGAGCATTCCATCCGTGAGACTAAGTCCATCATTTTCGCGTTGTTGTTGTTGTTGTTGTTGTTGCTGCTGCTTCTGTAGTCCCTGGTAAGCTTCTGGCGATAACGGACGACGCAATTTTCAAGCGCCATAAAGAATGCAGGGAGAAGCAACGCCCCTATGCTGTATATGCAGTTAAATGTTGCTTCTTTGCTGTTGCTGTTGCTCCCCACTATAATCAACCCCTGAATGACAAATCCAACCGATACAACGCAACTTCCTAGCAAGCATAGGTACACTATTTGCAAGAACGTCGCGTATCGCTTCATGGATTCGAAGCAGGCTCCAATTGATATCTGCTCATTCTCACTCTTGAAGAGGACTGCAATATTGAAGAGAGCAAACACAGAAAGGCTGAGGCACGAGACGAAGAGCACCACGCTGCTATTACGCTGCAAATCTGAACTTTTGTCGTAAATGTTGGCCAGGCTGTAGACAAAGCCGACCACAAAGCCGACCAACACCGAGCACACTATCTCCATCATGTTCAAATAAAGGAGCATTTTTATCACCATAGTCACGTGGATGCTACCCCTTGCTGTCTTCATTTGTTGCTGAAGAGTGGACAGCTTTGAGCTTGTAGAGCCTGCGTCACTTTTATTCGAGCTTAGAGCATTGTGATAATTGAGAGCCTCAGTCGTAAGGGGGAGAACCTTTACATTGTCGTCGTCTTCTGTGGTTTCTTCGGGGGAGCGAGATGGCGACTTCATTTCGGGGGTGGCTGGCTGCCCCAAGCTCTAAAAAGTCTTTCGTTTCCACTTTTTTTTTGTTTTTTGGATGAACTCAGGACAACCCACTCACTCTCCCTGAATATTTGTTGCTATACTCTCAAGTTTTGCGTCATCGCCAACTTAAAGGTTCGAACCCTTTTTTCAACGTTTATTTATTTTAAAGCCGCGCCCCTGTTCTGTGTTTCTGCAGCTTAAAAATGAGCAAGGGTTTTGACTACAGCAAATGGGACAACATCGAACTATCCGATGATGAGTCGGATTGCCATCCTAACATTGAGAAGGAGTCCTGGTTTCGAATGAAGCATCGCTCCCGCGTGGAGCGCGAAGAGAAGGAAGAGGCTGACAAGAAGCAAATCAAGGAAAAGATGAAAAGCGACGACCTTCGGTACAAAGAGCTAGAGCTGGTCTTGAAGAGAATTGCTGCGGGCGAGGGGACCGAAGACGACGAGTTAGAGGACGTCGATGGCATGAAACATGAGGCGGAGCAAATCCTGTCTCGCAAGGCTGAACTTCAGGCAAAGTTGGATAATTATGAGAAGCACAAGAAGTGGAATGTTGACAACTTGTCTCATGTGGTGGAGGAGAAGACGATTATCAACAGTGCTAACCCGAACAAAGAATTTAACTCTGATGGCTATGCCTTGCCGGCGGAGTCTGAAGTTGTTACGACCACACACCAAAAAGAGAAGACTTCTGCCCCGGCCCCCAATGCAAATGCAAATGCAAATGCAAATGCAAAGGCAAATACTCCCCCCCTGCCCCCCCCCC
>ERZ651776.5618-NODE-5618-length-10723-cov-3.195097_pt1 | contig 10723 bp, 8 predicted proteins | sample MGYA00514761_ERZ651776 | MGnify/ENA metagenome assembly ERZ651776 | reverse complement strand
GACTTGACGCGATAACAAGGTGAATACCAATTGAGGTTAAGTAAATGAAAGACTCAATCGGATGCATCGACAATCCAGACCAGGGCCCAATGCTCACATTTCGGTGGTGAACCGAATGAACCCTATTGTATATTGGTTTAAAGTGGAGAGCTCTATGTGTCCAATAAAAATGCATGGAATGCCAGATTGGGATCAAGAATATTAATGCTACGAACCACACTGGATTGGACTGCCAGTCTATCTGCGGCAAATAATCATTAGCATAAGCCCAAAGGAATATAATTTCAAAGCCAGTCCAGAAAGAAACGGCATAAACCAATGTCCAGTACATATTATCAAATACCTGATTTTTAAAGGAAAAAAGTCTACTCCCCTCTGTCATCCATTTGTGGTCAAACTTAAGTTTGTTCCCTTGACCCCGAAATGTGTACAGAAATAAATGCAGTCCACCTGCCACTGCAGTAATTAAAATCAGGTTTCTTGCATACACCCAAAACATCCAACCTGGAGAAAACACTGTGCATGTCTCCAAAGCTGGAGTCGCGACTGCCCAAGTAAGAACCGCCAAACCAATTACGAACATTCTAATTGAAAGTGACAAATAATTTGCTTTGACCCATAGCCCAATTTTACTCAACGAGAACGGCCAATAGAATAATGGCGAGTTTTCAACTGGGAATTCTGGTTTAAAGTTCCAAGTCGATTTTTTTTCTATCGTTTTTTCTTGTACCGTCATTAACATCCCCAAAAATGTTTTTCCGTAGTATCATAAAATTTGTATGATCAAAAACAAAACTTAGTGTTCTTGTAAATCATTTTTTTTGATCATTTTAAGCTCTGTAGGTTTTAAACTCTATAGGTTTTGTTACAGTCCATTAACCAATTTCAATATTGAACAAATATTTGTTATGGAATCTCACCATAAGGCAGATACCCACCGGCCAAAGTAATGCCACCATCTGCCACGACTACTGATCCAGTCATTGCACTAGATGCTCTAGAAAGTAAAAAAAGAATTAATTCTGCAATTTCTTGAGATTCGATTAATCGTCCCATCGGTGTAATTTTAGTAATTGGCGAAAGATCACGTCCTTCTTTTTCTTGCTGTCGAATAAATGGTGTGTCTACCCATCCAGGGCAAACAGAATTTACTCGTACATTCTTTTTGCCCCACTGAACTGCCAGTGATTGACTGAGGTTAACGATTCCTGCTTTACCAGCACCATAACCGAGTACGGGCCCAGGACGAACGGCCAACGCAGATCCTAAGGTCACAATGGAACCAAATTCACGCGACGCCATATCTAACCCTGCAATTTTGCAGGTTAAAAAAGTTCCAGATAAATGGTTGTCCATTACTTTTCTAAAATCTTCTAGAGAGTGCTCTTGAATAGGATTTCTTACTGGTCTTATCCCCGCACAAGCGACGCAGCCCGTAATATCTGGCAGACATTCTTTTAAATAGAAGTAAGCGCTTGAAAGCTGTGCTTCATCATTCACATCTGCTTTGCTAAAAAAACATTTAGTTCCAAGCTCTTCTGCTAAGTCCTCACCTCTTGCTGTGTCAAGGTCGATAATGCCAACATTTCCACCTCTTTCAATGATAGAGCGTGATACGGACTCTCCAATACCGCTTGCTCCACCCGTGACGATCACCGTCATAATTTCACTTGCCATCTATTTTCCTTTTCTGAAATCAAACAATACTCAACATTACTTTGTTTTATTTTAACTTTATACCTAACTTTTTTTCATAAACCTTCAGCATCGCACTTTTAGAATGCTGTTCATAACCCTGATCTAGAGACTCTTTGTAAACCTTAACCATTCCATCAAATAATGGGAGTTCTAGTGAAACATTTTGAATGGCTCTTTTCACATTTTCAATATCCTTATAGGCATCACCCATTGAATAATCTCCTTTAAACTCTCCTTCCATGATCTTCGGCAAAAAATGCTCCGATGCAAAGCTTCGACTTGAACCGCTCATGAACATCTTTGCTATATGATTAAAATTCAAACCAGCTTTTACAGCCAGTGGTAGCATTTCAGACATCGCTGCAATATTGATATTATAAAGTGCATTATTGAAAGCTTTCATTAGTTGACCTGTCCCACAATCCCCACAATGAATTATAAAGCTTCCCATAAGTTTTAAATATGGACAAACCAAGTTATAGTCAGAGACTGATCCTCCAAACATCATTGTTAGGCTGCCATTTTTTGCTCTTTTTGGCAGGCCAGAAATTGGGCAGTCGACGTATCTTATATCATATTTAAGAAGCTTTTCCTCAAAGTCTTGTGCGTCGTTAAAATATATTGTGGAAGTGTCTACTATCAAAATATTTTTTTTTGAGGCAGATACAATACCATTCTCACCAAACAAAACATCATCAATTTCTGGCCTAAAAGGAAGACAAAGGAAAACTATTGAGACAGCCTGCACCAGCTCTGCCGCTGAATCAAAGACTTGAGCCCCTACTTTTTGGGAAAGTATTTGACTTTCACGGTTCTTATCAAAAACAGCCACCTGAACTCCTTTTGAAATCAAATTCTGAACCATTCCACCGCCCATTTTACCAAGACCAACAAAGCCAATGACATTATTTGTAACTTTGATCACTTGGCTGTTTTCCTTTGACATGACGGTACATTCTAGACATTTATTATCGGTAAATATAGATCGGACTACTCCAACAATATGTTCCATCTTCTTGGAATACTCTGATATAAATTGGGTTATCTCCTACGTCTTTCAATTCAATCTTTCTCGTGAATTTGAGCGTCTTATAATTATTCACGTTAGGCATCCGAAATACTTTTAATATTCGAGGTAGAACTCCGTTGTTTTCAAAAATAGTATCATTAAAACCAATTTCACTGACTTTAAACTCTGATTTTATAAGCGGCGTATCGATAGCAATCGTCCCAACATCTGTCGCTTCTAAGAATAAATCAACACCGCCTACATTTCCGGTAGTTAAAGCATTCCATTCTAGCGTATTGGCTGACCTCTGGGTTAACTTTTTATCTTTGTTGAGAAAATTAATCGGTTTTGATTTAAGTATCTTATTCCCGGCGGTTATAACCGTACCATCCCAAATTACTTGTCTGAACCTCCCTCGGTATTCAGCGCCCGACCAAAGTATACGAATTCTTTGGCCGAGATCTTCCTCATTATAAGGTCGGATTGTCTCAAGCAACTCAAGACCGTTAAAAATATCAACCCGTTCTATTGGAGAACTACACGTCATATTAACCCTAAGAGAGGCTTCACCCTTTGATAGCTTCACAATATCACCCATCAGTGCTTGCAAAGAGGCAACCCCTTTATCAGAGTGAAACCTAGGATCATCATTGAAAATAAGTCCTGTCTCGGAGAAAATCATCTCCAAATCAAGTAGCGGTCGTCCTGAAGGACCACCAGTAGTAGCATAATGCCTGCGTTTTTTCATACAGTCCATTATGGAGTTACGAGTTAGCTCATTGGTTAAAAAGCATGTCAGCCCTCCAATAGCTCCAAAATAACCAGCTCCTGGGTAGCTAGCACCGGGACGGCCTTTATGCCCGTCAGAGTTTGCAACAATTCCAACCCGATATCCTAGCTTAAACGCGTCCTCTAAAAGCCATTCAAAAGTACCCCAACTTGAATGAACTTCAACCGACTTTTCAAAGCGAGCATCATGAGCAAAATTAATATCAGCATATCGACCACCACAATGTGCATAGCAAATAACATCAAACTCATTATTAGCAGCAAATGCCTCAAATAGATCGTTTGCAGTATCACAGTCAGTAGTACAATCAGACCGATCGGCAATTAAAGCGTGTGAGGATCGTCGAATTTTTCGTCCTTTAGTTGGAAAAAACACATTGCGGTCCCCTCCCAGACTTGTGTTGCCTGACCACTCGTAACCTGGTACCGCGACAAACTCATGATCAATATCAAATTTTTCACATAAATTATCCAACTTAGACCAAAATTCATTTGACATCTGGAAGTCATTCCCCTGATGAGCAGTCGCATCCACAAACGCAAGGTCTCTGGCAAACTTAAAGTATTGCTCTGCAGATCCAGTGCCAATGGTTTCCTCCGATTGACCATGCAAATCGGCCCAAAAATACTTTAGTTTTGGTTTTTTTTCAAGTCTCGAAGGATTTGTAACAAAGCAAAGATTATTCGAGCTATCATAAAACTCAACACAAATTTCACCTTCGTCAGACGAAAATAAATTGCTTATAGTGTGGGAAAAGTCTCCATTCTTCAACGTAATGCTATCAGGAAGGTTTTTTATTTTCGTTTTGGATTTTAGTAAAAATGTTTGTGAGCATTGGTCAGATGGGTTCCCCCACAAGTCCTCCCCTTTAATCCGGATAGCGAATCCTTTGTTCACTTCACAAATTGAAGGAATAACCGCTATGAACCGAATGGGTTGTCCAGGAATAATTTTTATTTCAGGTTGGTTAGTTACTGGCTGATAACAAAACGTTGCTATTGGATCAATCAAAGTATGAAATTCATAAGAATCCTCACAAAAAGTTTGCAACCGCATACCAGGGGACCCCTCCGACTTATCACCAAAATTAATGGTAATCGTATCACCCTCCTTCAAAAATCCATCTACAACTTTTATATAAACGGTTTTATCCCAAGGTCGGACATTGCCCTTGGGATCGTATCTTGAATTGAGCACTGCACCATTGGACGCAATAACTGTCGTATAATTTGATCCCTTGGGGTCATCAAATTGAGGTTTACTTTGATCACTGGCAAACCTGAAGCAAACCCTCAGAGAACCAGAATCGTCAACTCCATATTTTCCAGCCGTATAAACCAGTTTAAAGGTTTGAAAACTCCCTGCCTCAAAAGAACCTTTAGGATAAATATCAACACTTCCTAAATCTTTTGGGTCAATCGGGAAATGGTTAGGTGAGCTTGTCTTACCATCAATTACGGCATGGTTTTTTATTAGTTTATTCATTAACGCACCCAATCTTATTTTCTATCCCATTGGTCTTTAGTGACCAAATTTAGGTTATTTAGAGGTCAAAGAAACACCATCACGTTGAGAATTGAAATCCATTATAACCAGTCGCTGCAACATCATCACAAATTTTACGATATTGATTCAATCCCCCAACATACGGCATAAAAACTTGCGGTTTACCTGGGATATTAGCACCCAAATACCATGAATGCTTAGCAATCGGAAAAAGCGTACCCTCGACCGCCTTTTGCACCTGCTCCATCCAGTCCGACATAAACTCTTTCTTAGGTTCGATTTTTGAAAAGTTATTTTCTTTCATGTAAGAAATACAATCCGTAATCCAACTCACATTTTGATCAATTGCTTGAGGCATATTTGTTAAAACCGATGGGCTACCTGGTCCAGTCACTATAAAAAAGTTTGGGAATCCGGCTACTTGGAGCCCAAGATAAGTTCTTGGACCATCCTTCCAATCATCAGCAAGACGGCGGCCACCCTCGCCGATTATCTCCATCTTCAAAAGAGAACCAGTTAATGCATCAAATCCAGTTGCAAAAATAATCATATCAAAATCAAATTTTTGACTTTCAGTTTCCAATCCAACGTTTGTTATCTCTTGTATCGGATCTTGTCGAATATCAATTAAATTCACATTTTTTTTATTGAACGTTTCAAAGTAATCTGTGTCTAACGCGGGCCTCTTTGTTCCGAAAGGATGATCAAAATTACTAAGAATTTTTGCTTTATTTGGGTCTTTTACAATTTCAAGAATTTTTCGTTTAATAAAATCGGACATAAGCTTGTTCGACTCAAGATCAGTTAAAGTGTCGCCAAAACTTTCTCTAAACCTTAACCCTCCTTTTCTCCATGCGGCCTCAAGTATCTCTTCCCTCTCTATTGACAAAGTTTCACGCACGCTAATGTCTGGAGCTTGCCAAGGATGTCCGTGCCGAGCTGCTTTCATCTTTTCTCTATAGTAGGACGTTTTTGATTTGAATTGAGATAAAAACTCGTGGGATAAATCAGCATTTCTTGCTGGTACGCTAAAATTTGGTGTACGCTGAAAAACAGTCAGCTCCTTAGCTGATTTTGCAATAATTGGCACAGCCTGAATTCCAGAAGATCCAGTACCAATGACAGCAACTTTTTTATTTTTAAAATCAACTTTTTCGTGAGGCCATTGCCCAGTATGATAGAGCTCGCCTTGGAAATTATCTCTGCCCTTGATATTAGGTGAGTTAGCGGACGACAAGCACCCGACCGCAGAAATTACATAACGTGCGCTAAACTTTTCTCCTTTCGTTGATTTTACCACCCAACGATTTTGAGACTGAAAGTAGTTCATTTCGGCTACACGAGTTCTAAACAGAATATTTGGACGTAACTCTAGTTTATCAGTGACAAAATTTAAATAGGATAAGATTTCTTCCTGACCTGGATATTTTTGGCTCCAACTCCACTCTTTCAGTATTTGTTCTGAAAAGTAAAAACAATATGTATGACTCTCCGAGTCACATCGTGCACCAGGATAACGATTCCAATACCATGTCCCACCGACGGCCTCACCAGCCTCTAAAAGTAATGTGTTTAAACCAAGTTTGTCTCTTAAAAAATGCAACTGCTGGATGCCAGAGAAACCTGCTCCAATCACAATTGCATCGTAGAAGGTTTCCGAATTATTAATACTACTCATTAAAACTTATCCTAATTTTATGACTGATGAAGATCTAAGCCGTCATCCGTTATCTGCATATAATGAAAAACTTATTTTCCCAGCGCTTTCTCCATTCGCATTAATGCTTCAGTCGGGGCATCATTTTCTTTAATTAATCTCAAGAGCTCTGAATTAAGCTTACTTTTTACCTTAGGATCCTCAATTTTTTTGGATTGATTTGGATCGTTCAAGACATCGTAAATAGCTGATTGCGTTTCTTCCATTTTTTCTGGAAAATGATAAGAATGTGTCTTTGAGTCAGCTTTCGACTTGTGAGGAACTTTAAGTAATGGAAGTTCTTTTGAAAAGTCAAAGGGCGGTGCCAATGTCGCCTCTTTTAATTCATCAATTGAAAAGGGTTTTGTCATGTGAGTAGGCATTAGGGTATATTGATATAAATCTTGTTTCTTCATATCTTCGGGATAGGCGAAGTAGGTGTATTGACCGTCTGCTAAGTTAACGCCGCCACCCCAATAACCAAATATTGCACTTTTTCGTAAGTCCATTTCTTCGTTTATGAGTGGTAAAAGTGACTTGCCTTCGACTTCATCTGGAACAGGTGCTTTAAAAATATCCAAGATTGTTGGCATTAAATCGATAGTTTGCGTCAGAGCGTTTCGTCGTTCACCCATCTTTGATTTATGGTCAGGGTGGTAAATAAACAGTGGGATATGTGATATTTCTTCATATAAAGGCATTCTGTTTTTTGCCCACCACTCATGCTCACCCAACATGAAGCCGTGGTCAGTTCCTAAAATTAGTGCAGTATCTTTCCAAAGATCGTGTTTATCAAAATAGTCTAAAACTTCTCCAAGCAGTTCATCACACAATGTTAGGAGTGCCATATAATTTGCACGAAGCTCTGCAACTTCATCCGGCGTTTCCGTTACTTTGGCATATCGAGGCCAGTCCAGGATGGGGCCCTTATAATTTGTTTCGAAAGCCTTTCGGAGTCTCTCAGGAGCAAAAAAGGGTTCATGGGGATCAAATGTTTCTATCTGAAGAAACCAATTGTCTGCATCTTTATTAATATCTAAAAACTCAAATCCAGCCTTAAAGCACTTTACTGATGGTAAATCGGCCTCATCCTTGATGAATTCCCGATTTATCATGTAATTGTAAGGATTTTGTTTATCATTTGGATCATTCTGGCTTGAATGATATTTCTCTTTTATTCGCTCAATAGGCGATGTTAAAAGGACTTTCCAAGGGTCTGACTCTTGACCACGAATAAAATCAAACGAATTATATCGCGTATGGTAGGTGGCACCTCCATCTTCCCAATAATGATAGTGATCCGAAATTAAGTGAGAGTATACATTCTTTTGTTTTAAAATTTCGGGAAAAGAATTATCAAAAGGCTCAAGCGGCCCCCAGGATCGGTGCAAAAATGAATGCCGTCCAGTTTGCATATCTCGCCTTGCCGGCATACATGGCATGGATCCTATATAATGTTTATCAAAGGTTATTGATTTTTTTGCTAACCGCTTAAAGTTTGGAGTTTCAAAAAGGGTTGAACCATATGGTTCAAGCATCAGTCTATTTAGGCTATCAAAAAGCAGAAATACTGTTTTCATTAAAATTCTCCCCAAAAGGTATTTAGTTTACTTAAGTTACTGTGCTATTTGTTGTATTTCATTCTAAGAAACCAAAAACTCTAGAGCCTGAGAGGACCTAAAGTAATTTCTACATTCTATTATAAATGCTTTAACAAGTTTCCGTTGATACTCCTCGTTAAAGCCAAGTTTTAGCTCCATAGGTCTTAGAACCCCCTCAAGTTTGAGAATTCTTACCTCATCACCAGCTGCCGTCGTGTCAGCAGCACCTTTTAAATTTAAAAGCGAGCAACCTAGCCCTGCACCAACAAGACTTCGTACCATTTGGTTTGTTTTAGCAGTAGCAACCACCCTTGGACGAATTTTATTGATTTCAAACAGAGAGTTATAATACTCACTAACCCCTGGAAGGTTTAGAAGCACCATCGGTAACTCATTAAAATGAGACAGACTCACTGTTTTTTGGGATCGAGGAAAGTAATCCTTTGGTGCGAGTATATATGGAGGTGCCTTCATTAAGTTCTCACAAGTAAAGCCCGGTTTCACATTTTCGCTTAGAAATATGATTGCATCAAAATCTCCGTTTAGAAGACCATTTTGGGCTTGCTCATTATCCGTTTCGAAAAGTTTTAGCGTTATATCACTATTCTTGTCTATCAATGGTTGAATCAAAGTAGGAATAAAAGTTGCCGCTGCCGCCACCCCAAGAGCCAATCGTAAAGTTCCACTTAGACTGTTTTTAACCTCAGCTCCTTCAGAAATTAAACTGTAATAATTATCAAGCAAAATATTAATTTTCTTAATTATAAGTTTACCAGTTTCCGTGGGCTGTATACCGCGGGAGGGGTAACGCGTGATTAACTTGAGTTCCATTTCTTGTTCAATTAAATCAATCGCTGATGAAATCGCTGACGGTACGACGTGCAGTTTATTGGAGGCTTTCTTAATGCTCTGAAGTTCGATCGCAGTATTTAAGTAGTGCAATGACTTTAAAGAGATTCGCAAAACAACTCCCAGAAATGTTCTAATTTAATTTAACTATGCATTAGAAAAAATTTTTAATACATCTATTTTTTTTGATTTTTATCATCAAATTAATTGAATAATTGAACATTTCCCACTTAATTTGCTTCAAAGTCAATAACAGACCGCATTCCATCACCACTTCTGATCAAATCAAAGCCATGGTTAATTTCTTCTAAACTTATTTTTTTTGTTATCCATTCGTCGAGTTTTAACCGATCTTGCATATACAGTTCGATTATTCTTGGCATATCTAAACGAAACTGATTTGAGCCCATCCAAGATCCTTGGATCCGGCGCTCACGCGACAAGTCAAATCCATTTACTTCAATTGAAACGCCTTGTGGAAGCAATCCCACAATAGTCGCCGTTCCACCCATACCCAACATATTGAAACACTGCTCGGCAGTCGATTTCATACCCAAACATTCAATTGATTTTTGAACGCCACCTCCACTAATTTCTTTGACTTGTTCAACCACGTCCCCATCATTAGGGTTAACAAGATGTGTGGCTCCTAATTTTTTTGCAAGTTTGAGTTTTTGAGGATTCGTATCTATTGCTATTATTCTCTCAGCACCCGCTACAAATGCCGAATTTACAGCAGCCATCCCAATACCGCCACAACCCAAAATTGCAACTGTCTCTCCTGCCTTAACTTTAGCAGTATTTACGATTGCTCCAAACCCAGTGATGATTGAGCAACCAATAAGTGCGGCTTTATCTAAGGGCATATCCTTTCTTATTTTAACAATTGCATTTTGGTGAACAAGCATATTTTCTGCAAACCCTGAAATATTCATTCCAGTGTGCAGTTGCTCAGGTCGATCCCAGAGTAATCTCTTTGCCTTTCCAGGCATCATTTTTACTTTATCATCAACACAAATATTCGTGCGACCTGAAGTGCAATTATTACACACGCCACAAAAGACAGAGAGGCAGCAAATAACATGATCCCCTGGTTTTACATAAGTCACTCCCTCACCTACCATTTCAACGATACCAGATGCCTCATGACCCAAAACGACTGGCAGTGGGTAAGGCAAGTGACCATCGATAAAGTGAACATCAGAATGGCACAAACCAGAAGCTGCCGTCCGTATCAAGACTTCGTTGTGCATCGGTTTTCTAAGAGAAACGTCTTCAATTGATAATGGTTTATTAGTCTCAAATAAGACAGCAGCTTTCATACTTAATCTCCAAAACTTGTTTTAATATTTTAAGATGTTGCGATATCGCCGGGGGCGTAACGCCCAGATTACTTGAGAGATCTTTTACCCCTAAGGGGCCTTTGTCTTTAAGAAGTTCAATGATCTTTACCCGTGTTTCAACACTTAATACTTTAAATATTTCGGCTGGCTCAATAATCATAAGAAAAACTAGTAATCCAACATTAAATTTTTTTTTAGGATTATTGTTTGGACTTTTGTTCCTTCAAAGAT
>ERZ651776.5614-NODE-5614-length-10728-cov-3.790818_pt1 | contig 10728 bp, 4 predicted proteins | sample MGYA00514761_ERZ651776 | MGnify/ENA metagenome assembly ERZ651776 | reverse complement strand
TATCTTGGTGACATCTCCGGGGCTTCGACCGTGTTTACAAAGACTACCTTCTTGTTAAACTGCAAGCTTCTGGGGTGGGGGCGCGTTACTTGAATTTCTTGGATGCATATCTGAAACCACGCATTGATGCTGTGGAGGGCGTCACTTCCGATGAGATAGAAATTGCCAATACCGTTTTTCAGGGCACGGTCCTTGGACCTCCGTTGTGGAATGTCTTTTTCAGTGACGTCACGCAGCCGGCAGCTTCAACTGGTGGGAACCCTTCTTTGTTTGCAGACGACCTCAGTGTCTTTCAAAAATTCGACAGATTTGTTGAGAATTCCGAAATCACTCGGAAAATGCACGTCTGTAGAACCAAGGTGCATGCATGGGGCCGTGTGAATCGAGTCGCTTTCGATCCGAGCAAAGAGCACGTGGTCATCCTTCACCCCATACGCGGGGAAGGTGATTCGTTCAAGCTACTTGGTTGTCTCGTAGATTGCAAATTGGTAATGGACCAAGCGATCGAGAAGATACTTGCACAAGTACGTCCCAAGCGGCAAGCCATATTGCGTACTAAACCGCATTATTGCGTCAGAGATTTGATCACTCAATTTAAGACGCACGTGTGGGGCCTCATGGAATATCACAGTGGTGCAATCTTTCATGCTTCTGATACCTTGCTTGAGAGATTTGATTCCGCACAACGCGGGTTCTTGCAAGAAATTGACGTGACTCCTGAAGCTGCTTTCATTGAGCATAATTTTGCGCCACCACGTCTTCGCCGAAATATTGGCATGCTAGGCTTTCTGCACAAAAGAGTTCTAGGACTGAGCCACCCAGCTATCCAGCGACTTCTGCCTTTTCATGCAGATGTTTTCGGTTCTCTGCGAACGGGGGAGCATAACAAACAATTGTACGATCATATTTTGGACGTGCAACAACAACAGTCTCTGCATCGCCGTTCCGTGTTTGGCATGGTCCATATTTACAACCGCCTACCACAACACGTGGTTAATCTCACGACCATTCCTTTGTTCCAGAAGCATCTTACCCTTGAAGCGCGTAAGCTATGCAAAGATGGAAACCCATCATGGATTGATTCCTTCTCTTGTCGCTTGTAAATCTTGTACATATGCATTTTTCTACGCAGTTTGAGCCGACTCGCCAATGTTGTGTACCGTGTGACTCGCAGCAGTGTGTGCAGACAAAAAAATTATCCCAGCGTGACCCTAACTAGGAGTTGGTGATTATTGTTTTCTTGGTAACCTGATTGGCCCCAAGTGCTGTTGGTAAATTCGGCTTCCAGTTTGTTATTACTTTAGCTTGAAATTCCGGCTTGGTGGCTTGAATTAGCGTAACGGGTTAGCGGAGCAGCGGGGCTACATCTTTTTTTGCAAACACGCGACAATGTTATGGTTATCGCATTGGAGGCTCAAAAGGCAACTCCTAGTTAGAGTATTGGTGGCTGGCGAGCTCAGGCTTTCCAGAACTGCCAAGAAGCGAATCTGATTACATTGAAAGGCCGTGCAGCACTGTCAGTTGCTAGTGAGGGTTTGTTTATATCAGGCCTGGCAAAAAGTCGCCCTGGTATTAATGAAGCAGGCTGTCCAGCACTAGCTACGGTATCTGTATGGAAGCTCAAGCCGTAGGCGAATAGTCTGGAAGCGATGGTCCTGTTGGGCTGCGGCCCAAAACCCGGCATGCAGCAGCTTTAGCTGGATTTTCTTCGGGGCTCCAAGGCTCGCGCGCTCTCTTCCGGGACACCTGTCCAGCGAGCGCTGCAAAGTAAAGCATCTTAGCAAGCATGGGCTTCAGCGCGTCCGCCTGGGCAGGTGTAAGAAGCTGGACATCATCAACGAGCAAAGATTGGACACTCTGTTCACCACTGTCAGTCTTTTCATCGATAAAGCCAGTCACACTGACCAGTGCAGCCTGAACTTTGGCTCCTTTCGGTGGATCCAATTTGAAATCTGTGACGTTATCAAGATTGCAAAACGATGTGAGCTTGTATTTTTCCTGCGTGGTCGAGCTGTGCGTTTGGAGACAATCCACAACATCGTCAGTCACCAGCTTGTGGCCACCTACGCCTGCGTCAGATACTTTAGAGCGCTTGGTTGAAAAGACTAGCGCGAACGCTCGCGAGCATGGGCGCAACATTGTGACACCGACCACTGATTTAGAAGCAACTTGGCAAAGTTCTGGCGGCACCTCTTGGGTGATGTACTGCACAGCCATTGTGTAATGGTCAGACCTTCGGATCATGGCAAGTGCAGCTGGCAAAACACTGTCAACCGAGTGACTCAGCATAGGAAGCAACTGGGTGGAGCGGACAGAGGGGATTTCATTCATATCCTGCTCTGCCGCATCTACGATGAAACAGTCGAAATTGAACGCATCATTATCGTCTGTGCCAGGCTGTACAGCACTGAGATTGCTAGGGCGGCGCTGGACTTTGATAGACGCGAAGAATGGCAAGCGGAGCCTGCCTTCTGCATGGAGCTGCTCAAACTCAGCTGCATCGACGACATTGGCGAGTTTCACAGCTGCGTTCTCTGTGATGTAGAGCAGTGCAGTTCCTGTGTCGTCGCGGAATGTAAGTGGGAGCCAGAGACCGCCGAATTGGTTTCTCATGCTCTGGCCTTCTGCGGGCTCGCTGACGCGCACCCAATTGCATTGCCAAACAGTTTCGCCGCGATCCAATTCTGGTACACCTGTGGCGGTCCTAGCGAAGGTTGACAAAAGTCCACATCGTGTTTCTCTTCCTGGCTCATTTGACCAATCCCTGGCCGCCGTAGCTGTCTGAAGTTCAAAGACCACGGTGTCTGCATCCTGCAGATTGTGCAACTCTGTATTGGTGTTGAGCTGTTCGGCTTTGGTGCCTACTCCCTTGGTGATGAATGTGTGCCTTGTGTTGCGGAAGCAGAATTTGCCTGTTTCATCTTGCGCGCCACTGATGCAGAAAAAGGACATTGCTGTCTTACTCTCCAAATGCTCATCCACGAGTTTTTTCAAACTCTCACCAGACACAGGCTGTTCAGCACTGTTTAGGTTAGTGCTGCTCGTATCAAAATAAATTTTCAGCGGCATGGCTTTGACTTTCTGTGTGTCGTGGTCCAGCGACCCATCCTGAATCTTCACAGCGAAAGAAGACCTGTTGTTGGCATGTTGACGTATTTCCTGCACCTCTTGGATCAAGGCAGTGACATCAAAGAACTGGTTGCCTGCAAGGTTAGAGCTGCCAGCAATTGTGGCTGTAGGGGCAGGCTGTACCGCACTGTCTGGCGTCTGGACGCAAACATCCATTTTGGTGGAAGACAAGTCCACTACCACCTTCAAGGGACAGCTGACGTATGCAAGCTTGGCATCCTCGACGAAGCCAACCTTGGACATTATGAAGCGCCCGCCAGATTTGAGTGTCTTCATGACTTGCTCATACTTGGCTCCGTTCTTCGAGGTTTTCTTGAAGTGTGCTTGGCAATACTTGCTTGGGTCGTCTGCGCACACGAGGGTGGTAACAAAGTTGGTTCCTTGCCGAGGCTTTCCCTGCCATGTATATTCGTATTTATCCTCGAAGGGGCGGTAAGCATCGACAACCCATGTTCCACCAATCTTCACACTTGCTTTGTTAAGCTCCGACAATGCAAGGTGCGTTGTGCTGCCAGGCTGTCCAGCACTGTGCGTTGCTGTCGAAGCTGTTGCTTCTGCCATGGTACTAACAGAAATCAGTGGGCTAGCGAGGGTTCAACCAAATCGACACCCAATGCTTGGGCAGGAACAAGCTTGCGTGTTGATAATGAGCACAAGAGGGACCAGAAAGGCATTTGATACCACTGGGGTTGGGATTCCAAGGGGGATTTACAACTTTAGTTTGGCAACTTTAGCTTGGATGACGTCAGTTTAGATACATATGTTGTGACACTTGTCAGCAGGTTGCGCCACACTCACAAACAACATCACTATAATATGCAGGCCGTTCAGCACTGCAAACCAATCTCCAAGAGTTGTGACACTGGTAAACTCACTGGCAAACAACTAGCCGTAGTAACTTGAGCTTGGCAACCTTAGCTGGCTTGGCTGGCGCGGCTGGCTGGGCTCCCTCAAATGATAAGGAGCAACCTTTTCTCAGGAACAGCTACCATCGCTTACAAAGCAGGTAAACGGTCGCTTACAAAGCATATCAAGAAGCTACCAATGCTTTACACACAGGCACCACTGTAAAAAATCTACAGGCCGTTTTGCAATATCAACCAACAGTCTCTGATCCAACCCCTCGATATGGTTGCTGCTTGAAAGCCTTCTGCTTGAGGACCTCGTCCAGTGCTCTGGCCAAGCGTCCGCAATCATAATCTTCGAGCAACTGTTGTTGCCAGGCAGGCAGCTGAAGGAAGTCAACCTCGTCATCTAGGACCCTTGCCGCTAGCTTTATGCCTTGCGTTAAATTGTATTGAGCCCGCCAAACTTGGCCACTGAGTCTGCGTTGACCATCCTGGTGTTGTGTAGATTGCCGGAGTGTTTGTGCATACTGTTTACTTTTCTTATGCTCCTCGTAAGCATTAATGAGCATGTTGAGGGCGATGGCTGTAGACTGTTCAGCACTACCATCTTCTATCATGGCTGAAATGAGCGGAAGCTCGATGAGCTTGTGCAAGAGGAATTTGCACCCACTTATCTGGAAGATGTACGAAGAGAATGCTTGCTTCCCTAGTTGGTGGGCCTGCTGATTTTGCCTCCACTCCTTCATCTTTCTGTACTCAGTCAAGGTGGATGGCCTCATCCAAGACTCGACATTGATGCGCCAGGTGTTGTAGATTTCTTTCATGTCAGCAGGGTCCATAACATATTCTGCAGGGTTCAACCTGCTCTGCGCGCTTCCTCGGCGCCTTAGCCTTCCCAGTTGCAAGTCTCGTTGCGTTTGTGTCGTTTGCATCATTTCTTCCATCTTAATGGCAAGTGGGACGGCCGTCTCGGTTTCGACGCCATGCACATTCATGGTCCGAAGCTTGCCAAAAAAACAACAGTGTGTCACGTATGACAAGAATGCTTCACCGTTTTCATGATTTTGCGCTCCTAGTTCGAGCGTTGAGATGATGCCGTCCCACAATGGTGTGTGAGGCTTCCGTTTGACTGGTTGTTCGCCGCTATCGCAATCATCGTCTGAAGCAGGTGGTTCAACACTGCTACCTGTATTCCAGATGACCATGAAGGAGTAAGGCCCGTCAGTATCGAGTGCGAAGCACTTCGCGGACCTGTTATCGTGACTGTGAGTAAGTAGGCACAAGTTGGCGTTGCTGGAGAGCTGCCAGTTCAACTCCATCTTTGAAACTTGATTCTCCATGAAGAGGATTAGGGCTTCAGTGTTTCGCCACGCGCCGCCAATGAGAATGCTATCACTGCCAGTCTCCTCTGCGGCTTCGACGTATCTCTCCAACATGCACGCACTGCCTTTTATTGAGAGAGTTGGTACCGAGGCGTTGACAATGCATAGAGGTCCTTTTGGAGCATCGAACGTCAACATGATAGCCGGCGGCCAGCCCTCAGGACCAAGAGACTTCTCAGAGAGCACAGCCCCACATGCGTCCGAGAAGAAGGTCATCACGGAGCCAGACCTGCGAAAAGACCAAGCAGGTAGTGCAACACTGTTTTTCCACACCTCATCAAACAGTTGCTTGAGTTCGGGGAATATGGCTCCTGGGTCGACAATGTCTTTATCAATGATGGTCGTGAATGCTAGGTTAACAATGATCGCACCTGACTCTAAAGCGTTGTGAACTGTCTGCACAAGCTTCCGTCGGTCACGATCCGTTGCGAAGTTCTGTGAATTTTCGGTGCATGTGACAAACGCCACCGCTTGAACTGGGGATGGGGCTCTGGCACGTTTTGCTACAGGCTGTTCAACACAACCTATTGCACTACCACGTCGTTTAACATGTTGTTCTGCACTGCTGGAGGCGGCAGTGGTCCATGTTTTGTGGGCAGGCATACCAACTACTGGAGAGTGTATTGGGTGTAAAAGTATTTCACCTGAGCCACACTAGCACTGCAGATGGTACAAGTAAAACCTACTTGAGCTAACACGGCTGCATTTTGTGGTTGGCTAGGCTGGCTGGCTTGACTGTCTGTTTAGCAAAAGTAGCTTGCCAATTTGACTTGAGCAACTCTAGCTTAGCACATTGGGCTTAGCAACTTTAGCAAGCACATGTGAACTCATCTAACTAGTAATTGGTGTTCAGTACTCGGTGGCATGTGCCATGTTGTGTTTTTGTTGCCAGCGTGCCCCAGGACTACAGAGTTCATACCAGAGTGCATACCTGCAGACTATTATGACAGTTAGTAATAAGCCATTGAGCCATGCAGACTACGGCTGCATACCTGCAGACTACTATAATGACAGTTAGCAAAAAGGTGGCGCACAAATCTGGCGCACAAAGCTGCTGCTCAAACCTACTGCAACAAACTTGTTGGCAGGAACTTGTTAGCAGGCCGTGCAGCACTGCAACGCCAAAGCTGGCGCACAAAAAGTTTGCAGCATATGTTCTACAGCAGCGTTATACAGCAGGTTGCAGTTCGAGGGCTATGCGTTCAGCGACACCGGAGAACTTGGGCTGCTTCTGTGCCCTCAGTTCAGCCATCTTGCATCCCATGTTTCCATTTTGGAACTCAAACCATAGATTTTGGTCTGCAGCGTTCAAATGGTACCAATTGTTCCAATCCTCTGCAAGCCAGTCTGCGATCCAACGCCCATGGTCTGCTCTCATCTGCTGACCATGGATCATCTTGCTAAGTCTAGGCTTCGTCTGCTTCTGTGAGATCTCGCGAGCATAGTGGGCCTGTGGACTGTCGTTGCAGTTCTGCCATGTCTTGCCGAAGTCTCTGAGTATGCAAGCAGGCCGTGCAGCACTGCATATGGGAAATCTAATGATAGTCTCAACTAAACTTTTGTTTCCGATTAGCTCGAAGAGCATTGTGTTAAACCTTTTCTTGCAAGCTTGATGGTATTCTTGTCGGGTTTCCATTGCAATGACCTTCTCAAAGGACTCTGGATTCATCCAGGTTGCTGGATCCTTCCTCCAAGTATTCATGACTTCTTTCATATCGTTCGTCGAAAAAATCAATGTGGACCATGAGGCGGCACGAGGATCGTTCCTGGAAGCCATCCTTGCAATCTGGTGAGAACGTTGTGCCGCTGTGACATTCAACAGATGTTCCACTCGCAACCCGAGGGCGTAAGGGGTGATCCGGTCAACGAGTCTGTGTCCGGCACTGCCGTAGGGCTGCTTGAGCTGCAATGACCCATATAGGAACATGTCGGCCAGAGATTCAATTAGTCCTTCGTCGCCTTCTTCACTCAACTTTCCCAGCAACTCGCTGTATAGAGGTGTTGCGGCGGAAGGCAGGCTAAGCGACGGCGCCTCAACCATGCATTCTTCGTCTGTGTCCGGCCAAAGAATCTGTGCGTCTAAACCGGGGTGATCAAAGTGCGCATTGTCGCTTTCGTCTCCGGATGGTGGGTGGTTGGCGTCATGGTGTTCTGGCTTTGCGGCATTAGCATCCGCAGCGCTTTCATACTCCGTGCTGTTTGCTTGTAAACCTGTAGGCGGTGAAGCACTACTGCTTGGTTTCTGCTGGTTGTTGCAATCAACACTTGCAGGATACTCGCCAGTTTCTTCTACGCCTGCAGGTTGTGCAGCACTGCTCTTCGGTGTCCACCTCCTCTGTGATTGGCGGTAGTGTTCCACTTTGAGGTCGTTACCAGTGCTAGTGTGGGTTTTTTCCTCTGCCCTTGTCGGTCTTGCATCAATACGCACCCTCTGCGAAACAAGTTGTGCAGCCCTGTTCTTTGATTCTTGGCCATTTCCCCACTTAATTGGAACCAAAACAACATCATGGTCGTCCGAGAAAGCTTCCTTCTTGGTCTGCCAGCTGCGCCCAAAGCCAGAGGTCTCCTGAACAGTTCGAACGTTGATGGCAATGGCATTGTCGCCCTTGTGGCCACCCTCGGGTCGACTTCTGCAAATTTGCACGGTTCTCCTGGCCGACTCTGTTTTCAGCAATTCTGTGAAGCATAACGTCCACTCGAAACGTGAGCAATTGAAATCGCCACCAAACAAGACTGCAGGCTGTGCAGCACTGCTTTTGTCGGCAACATAGTGCCAGAAAGTGGAGCAGATCCGCTTTCGTCGGTCCACTGTCAGGGTGCAACGGTCAGATGAAACACTGTGGTTGTGAATCACGTGCAGCGTGTCACCATCCAAAATCACAAACTGGAAATATTGAGCTTTCCTCTCGGCTTGTTCCTGGATTCCACAACTTATCACTTCGTATAGGAGACATGTCAACACATTGGTGTTCCAAACAAAGATGTAGTGGACATCAGCTTTACCGATCCAGACAGGTTGTGCAGCACTGTCCGCATTAAGCTCATCCAAAATGATGTTCATAATATCCTGTCTTAGTTGATGTTTGTCATCCTCTCTTATGTTGAAAACCTCGCTGATGCCAAAAGCATGCACTGTCTTCTGCTGGCAGATGCGCCTCATGAGCTTGGCTAAATCTGCAGCGGCCCGCTTTTTGTCGGGATACTGCCATCCAATATTGTAGAAAGCCATTCTGCAGAAACTACGCATTGAGTGTGCTGTTGCAGGCGGTGCGGCACTGCCTCGAACTTCGCAGACATATTCTGCCGGCTGCTCTACGTTGCTGCTCTTTGGTGCCCAGTGTGGTGCTGTCGGCATGGCCACAGTTGCTACAATGCCATCACACTGCTAGCTTGAGAACTATAGCTTAGATTCTTTAGATCAGTAACTTTACCTTGGGATCTTTCGCTTTAGAGCTTTAGCTCAGGCACTTTAACCTAGGAACTTTTAGATTTCAGGTTTTATATTTCTGGCTTTTAGATTTCCGGTTTTGTATTTCCGGATTTTACATTTAAAATTTTATATTTCAGGTTTTGTATTTCCGATTGCAAGATTTAAGGTTTTCGATTATAGGTTTTAACTTTCAGGTTTCAAAATTAAGTTTCCAGTTTTTATATTTCTGATTTCGTAATTGAAATTTCATGTGGTCAACTTTCAATTTTTGGGATTTATGGTTTGTAGCTTTCGTGTTGTGAATTCCAAACTTTGACATTCCGTGTTTTATATTTCAGCTTTTATATTTATAATTGTGGGGCTTCAGGTTTTATATTTGAGGTTCAAGCTTTCAGGTTTCATAGTTAAGTTTTGAGTTTGTAGATTCCCTGTTTTATATTTCAGATTGTTAGATTTCAGATTGTAGATTTCAATTGTTATATTTCAGGCTTTTAGATTGTGGATTTCATATTTCAAGTTGTTGTGTTTCGGGTTTTTAGACTTCAGGTTTCAGCGTTCCGGTTTTAGATTTATGGTTTTTGAATTTTCGGTGTTATATTTCAGGTTTCAGATTTCCGATTTTTATATTGCAGGTTTTAAATTTCAGGTTTCAGAATTCAGTTTCCATCTTTTAGATTAGGTTTTATATTTCAGGTTTTTATACTTTAGCTTTTATATTTCAGGTTTTAGATTTCAGGTTTTTGGATTTTAGGTTTCATATGTCAGGTTGTTTGATTTCAGGTTTTAGATTTCATGTTTTAGATTTGAGGTTTTTGGATTTCGAGATTCAGAATTCATGTTTTTAGATGTTCGGTTTTTTAGATCTTATGTTTCATATGTCAGGTTTTAGATTTCAAGTTTTAGATTCCGGGTTGCTGGGTTTCAGGTTTTTAGATTTCCGGTTTTATATTTCAGAATTTTAGATTTCGGGTTTTATATTTCAGGTTTTAGATTTCAGTTTTCAATTCTTAGATTTCAGATTTCAGAATTGGGACTGAGCTGGGAGATCTGAGCTGGGGGAACTAAGCTGGGAGAGAACTTTAGCTTAGAAACTTCAAATCAAGCGTGTTTTTCGCAGTTTTTTGATGTCCGGGAAGCTTAAAGTCAATAAATCGCAATCACTCTCGAACGGAATGCAAAAATAGCTTGGAAATGTCAATTTCACGAGGTGTTTTTGAGGGTGACCTCATTTGTGACTGCATTTTTACACGGTTTTTTTGCCGGTCACCGGGATCAGCTGCATCCGGTCACCGGTCACCGGTCACCGGTCACCGGATTCTGGAATAAATCGCAATCACTCTCGAACGGAATGCAAAAATAGCTTGGAAATGTCAATTTTACGAAGTGTTTTTGAAGGTGACATCAATTATGACTGCATTTTTACAGGGTTTTTTGAAGCTCCTGAGGCAGGGGGAACCGCTGGAAGGATTCTGGGGGAACCCGGCTGAGTGTCACACCGCTACAGCACTTTAAGAAGATGAATAAGAACCCTCTAGGGTAACTCTAAAGGTTACCTAGTTAGGGAAAAAACTGTTCAAAAATATATGAAATATGGGTCCCATGGGCCCCAGGGGCCTTGGACCATGGGCCCAGGGGCCCCAGGGGCCTTGGGCCCATAAAACAAAAAGTTGAACAAAATTGTGATTGATGATGATTGATGATGATTAATGATGATTAATGATGATTAATGATGATTGATGATGATTGATGATGATTGATGATGATCAATGATGATTGATGATTGATGATTGATGATTGATGATTGATGATGATAAATGATGATTAATGATGATTGATGATGATTAATGATGATTAATGATGATTAAAAACCTCTGTTGTTAGGCATAGTGCGGCCTCCGGCGTTTGTTTTTCCAGGAACAAAAAGGCGTCTGAACAAAAA
>ERZ651776.5612-NODE-5612-length-10732-cov-2.191741_pt1 | contig 10732 bp, 9 predicted proteins | sample MGYA00514761_ERZ651776 | MGnify/ENA metagenome assembly ERZ651776 | reverse complement strand
CCTAATTGTTGTTAAATCATATGCGCTGTAAGAGGCAAGACTTACATCATCAAAACCGATTATCGATACATCTTGCGGAATCCGCAAACCAATATCCGATCGTAAAACATCCATAACTGCAAAAGCCATATGATCACTTGCGACAAATACAGCTGTTGGATGATCAAAAGTTCCAAACATTTTTTTTGCAGCTTCTTTTGCTTCATCTATTTCAAAGTTACCAACCTCACGATGGGTCACAATAAGATTTTGTTCTGAAATCATAGAATTAAAGCCGTCCTCTCGTTCAACCTGAGTTGATGCACCTTCCCAACCGGCTATATACCCAATTTTTTTATGATGGAGTTCGAGTAAGTGCTTTGCCGCAGTTTGACCACCTAAATAGTTATTGGAAGTTACTGAAGGTAATTCGTCATCGGCCTGGCTACGATTAAATAGAACGATTGGAACTCCTGCCGCTTGGCATCGAGCGGCCAAGTCTGAAGACATCGCGACTGAGGCAGCAACAATTCCATCTACTTGATATTCTAAAATACCTTCAATCACATTACTTATATCGTCTTTAGTGTTATTGGCGATAAAAATAAGGACGTGGTAACCTTCTTTTTGTAATCGATTTGAAAGTTTTTCTAAAACTTCGGGGTAGAAACGGTTATTGAGATATGCAACCACTAATCCAATAATATTTGATTTTCCAGTGATTAGCGATCTCGCCAATATATTTGGTCGGTAGCCCAATTCATCAACTGCAGAACGAACCTTTTCAGCAGTTTTCTTGCTTGCAGACCTTCCGGGAGTAAGAACCCGACTTACTGCGGACTGACTTACCCCAGCTTTTCTGGCAACGTCTAAAGATGTAACTTTTTCATTAACCATTTTTGTTCTACTGACCCTTTCTTAAAATGTGTTACCCACATAGTCTCTGTTTCCTAAATAGTTACGTGACTTATTAAATTCAGCTAAACGCGAGAATACATCAACTCCAATTTGAGCGTAAATATCAAGGAGGTCTACTAGAACCCAATTTTCTCTAATTTTATCATTTTCCAATCGCCAAAAATCTAATGAACGAAGTTTAATAGATTTATTTACGGGAGCGATACCCATCCAACCATCGTGAGAAAGTGTTTGAATCATGTTTGGCCAGCCAGTCACTGCAACAAAGTTTCCATCTGCAAAAAAATGGTAAGATATTTGATCGCCCCATCCGTGCTTGTCGTTATAAGTGGTTGTTTTTCCTCGATCCGGCATCCCATTCAGAAAAGGAATTTGGTGCCAGTGTCGAAAACCGTTAATACCTCGGCTAGTTCCTATGCCCGATGGCCCATACCAGTTCATTTTAGGGTGCCAATATTTTTCCATTTGCATTACTTCGGGACCACCTTCAGAAGGATGTCTTTTCATATCATTGGCCATATTGAGAACTATCTTTAGGGCTTTTTGGCTCTCAGTGACAGGCCTTGTCTCCTCACTTAAACCGTCCATTGTCGCTGGTCCAGGAACACACCATTCTTTTCCAAGACTTGGCGCCATAGGCCAGGCATTTGCCTGAAGCATAAGTTCTGGAATATCCCAAATAGATTGCAACTCAACAATTTTATTTCCTTCAAATCGATAAAACTCGTGAAACCGCATATGTGCCAGATGTCCAGTTGATGGAATATTGAGAAAAGGTTTTAAAAATGTACCAGTGTAAAATCCACAGCATCCAATCCATTGATCTCCCTGATCAGTTGCTCCTGAGATTACTATATGATCTCTTCGCACAAGGTCTGGCATTGAATGGAAGAGAGGGGCTAAGCATGTCTCATAAAAGTTTTCTGCACCAACGGCGTCTCCAAATGGATGTGAAAGATGGCATACAGTGTTATCAGAAAATAATTTGAGTAGCTGAGCCTTAACATTCGACTCGTCAAAGTCATACTGAGATTGCCTGATTGGCTTAAAGAGATGCTTTATCTTAGTCATTAGTCGGCGGCCTCTCCATAACCCACATTTTTCCGGCCATATCTTCTGACTCGTATGTTGCACTGCTCTGCATGTCCGACAAAGCCCTCGAGCATACAAAGTCTTGATCCATAACTTCCAATCTCAGATGCTGCTTCATCAGTTAATATTTTCTGATAGCTATGTGTTTTCAGAAACTTACCTACCCAAAGACCTCCCGTATAACGGCCAGCTTTTTTTGTTGGTAAAGTATGATTTGTTCCTATTACCTTATCGCCATTGGCAACGTTTGTCCGAGGGCCGAGAAACAATGCACCGTAACACGTCATGTTTTCTAAAAACCAGTCGTCCCGATCGGTCATTACCTGAACGTGTTCAGATGCTATATCATTTGCGACATTCAGCATTTCATCATATGTGTCACAAACTATTACTTCGCCATAATCTCGCCAACTTACCCTTGCCGTATCAGCGGTGGGAAGTATTTGTAAAATGCGATCAATTTCTGATAATGTGTTTACTGCTAACTTTTTACTATTTGTTAACATAACGGCAGGACTATTGTATCCATGTTCGGCTTGACCAAGGAGATCAGTGGCGCAGATTTCAGCATCGACAGTTTCATCAGCTATGACCATCGTCTCAGTTGGGCCTGCAAACAAATCAATTCCAACCCGTCCAAAAAGCTGTCGTTTTGCCTCAGCGACAAAGGCATTACCTGGTCCAACCAACATATGAACAGGTTCAATTGATTTTGTTCCTAATGCCATTGCACCAACAGCTTGAATGCCGCCTAAGCAATAAATTTCATGTGCGCCTCCAAGGTGCATAGCTGTCACAATAGCGGGATGGGGAATTCCCGCTTGAGGTGGTGCAGATGCAACAATTCTAGGGACACCTGCTACATTTGCCGTCAATACAGACATGTGGGCACTCGCAACCATAGGAAACTTTCCACCAGGAACGTAACATCCTACGGACTGGACTGGGATATTCTTATGTCCAAGAATGACACCTGGTTGCGTCTCAACTTCGATGTCTTTCATACTTGCACGTTGGGCTTCGGCAAATGTTCTAATTTGAGTTTGGGCATACTTGATATCGCTTAAATCTTGCTTAGATACTTTCGACATTGCATTTTCGATATCTTGATCAGACAATCGAAAGCGATCCGGTGCATAATTATCAAATTTTTGTGACAAGTACCTAACGGCTTCGTCACCATCTTTTTCGATAGATGCTAATGTTTCCTCAACAACTTTTCTGACTTTTAAATCCTCTTCAGAGCGCGAAGCTTCTGACAAACCACTTTTAAGGTATTCAACTGACATTCTTTTCCTCTCTTTACGCAGTATCTTCAGAAGCCTTATTCTTCTGATCAAATTTCTCCCAGCCTTGTCCGTTAAAGACATCCACTCCAAGCTGTGCCATGACGTCCGGAAAATCGACCATCACGTAGTTATCAATTATTTTATTATTTTTAACTTTCCAGAAATCCATATAACGGATACTAACTTTTTTTCCCGTCGCTGGAATTCCCATAAATTCGCCAGAGTGAGTAGCCTCCTGGCGACCAAAAGCGGCTGCCCATTCACCCATATACAATCGAGCTTCATCGATACAAACTTTATTACTAAATGCTTTTTGAAACGGTCGTTGCCAGTTATCTTGGAATTCCTGTAACCCTATTTTTGTTCCGCAACCTCTGTTTCCCATCCATTTAAAAGTCTCAGAAAAAAACTCACCAATATCAGAAATTCGGTGATCATTTAAACCATCGACCATATTTTCAATAACTGCCTGAGTTTTTTCAGTTTTTGTTAAGTCTGTGTCGTATGACAAGAATGCCTGCTCTGGTCTGGAACCCTTCATATTTATTATCCTTTTACTGCGCCAGCGGTAAGGCCCGAGACAATTTGACGTTGAAAAAATAAAACCAAAAAGAACAATGGTACCATTGCTGAAACTACTGCTGCCACAGCAAACATTATGTTTCCAGATTCAAAAGTGGAACCTAAAAAGCTTGCAATTTTTGGTATCATGGTTTGGTTTTCTTGACTTAATAACATAGCAGTGACCGTGAAATCATTATATGCTAACAAAAATGAAAATAGACCTGTTGTAATCACCCCTGGCCACATTACGGGTATAATGACGTGCCAGAAAGCTTGAAGCCTTGTGCAACCATCTACCATAGCACTTTCATCCATATCTTTTGGTATATTTAAAAAAAATGAATGGAGCATCCAGAGGGTAAAGGGTTGATTTATGGCAACTAATACAATTATTGTTGTGGGTAAATGTCCCCAAATGTTCCATTCAAAAAATGGAAGTAGATAACCTGACACGAGAGTTATATGAGGCATAGCTCGAAACACAAGGGCAGCCATTAAAAGCCAAAATGCGTAACGATAACCTGATCTTGCAAGTGCGTAGCCGCCAATAGTGCCAAGAGTGAGTGAAATAATGACAGTTGAAAAAACCACTATTCCTGTATTGAGAGCAGCTCGCCAGAAACTTTCTTCAATCCAAGCTCCGTGATAGCCATTTCCAGTAAATGCGCCACCAGTTTCGCTTAATGTTTTAATACCATATAATGCATTAGTCCAATTTGCCTTAGAAAAGAAATCGCCTTCAACTTTAAAAGAGCCCCATAATGTCCAGATAAAAGGACCTATCGCAATCAGTAGCCACAGCATAACGAATCCGTTCGAAAAGAAGCTCAGTGGTGAAGATCGTTTTTGAAATTGGGCTGCCATGATAATCCTCTAAACTGATTTACGATTAAATTGACGCCAAGTTCTTATCAATACTGGCGTGAGCAAAATAGCGACGCCAATAATTGTGAGCATTGATGTTGCAGCGGCAGATCCAAATAATTTTATATCCTGGCCTCTCAAATCGTTATAAATAATCCAACTCAGTGAAGTCGCGTGTGCCTCTGCTGAAAAACCAACAATCGGTTCGAATACACGAAAATTATCCATTAATTGCATTAAGAGTATAAAGGTTACTAATGGCGCCATGTATGGGATAACAACATAGCGAACACTTTGCCAACGGTTGGCTCCATCGATTTTAGCTGCTTCAATGGTATCTTTAGGAATAGTTTGTAGACCAGCATAAAAAACAATGAAGCTGAATGGACTTGAATGCCAAATACCATAAATAAAAAGTGTAATCCAAGTTAGTGTCGGGGATGCTTTGAGAGAAAGATCGGGGTTATCAAAAATCATTTGAAGAGTTGCTCCGATAATACCTTCGGCATCAATCATCCAAAACAAAACTAAGGATCCAATAAGTGGTGTTACAATCATTGGTAATAGCGATGCAAAAATTGTTGGTCCTTTGATGATCTTTGGCAAAGCATTTACTGCAAGTGCAACCGCTAGACCAAGGACAATAACCAAAGGAGTGACAATAAAAGTATATGATAGAGTAAATGCCAAAGCTTTATAGAGTGGTAAATTCAAAAGACCCGAAAAGAATTCCATAAGATTATTAGAATTACTTCGGATGGTTCCAATTTGTTCAAATGCTAAATGATTTCGGTTGGTGTAAGTCCCAAAACCATTAAATTGACCTAATGGAGCTACTGATTTTAACTTCTGGGTAGCTATTACATCTATGGTAGTTTGCTCTTTGCAACCAAATGGATCGCAATTTTTTGTAACTTTTAAGACTTGGGGATGCTCGACGTATAGCGATTGCACAAAAACTGAAGCTATAGGTAAAGCTATTAGTAATAACATTGCTGTCATTGACGGCAAGATGAACCAAAAAAACGAACCATGTCGCATGCAGAAAATCCAATACTTCAGTCGAGCTATCAATAAAAATAAAAAAGGGACGTTTTGTCGCCCCTTTTTTGTATCGACTAGTTAAGAAAACCTTTTTCAGTTGCAGCCGCCGTGTAAGCAGCTTCAACATCAGCCAGAGCTTGCTCTGCAGTTTCTTTCCCTTGTAAGAAATCAGAAATTTCTGCTCCAAGAGCTCCGTGCAATGTTCCCATAAATGGTAGCATTGGATAAGGTTTAGCACCAGCCGCCGCGGTTGCTGAAACACCAGCTGCGGTTGCACTCGGAACGTAACCATCAATCAGCCAAACAGTAAGATCATTGTTAGCTTTGACCATATCGGTAGAAACCCCATTCATCATTGCAATAAACGTTGCTTCTGCGTCTTCATCAGAGATATTTTTCGCGACAGTAAAGCCATCCCACCAAAGTGTTGAGGCTGGTGTGCTTCCTCCTCCCCATGTTGGAGCTGCGGCAAGAACAGTTGTACTGGTTATCGCTTCTGAAGATCCCTCATTATCTAACACGGATCCACCTCTTGAACCCCACATCGTTGCTAAGGCCAGGTTTCCAGCCTCCCACAGTGCTTGTGTACCATTCGAATCAAATGTTAGAAAATCTGGGTTCGAGTAAGACACAAGCTCTTTTAGCATATTAAGTGTTGAAACTCCGTGTTTGTTGTTTACTGAAGCCTCAGCTGTTCCTGCTTTAAATAGCTCACCTCCGCTACCCATATACATATTGACGAACTCTTCACCTAAATTCCAACCTGCCGCAGTATTTAGCGCAAAAGGATGCTCCATTATACCAGCAGACCTAATGGCTTTTGCTGCTGTCAGTACATCTTCATAAGTTCTAGGTGCTGTTACGCCGGCCTGTTCTAAAATGTCTGAGCGATAAAATAAATGTTGAGCGTTTGCCATAAAAGCAATAGCCATGATTTTACCGTCAATTCTAACTAACTGATTATCTTTTAACCCTTTACCATGCTTTGCCACAAGATCATCCAGTGGACGAACAAGACCCTCGTTTAAAAGTGGGACGAGAGATCCACCTCCGACTACGGCACTCGTATATTGCGCTGGATTTGCTGTTAGGGCTGCAACCTGAATATCCTTATGTTCCTTTGTTGCGTTAACTGTGACGGTGACGCCGCCACCGTCACAGGCTGAAGCAGCACCCGTAACAGCATTTATAGCACCAAAATCATTTGATATAATTCTGACTGATCCTTTTGATATGCCACACCCTGCATAGGCGGCTGTCGACATAAGAGCCGCAGCTGTGGCTAGGGCTATTGATTTCATAAACATTTATTTCTCCTTTATGTTTAGTCCAGTGGTTCCTTTTTGAAACTCGGAAATTGTACTTAAACCAAGTTATAGTCTAGGGTCACGTAACCCTTTGAACGTCTCCTGTTTCACTGTCAAACAGATGACATTTTTCTGTGGGTAGGCTTATCGCTACGCTATCGCCAATACCAGCACGGAATGCTTTGTCGGCCTTTACGCACACTAAACTACGACCAATCTTAACTGTTACCATTGTTGCATCGCCAAGTAGTTCAAGAGTATAAATAGAAGCATTTATTTGACCTGAACCGCTGGTTACCTTGGCGTCTTCAGCTCGAAAACCCAAGGTAATCTCTCCGTCATTCGCTTTTAAACCGGATACAGAGGTATTTTCAGCAATAAATTTCCCTTTTGAAATTTCACCAGTAATTAGATTCATAGCTGGTGATCCAATAAAGCCTGCTACAAATGCATTAGCAGGATTATCATAGATTTCAGTTGGAGAACCGACCTGTTGTACCATTCCCTGCTTCATCACGACAACTCTATCTGCGAGAGTCATAGCCTCAATTTGATCATGGGTAACATATATCGTGGTGACTTTTAGTTCGTGGCTTAAATTCTTGATTTGGGCTCGGGTCGATACTCTTAATTTTGCATCAAGGTTTGATAGAGGTTCATCCATTAAAAAAACGTTTGGCTCACGCACAATTGCACGTGCCAATGCTACTCTTTGACGTTGCCCACCTGACAATTCCGATGGTTTCCTATGAAGAAACTCAGTTAATTCAACCATTTCTGCGGCTCGTTTCACTCTCGATTCATGGTCGCTGGTGTTAATTTTCCGAACCTTGAGAGGGAAGCGTATATTTTCATAAACATTCATATTTGGGTACAGAGCGTATGATTGAAATACCATTGCTATGTCTCGATCTTTTGGATCCAAATCATTAATACGTTGTCCGTCAATAAATATATTTCCTTCTGAAACATCCTCAAGGCCAGCAATCATCCGCATGGTAGTTGTCTTGCCACACCCTGAAGGCCCAAGCAAAACTAAGAATTCTTGATCCGCAATAGTTAAATCAAAGTTTTCTACAGCAACGAAATCCCCCCATCGCTTTGATAAGTTTTGCAGACGAATTTCAGCCAAATTATTCCTCAAAAGTTACTTTTGCAATCGTATGCAAAATAGTAAATAGTGAAATAAAGGATTCGGCAACTGTTTATTTCTCTTACTGTCGAAAGAGGTTGGCATGAACAATTTTCAAAAAGAAAAGCAACTAATTTTGAATTACTATGAAGCCTTGAGCGGAGCTAAAATTGAGGACCTTCACGATGTATGCTCTAATTTTCTATCCAAAAATTATCTTTGGCAAAGCTATCATCCGTTTAAAGAGCAAATAGGGGCTGGAAGCGTAGCTGAGCATTTTTGGATGCCGTTTAAGGATTCGTTTCATCGATTGCAACGGCGGCAGGATATTTTCTTTGCTGGTAAAAACGAACTTGCCGACGATGGGTCAGTTTGGGTTGTTTCAATGGGGCACTTAATGGGGCTCTTCGATAAAAAATGGCTCTCTATTCCAGAAACAAAAAAAATGGCGTTTCTTCGCTATGCAGAGTTCAATAGAATAATAGGTGATGAAATTGTTCAGACTGCTTTATATTTTGATATTCCGCATTTGATGAGTCAAGTTGGGTTTAATCCGTTTCCAAACTCTCTGGGTGCTAATATCGTTCAACCTGGGCCACTAACACATGACGGCCTCTATTTTCAAGACCGGGAACACGCTGAGGGGGCTAAGACTTCAAAGGCTATCGACCATATGATCGATACTTTAGGAAACTGGAATAGTAAATTATCGCTAATTGACGAACTCGCACTTAGTTGGCACGATGATATGATTTGGTGGGGGCCTACGGGAATTGGAGCTACATATACTATTGAGCGATATGCCAAACAGCATGCTGGTCCCTTTCGTGCGGCATTTTCGGATAGAAAATTTAATGGTCATGTGTCACGTGTTTCTGAAGGTAATTTTGGTGGTTTCTTTGGTAGGCCGAACTTAACCTTAACCCTAACTGATACTTTTATGGGATACCCAGCAACTAATCTTTCAGCTGATATGAATATTGTAGATATTTATCGTCGTAGTGGAGATAAGCTAGCCGAAAACTGGATATTTATTGATCTTTTAGGATTCTGGATGCAACATGGTGTCGATGTGTTAGCTGACACAGCTGCTCCTTTGGTTTAATCTTGTCTAGTCTTAATTACCTGAATTCTTAAGTTCAAAGCTCTGCTGATTGCATCCATAAATTCAATGATTCATCTTTAGCGAACTTATCTATTTCTTTCAATTCAGACTCAGAAAATGTTAAGTTTTTGACAGCATCAACACAATCTAGAATTTGATTGCCCGATGAGGCTCCAATTAATGCCGTGGTTATTTTTTCTTCTTTTAGTACCCAGGCTATTGCCATTTGAGCCAAAGTTTGGCCTCGTTTTCGTGCAATTTCATTCAGTTTATTTAGGGTCTCAATCATTGCTTGAGACACTTTTGATTTATCAAGACTTTTATTTTGGGTTGCACGACTACCGTCAGGAATACCTTTGAGATATTTGTTTGTTAGGAGGCCTTGAGCAAGGGGTGTAAACGCTATTGAGCCTAACTGAAGTTCGTCTAAAGTCTCTAATAAACCGTCTGTCTCAACCCACCGATTCATCATGTTATAGCTTGGTTGGTGAATTAAGCACGGCGTCCCAAGGTCTTTGAGGATTTTTATCGCTTCACGCGTTCGTAGACTATTGTAACTCGATATTCCAATGTAAAGGGCTCGTCCCGAGCGCACTATGTGATCTAAAGCTCCCATAGTTTCTTCAAGAGGAGTGTTAGGATCAAATCGATGAGAATAAAAGACATCGACATAATCCAAACCTAACCGTTTCAATGACTGGTCGCACGAAGCTATTAAATATTTCCTACTTCCCCACTCACCGTATGGCCCTTGCCACATATTATACCCAGCCTTACTCGAAATAATTAATTCATCTCGAACCCCTTTAAAATCAGTTCTAAGAATCTCACCAAAAGCTTGCTCAGCGCTTCCTGGTGGAGGGCCATAATTATTTGCTAGATCGAAATGGGTAATTCCACAATCAAATGCTGTTTGGCATATAACGCGTTTTGATTCATGATCACAATCATCACCGAAGTTATGCCAAAGACCTAATGATATGGCAGGTAATTTAAGGCCTGAATTCCCACATTTGCGGTAAGTCATTTTACTGTAACGGTCTTCTGCCGGTGCGTAATTCATGAGATGTCCGTGTTTATTTGATGAAGAAGAATAGTTTAAAGTATTATCATAGACTTAGCTGTTGGATTATGTCGAATAATTTCAATTAAGCTGTCAGTACTGCTAATTGATATAAAGTGTGTGTCAAGTCTAACTGCAAATCGAGGCCCATCAAAGGTTTTTAATTACGCAATGTGTTTATTAATATTTAATAGTTAGCTTGTGGAGTTCTTCAGTAGTTTGGTTTTGTGGCTACCGTGGTTGGTGACTTTCCAAGATTGTTCATTTTCCTCGTCCTATATTTTTTAGGTCTTAATTCAAATATAAATACTGTTTCAACACAATTCTTTTATAGAAGGTTATATGTTTTTTGCGGTTGGAGTAGGTGCTTATAAT
>ERZ651776.5610-NODE-5610-length-10735-cov-2.970914_pt1 | contig 10735 bp, 10 predicted proteins | sample MGYA00514761_ERZ651776 | MGnify/ENA metagenome assembly ERZ651776 | reverse complement strand
AGTCCATAGATAGACTTTGTTTTGATCCTGCACAGCCGTTAACCATAGACGCTATTGTCACCATTGATGGCACACCAACAGATTTACTCGATGGAATACAAGTCTCAATATCCCAAGGTTACGACCCTGCCACCGACCAGCTGAGTTATGTAAATGCTGACGGTATAACTGGTGCTTTTGATATGGTCAATGGAATTTTGACTTTATCGGGAAGCGCAGACCTTGATACTTACAACTTGGCATTAACACGAATAGCATTTTCAACTACGGCTGTAGATAACACGGGTGGTGCCAAATCGATCGCCATTTCATTATCCAACCTTGACTATTACCCTGAAACAGGGCACTTCTATAAGTTCTTTGCCGAGCGCGGTATACTATGGACCAAGGCACTCACAGACGCAGAGAACACAGACCTTTTTGGCTTAAAGGGCTATTTAGCCACAATAACCACCACGGGCGAAAATGACTTTATCTTGAATAGGGTAAGTGGTACTGCTTGGATTGGGGCAAGTGATCGTACCACACCTGACGACTGGCGCTGGGTAACAGGTCCAGAGGCTTTAGAAAATGGTGGCACAGGCCGACGGTTAGTTGATGGGTTTACGAATTGGGAAACAGGAGAACCCAATAATTCTGGTGGTGAGGAATATGCTCACATGATGGATTGGTCAAACCCACCAGGCAAATGGAATGATTTGGCCGACCCTGGCAGTGGTGGACAATACACACCAACGGGATACATTGTAGAATATGGTGGGCAAGCCGGAGACCCTGATGTCTTTTCATCTATAACGGGAGAGACGGCACTGGATGTTTTGCAAGACTTGGATTTGACAGGGTCAATATCTGTGTGTCCAAACCTGAGCGGTGTCGTTTATACTGCCTCCACGCTAGCCGATTATGTTTATGAATGGACCATAATTGGTGGAACCATAACGAGTGGGCATGGCACGCCGGAAGTACTCGTGGATTGGGGCGACACAAATGCCAACGCAAGTATTTCCGTTAAAGCTACTTCTGCCATTCGCTGTGAACTGACAACAGATTTACCAATTAGAATCAATGTTCAATTAGAGCCTCCGTTGCCATTAGGATTAAAAGCTGTCTGCTTTACCGATCTAGGCACCCCTCAGACTTACCATACGCCTGAAACTCCCGGTTCTGATTATAACTGGGTAGTTACCAATGGTCAGATAATCAGTGGAAATGGATCGAATGAAATAACAGTGCTCTGGAATGGTCCGGGTATAGGTCAACTCTTTTTCACCGAATCAACCAGTACTGCCACAGATATTTGCGATGGCGATTCTCCTTTGTTAACCGTAGACCTCAGAGAAGAAATAATACCTAGCCTATCAATAGAAAATGTAAAATGTTTTGGTGGTACTGATGGTAACATCACCATCACCAATGTTGCTGGACTCGCCCCTTTTTCATACCAATGGAATGTAAATGGAACTGGTAATGTCTCGGAGAACATGGCGACAGGGCTTAGCGCTGGTGACTACTCCGTAGATATTACAGCTGCTGGTTGTACCATCAATGTTCCTTTTACAATCACAGAACCAGCCCTTTTAGCCGGAAGCATTACTGTTTCCGATGTGCTTTGCTTTGGTGAAGCATCAGGCTCGGCAGCAGCCCTGATAACGGGAGGTACTGGAACCTACAGGTACGTCTGGAGTCAGCAACCAAATATTAATCGAGCCAACCTCAACGGCATTCCCAAGGGGAATTTCTCTTTAGACGTCTACGACGAAAATGACTGTCTTTTACAGCTAAACTTTGTAGTTGAAGAGCCAGAGAAACTGGTGATTACCAATATAGCCTCTACACTAATTTCATGCCCTGCCGGAGATGATGGTACTTTAGAAGCTAGTGTTATTGGTGGTGTTGCACCTTATAATTACAGGTGGGAGAGCAATTCTGGAACAGATGCCCTAGCTACAGGTTTTTCGAAAGGAACGTACAGACTGGTAGTAACTGATGCCAATGGCTGCACAACGGCTGCCTCTCAAACCGTAGAAGAGACTACACCCAAAATACTCTTCCCAACAGCTTTTAGCCCAAATGGTGATGGTATGAATGACTTTTTTGGTCCTACCACGGCTTGTACAATCATTTTCAATATGGAAGTGTATAACAGCTGGGGAGAAGTATTCTTTTCTACAAAAAATGCCCAAAATGGTTGGGATGGAACAGCAAATGGTGAACCTGCTCCCGCAGGGAAATACAGCTATGTTGCTAGGTGGACAATCGAAGCCAACGGCCTAGTTTTATCCAGTGAGTCGAGAGGTGTGGTACGCCTAGTCAAATAAGCCTTAAAATAAATCAGATATAGTAACCGTACAAAGGCAAGAAATTAAAGTGTTACAAATACCTTCTTTTGCCAGAACAGATTAATTTAGCTGAAAATAAGCCTGAATGACGATTAGAAAAGGAGTAATAACGGATTTACCACAAGTCTTTGATTTGATAATGGAGCTTGCCATTTATGAGAAAGCACCACAAGAAGTTGCCAATACTGTGGAACGCATGGCCGAAGATGGTTTTGGCGAGAAACCCATTTTCGAATTCTTTGTCGTGGAAGAGGAAGGAAAAGTAGTTGGTACAGCCATCTTCTATTATCGCTACTCCACCTGGAAAGGGAAAGCCATCTTTTTAGAAGACTTGGTGGTAAAAGAATCGAAAAGAGGCAAAGGGTACGGCAAAAAGCTCCTCGATGCTATTGTTACAGAGGCCAAGGCAGTCAATGCCAAACAAGTACGTTGGCAAGTTTTAGACTGGAACGAACCTGCTATTAACTTTTACAAGAAAATAGGTGCCGACCTAGACGAAACGTGGATCAACTGCACACTGTCTAAAGAGCAAATAGACAATTACTCAACTGATTGAAGTAAAGTCCTAAATGCAGCCATTTGATTTGGAAACGTCTTTAATGCCTTCTGTTGCAGTTCAGGAGCAAAAGCAGCCATGTACATTTGGATATTCTTCATGTCAGTGGCAAAGTATTGAACACTGTAAGACGAAGCTTCTGGGTCTTCCGTGTTCAGCACTTTAAAGAATTTGAAGGATTCAAACTGATTAGTCTCCATTACTTCTGGAATGTGCGTTGCCTTCATCCAAGCAATCCATTTTTCTTCAACTTTTTTATCTATAGCAACTGTTACGTTATACAATATCATCCCAATATATTTGTAGCAAATTTACGGTTTATCAATTCATAACATTTACCCCGTGGACCTTGTTTTGAAACAGATGCTTAATAAAATCAACAATCTTCCTTTTATCAATGAGAAGAATGCTTTCTACCTCCTTTTGGCTATGCATATAGCTGGGGTGGTTGGTCTAAGTCTCGAACAAACGCAAGATTTATTCAAGGCTTTAGTGCCTTTCAACCTTTTAGCCACGGCGGCTATTCTGCTTCATTTTGAAAAGAACAAGAATACCAACTATGGCCTTTTCATCCTGATCACCTTCTTAGTTGGTTTCTTTGTGGAAGTACTTGGCGTAAAAACAGGCGATGTCTTTGGCGTCTATAGTTATGGAAGCACTTTAGGTTTTAAAATATTTGATGTTCCCTTAGCCATTGGACTTAATTGGGTGGTGCTGATCTATTGTACAGCACATTTGAGTCGAAAAATCACTAAGTCAGTCGTAGTTCAGGTGATAATAGCCAGTTTATTCATGGTGGCTTTTGATTTACTAATTGAGCCAGTAGCTATAAATTTTGATTTCTGGTCTTGGGAACTTATAAACATACCCATCAGAAATTATATAGGTTGGTTTGTAGTTTCTCTTTTACTGCAAACGCTATTTCATTTTTTAATGAAGCCGACAAACAATTCATTGGCTATTAGGCTTTTATATATTCAAGTCGGATTTTTTCTGGTTTTGAATTTTATTTAGTTTTTCTCAAACAATCTACATAACATTAGGTTAGACACCCAAGCAATGATTGAAGCAATTGGATGGACTCTTATGGGTTTTATAGCAACTGAAGCTTTTTCATGGTGGATGCACAAATATATAATGCATGGCGTTTTATGGAAGATTCATAAAACACACCACGAGCATACAGAAGGTACGTTTGAGCTGAACGATTTGTTCGTCGTTATTTTCGGCGGATCGGCAGTCGTTTTAATACTTTTAGGAGTCGAAACATTTGACTACCGTTTTTGGATAGGATGTGGCATCAGTTTATACGGCACACTCTATTTTATACTACATGATGTCTTAATACATAAAAGACTCAGTTGGTTTAATAGGCCAAAAACGAGGTATTTAAAAGCGATAACAAAAGCACACAGGGCACATCACAAGACAAAAGAAAAAGACGACGCCGTCTCATTTGGATTGTTTATGGTACCTAAAGAATATTTTACAGAAGACGGAAAAGAGAAATAGCAGTGGCAAATTATTCGATAAAAGATTTAGAGCACCTTTCAGGTATAAAAGCCCATACACTACGCATTTGGGAACAGCGTTATGCTATAATAAACCCGAAACGAACCGACACCAACATTCGGTTCTACGATCAAGAGGATTTGAAACTCGTATTGAATGTTTCTCTGTTGAAAGACAACGGATACAAAATCTCCAAAATCGCAAAAATGTCGAAAGAGGAGATGACAGAGGTTGTCTGGGAGGTTTCTGAAAAGATCTCTAGTCATACTGATCAAATTCACGCCCTCACTTTATCCATGATAGACATGGATGAACAACGCTTCGAAAAAATAATCGCTTCGAACACAATGAAGCTTGGCTTTGAAAGAACCATGCTGAACGTAATCTATCCGTTCCTTTCTAAGATCGGGATTATGTGGATTACAGATTCAATTAACCCAGCACAGGAGCACTTCATGTCTCACTTAATCAGACAGAAGTTAATTGTCGCTATTGACAGTTTGTATACTCAGATCACTGATGATAGTAAGAAATACATGTTGTTTTTGCCTGACGGTGAATTACATGAGATAAGCCTACTATTTGCTAATCTATTAGTTAGGTCAAGAAATAACAGAACAATTTATTTAGGCCAAAGCATGCCATTCCACGATTTGGATATTGCATATGAGCTTTACAAGCCAGATTATCTTTTGACAATTCTTACCTCGAGACATTCAGATATCTCTCCAGAAGATTACCTTAATAAGCTTTCTGAAAAATATCCTGACACCCAAATACTAGTCTCTGGTAGTCAGGTAACGGGGCAAGATTTGAAACTAAACGATAACATCATTCAGGTCAACAACCCAAATCAACTCATAGAATTTGCTGAAGAGCATGCCACAGATTTAGTCTTGAAATAGGAAAATCAACGGATCAAAACAGTTTTGTTTATCTTATTTAAAAAATAATTAAACAAAATTTTTACAAGCATCATTATTCGCTTGAAGGTGAAAAAACCTCATAAAACAGCCCTAATCGATACTTTACTTTCGATTAGGGTTTTTTTATACCCTAACATCTGGGTTTACTAGCTCTTTCACAGTCACTAATTTGTGCGTACCGCTTGACTTTTGTTTAATCTTTTTTCATATTTGTTAAACAAATAAAGAAAAAGCAATGACGACTGTTGACTTCAATTACTCGCTATCTCAAATGACTAAGGCCTTAAAACCCTTTGCCATCAAACTCACGAAAGATCACGATGACGCGAATGATCTTCTTCAGGAAACGCTCATGAAGGCTTATAACAATCGCGAAAAATTTGCTGAAGGCACCAACCTGAAAGCATGGTTATATACCATAATGAAGAACACTTTCATTACCAACTACCAAAGAATGGTAAGAAGAGGTACTTTCATTGACACTACCGATAATCTACATTTTATAAATTCTGCTAGTACTCAAATAGAGAATAGAGCTGCTGGTAACTTTGCCCTTAGAGACATTAATAACTCAATCGAGAAATTGGAAGATGTTTACAAAATACCTTTCATGATGTATTTCAGAGGCTTTAAATACCATGAAATTGCAGAGAGATTAGAGATCCCAATCGGTACTGTGAAAAACAGAATTCACATTGCGAGAAAACAATTAAAAGAAAAGTTGAGAACATATAGAGCCTAATACTAGTTTAGCGTCTATGAATAAAAAGAAGGCGCTGGTTATTGGTTCCGGTTTTGCTGGTATGTCCGCAGCCATTAATTTGGCACACAAGGGATTTGATGTAACCGTTCTTGAAAAAAACAACACCATTGGTGGAAGAGCCCGACAGTTTTCTGATTCGGGCTTTACTTTTGATATGGGCCCTAGTTGGTACTGGATGCCCGATGTATTCGAGTCCTTCTTCAACAAATTCGGAAAATCTGTATCTGACTATTACGAACTTATCCGCCTGGATCCCAGCTACAAAGTTGTTTATGAGAACAGCGATGAAATGGACATTCCTGCCGACATGAAGGCACTGGAAGACCTTTTTGAATCTATAGAGCCAGGCACAAGAGTTCAGCTTCGAGCGTTTCTAAAACAGGCTGCCTATAAATATGAAGTAGGCATAAACAAACTTGTTTACAAACCCGGCAGATCACTTACTGAATTTACTAGCCTAAAGCTTCTTGTTGATGTAGTTAGAATGGACGTGTTCCAGTCTATGAGCAAACACGTTAGAAAGTTCTTTAAGCACCCAAGGTTAATCCAGCTTATGGAATTTCCTGTGCTGTTTCTTGGTGCCTTACCTGAGAATACCCCCGCACTTTACAGCCTAATGAATTATGCCGATATGTCATTGGGTACTTGGTATCCTAAGGGAGGCATGCACAAAATAGTGGAAGCTATGGGGCAATTAGCGGACGAAAAAGGTGTAAGATTCTTGACCGACCACACGGTTACTAAAATCAATCATAAAAACGGAGAAGCACATTCGGTAACCACCAATCATGGTGAAATCCAAGCAGATGTTGTTATTGCGGGTGCCGACTATCACCATGTAGAGACTAAGCTCTTAGATATTGATACGAGAAACTACACCGATGATTATTGGGAGAAACGTGTCATGGCGCCATCTTCCTTATTATACTATCTGGGTGTGAATAAAAAACTAGACGGACTACTGCATCATAACCTTTTCTTTGATACGGATTTCACTCCTCACGCACATGATATATATACCGATCCGAAGTGGCCTAAAAAACCACTATTCTATGCATCGGTCACTTCCAAAACAGATGATACAGTAGCACCAGAAGGCCATGAAAATCTATTCCTTTTAATTCCCGTTGCGCCAGGGCTTGAAGAGAACGACGAAATTCGAGAAAAATACTTGGACATGATTCTAACAAGAATGGAGGAACACACTGGACAAAGTATTAAACCACATATTGTATACAAAAGAAGCTTTGCGCACAGAGACTTTATTAGTGAATACAATTCATTCAAAGGCAATGCTTATGGCTTGGCAAACACACTAACACAAACTGCCATTCTAAAGCCTTCACTAAAATCAAAAAAAATAAAAAACCTCTATTATACTGGCCAACTAACCGTTCCGGGCCCTGGTGTTCCACCAAGTTTAATATCTGGAATAGTCGTTGCCGATGAGGTGGAGAAAGATTTGCTGTAAAACGATCAACCTATAATTGGTTACTTTTAAATGATGGAATTATTTGACCAAACGACTCTAGAATGTAGCAAGCTCATTACGCAGCGATACAGCACGTCGTTTACGCTTGGCATTAAAACCTTGGATAAAAAATTCCATTATCCAATCTATGGTATTTATGGATTTGTACGCTATGCTGATGAAATAGTAGATACTTTTCATAACCACGATAAGGCAGCCTTGCTAGCCCGTTTCAAAAAAGATACTTACCAAGCTATTGAGGAAAAGATTAGCCTAAACCCAGTATTGCATTCCTTCCAACTTGTGGTAAATAAATACAAACTTGATCACGATTTGATCGAGGCTTTTTTACATAGTATGGAAATGGACTTGCTAGAAACGGAACATGATCAGGCGAGCTATGAAGAATATATCTATGGATCGGCAGAGGTGATCGGACTGATGTGTCTGAAAATATTTTGTGCAGGAGATGAGTCTTCATATCAATCGCTTTTACCACCAGCAAAAAGCTTAGGTTCTGCTTTTCAGAAGGTAAATTTTCTGCGAGATATTAAGAGCGATTTTATAGAACGTGGCCGCGTTTACTTTCCAGGAGTTGATTTTAAAGATTTCACTAGAAGTGTTAAAGAGCAAATAGAAAGCGATATTCAAAAAGATTTCGACGATGCCTTGATCGGCATCCGAAACCTCCCCCCTGGTGCTCAAAAAGGAGTTCATTTGGCGTATAAATACTATTTAAAATTATTCAAAAAGATTAAAAATTGTCCTGCATCTCGAATTCAAGACCAGCGTATTAGAATTCCAAACTCACGCAAAATTGGAATTCTCATTGGCACCTACTTACAACGAAGTATCTAGCGAGAAATCTAAACGATGAGTTCAGGTCGTATCTAGGATACTTTTAATACAACAGGTCAAACATAAAATTCATTTTTTGGTTTAATCAATATGTTCAATCTCCGTGTAGCTATTGATAACGGTTCGGGTTTCTGCTTTGGGGTGGTCTATGCTATTGAAATGGCAGAGGATATTCTAAATACAGATGGACAGCTTTACTGTCTAGGAGACATCGTACACAACGATGAAGAAGTCAAAAGGCTTGAAGCTAAGGGTCTGGAAATCATTGATCACCATAGGCTGGCAAACATTAGACAGAAAAAAGTATTAATAAGGGCACATGGTGAACCTGCCAGTACTTACGAATTGGCCTTAAAAAATGATATTGAACTAATAGACGCATCGTGCCCTGTAGTTTTAAAGCTTCAGAATCGAATTAAGAACTCATACGACAAATCAGAAAACATATACATCTACGGAAAGCATGGACATGCTGAAGTGGTTGGCCTGCTAGGTCAAACTAATAATCGAGCTACCGTTTTTCAAGATTTAGAGGAGCTCGATTTAGCTAATCTACCTCGGGAAATCACGCTCTACAGCCAGACGACCAAAAGCACGGAAAAATTCTATGAGATCAATGAGGTGTTGGCTCAAAATGGAATCACAGTTAAAACACACGATACTATTTGTCGGCAAGTATCGAACAGAAACAAGGAACTACATTACTTCGCCCAACAATTCGACGTCATCATCTTTGTTAGTGGCACTAAATCATCGAATGGGAAAGTATTGTTTGAGGTATGCAAAACGCAAAATGAACGCACGTACTTTGTCTCTTCCCTAGCCGACGTACATTCAGAGTGGTTTGGAGTAAATGAGTCTGTCGGTATTTGCGGTGCTACCTCAACACCTATGTGGTTAATGGAAGACGTAAAAAGCCATCTGGAAAAGCTTTAATCCCTAAATTGCATGGTGAAGTCTATGAAACCACACTTGGGTGTAATTATCGCCATGACCATTATTTTAGCTTGGTTTGCAAGCTTGATTTTTGGGTTACAGTGGCACCTTGACTACAAATCGCCCATTCTATATGCACTAATACTGATACAAACTCATTTATACACAGGCCTTTTCATTACTGCTCATGATGCTATGCATGGAACGGTATCCAAAAATAGAAGTACAAATAAAATCTTTGGTCACTTTACGGCACTACTATTCTCCTACAACTTCTACTACAAGCTTTTTCCCAAACATCATGAGCATCATAAATATGTTGCTACGGATAAAGATCCGGATTACCACAGCGGCAGTTTCTTTCCATGGTATTTCGGCTTTCTGAAGCAATATGTCAGTCTTATGCAAATCGTATTGATGGCCATTACCTTCAACCTACTAAAGCTATTTATACCGGTAGAAAATCTAATCCTAATCTGGATGCTCCCGGCGGTGCTATCCACACTGCAACTGTTCTATTTTGGTACGTATCTTCCTCACAGAGGCTCCCACAAGGCCGATAACGTTCATAAATCCCGTAGTCAAAAGCCAAATCACTTAGTCGCATTTCTCACTTGCTACTTCTTTGGCTACCACTATGAACATCATGCATCGCCAGGCACACCTTGGTGGAAACTCTACAAAGTAAAGAAGGAGTTTCATTCAAAAGAATATCATTAAGGCATAAAAAAAGCCGCCAAATGGCAGCTTTCAATTCTTTAGTTAATGAAAGACCTAGTGTCTATCATCTCTATCCATACCACCATCGACCAGATTGATAGTACGCTTTCCGTAGGCGGCATTTGCCTTGGAGTGTGTCACTTGAATGATTGTCATTCCTTCTTCGTTCAGCTTCTGAAAAAGCTCCATTATTTCTTCGGCTTGATCTGAGTGTAAATTACCCGTTGGTTCATCTGCTAACAAAAGCTTTGGCTGACCAATTAGCGCACGCGCCACGCCAACAAGTTGTTGCTGACCACCTGAGAGCTGCTCTGGAAAAAGATCCTTCTTAGCCACCATTTGAAAACGATCTAGCATTTCTGCCACTAAACTTTTCCTTTCCGATGATTTTACTCCTTTATAGAGTAATGGCGTTTCTATATTTTCATAAACTGTCAACTCATCAATAAGATGATATGCTTGAAAAACGAAGCCAATATGGTGTTTGTGAAGCTCAGAACGCTTACGTTCTTTCATTTTATGAATAGGCTCATCAAAAAAGTAGTATTCACCTGAAGAGGGCTCGTCCAACATACCGATGACATTCATCAAGGTAGATTTACCTGCACCACTAGGTCCCATTATAGTTACAAATTCACCTTGCTCAATCTCTAA
>ERZ651776.5606-NODE-5606-length-10745-cov-4.012561_pt1 | contig 10745 bp, 6 predicted proteins | sample MGYA00514761_ERZ651776 | MGnify/ENA metagenome assembly ERZ651776 | reverse complement strand
AATGACAATGACAATGACAATGACAATGACAATGACAATGACAATGACAATGACAATGACAATGACAATGACAATGAAAATGACAACGACAACGACAATGACAATAACGATTCTGTGTATAAGGAAGACCGTCGACGAAGTAGTAGCTTCAGCTTGGTCGATGACGACGATGACTCCTCCTCCTCCTCCTCCTCCTCTGGCTCGGGCTCCGCGCCGCACGAGAACACCATCATCAGCTTCACCCCGACGTGCAGTGGCGCCAACTTCAAGGCCTTGATCTACGCGGTGAAGACGGTGAACTGCGGCGGCACGCTTCGAATTGCCCCCGGGACCGGCGGCGGGACCGGGACCGACGACGCCAACACACGACGGACAAAAGGAAGGAACGGCACGACGACGCACGCGGACAGACGACGGAATGATACCACCATCGCCATGAATATCGTCGAGGAGGATGATGACAGCACGGGGTATGTCGATATTGTTGAGAGCAGTCGCGGCGAAGAGGGAAAAGGACAACAAGAAAAAATTGAAACTCAGAGTGAAGATGAAATGATTTGAAGGCAAGAAACGACTGACGTGTTAGTAAGAATGAATAATGATCCAGCAATAGGTTTGTTTTCGGTGGGCAAGCGAAAGGTCTCTTTATTTATTGTTTGTCAAGCGCGGCCCGCTTTGCTTAGTTCACAAAATCCTTCCCCTTCTGGATCTGCTTCTTGAGGTCCGGCATCATCTTGTCGAACCATCCCTGCTCGTAATCCGAGAGAGTCCCGTACCCCCTAACCTCCTCGACCCCGTCCTTCCCGAACTTGCACGGGCTCGCGAAGAACTCCGCGTCCGTGACGCCGCTCTGCACGTACGCGCACTGCACCACGTCGTCCGCCCCCTTCAGGGCCCTGAGGACGTTCTCCGTGAACAGGTACGCCGCGTAGGCCATGGAGAGGGTGGCGCTGCCCGCGCCGGCCTTGGCCTTCACGACCTCGTCTCCTCCGAACTGGATGCGGACGGTCAGGGCCTCAAGGTCAGCGTCGGAAAAGGTGGCGCCTTCCACCTGCAATTGTGGTTTTGGAGTGTTGAGGGAGTGAGTGTTTTTTTTCGTTAGTTTGTTCGACCCCATACACACATACACGCCACCGAAACGCACACAAAAGAAAATCATGTCAATCTAGCTACATTCGCAGCTTACCTGAGACAAGAGGGGAAGGATGGTGATTCCGGCGTGTCCACCAATGACAGTCACATCGGTTTCGGTTGGGTTGCCTCCCTGGTTCTCCGCCACAAAAGTGTTCGCCCTGCAGACGTCCAAAGTGGTAACTCCGACAAGTTTCTTCGGGTCGTAAACGCCGTGCTTCTTCAAGACCTCGGCAGCAATGGGCACAGTGCTGTTAACGGGGTTGCTAACAACAGCGATGATGGCCTCGGGACAGAATTTAGCACACCCAGTTACTAGGGTCTCAACGATACTGGCGTTGGTGTTGAAAAGGTCGTCGCGAGTCATTCCCGGCTTGCGGGGGACTCCAGCAGGGATGACGACGACATCCGCGCCGGTCAGGGCACTCTCCAAACCAGAGTTATCAGAGGCGGGCCAAGTAGCAGCCGCGGGGAGGAAGCCAGTCACCTTGGCCCCAGAGGGGCAGTGGGAAAGATCGGCGGCAACGCCAGGGGTGCCAACAACATCGTAGCAGCTTAACTCATCGACGTGGGGGGACAACTTGCAAAGCAAGGACAGAGGTTGTCCGATACCTCCTGTGGCTCCAAGAACGGCAACTTTAGCATCTAATTGCCTGGAAGCATGGAAAGAGCGAGACTGGGTGGCGCGTACGCCGGCTTGGAGAGCGCGGGAGAACATCTTTCGGCTTCGTTGGTACTACAATTGTGAAATGCTGAGGGACTTATCCAGATTTTTAGCTCACACCCTTCTCACACTTTTGTTAGCTGTTGTGAATAATTTTTACGCTTAAAAACCTGCCACAAGACGACATCATATTACGGTATCTTCTTTAGACTGTCAAAACAATACATACAGACACTGGAGATAAGAAATCTCTCACGCTTGTGACGCACATCGTCCGGATGCATCCCTTTTCGCTTCTCTCGCTTCTCCAGCTGCCATTTATGTTGTCTGCATACAACGTAAGTGTTCGCCGAAGGCTCCTTCAGCGCGTCTGCGGCGGTGTCGCCGCAATTTTCCCAACTGTGCTGCTTCCAAACGCCCTCGAGCCCTCAATTGCAATAGCAGTTGCAGAAGATCAACAGTTGTTACCACCCCTCCCGGACATAAAAACAATCGTCACTTTTAGAGTTCGAATCGCACGTTCCGACGGCACGTTCGCCTCACGGGAGAACGACGATGATCCACCATTTGTCGGCGACTTGAGGTTGGGCCTCTTTGAGACGACAAAAGTTTGCGCCGAGAACTTTCTCAGTTACGCTAGGCCGTTCAATATGGACGGGGATGCGCCGTCGTTTGCGAGGAGCAATATTGTAGCTTTCAAAGATGAGCAGCTCATCGCGGGCGTTATTCCTGGTCTTACTGTGGCAAAATTTGGGGGAGGGATTGGGCTGGAATATGGCGGATCCATTAAACCAGTGAAGAGTTGGGTGGAGGAGGCTCGCGACAGGAAGGCCAAGCGGCTGCGGCACGACCGACCCTTTTTACTGTCACACAATGATGACGACGTGACACCCACTTTCAGCATCACAACAATGAGGAACCCTTCACTTGACTTCACGAACACAGTGTTCGGCGTGGTCCTTGATGACAAGGGCAAGGAGGTCATCCAGCACATATTATCCATCCCTACCTATTCGGCCCAGGCCAGGGGTTCAGTCGTTCCGGGTGGGGAGGCGCTATTTGATAAGCAGAACGAGTTCTTTTTGGGTCTTGCAAAGAGCCTTGGTGACACAAGAGTAGGAAAGGCATATGAGGGTAAACTGTTGCGGAGAGTGGAGGTGGTTAGCAGTAAAGTAGAGTCTAGCGAAGGCGCCGCAGGTGTTGTTTAAAAGCAGTTGTGTGGGGGTCGAATGAAGTGCATTTTTAGCGCTGCAAAATTTCACTCCTTATATGCTACAGTGTTAACATCACACAACAGTTCGATAGTTCTGAAAGTATCTATCAATCCATCCCCGAACCTTCCTTCCTTCCTTCCATCCTTCTTTCTTTCTTTCTTTCCCGGTTCGACCCCCTCCAAGACCGCCCTCCCTCCTGTGTCGCATGCCGCACCACCTTAAAATCCACCGAAGGGGTGGAAGAAGAAAGGCGTCTCATTCACGACAGGCACGTTGTAAAGGGCTTCCTGAATCGCGAAACCCAAGATGGCCATCATACTGATGCGCCCGTGCTTGATCTCCTGCTCTTGTCGCTTCTTCTGAGCTGCTGAGCCCTCGGGCATAAGACCCAATATATCGTAACCCGCGTCCCCCGTGATATAATTCTTGCCTTCCTTCTCTTTCCGCTGAGCAGTGTCATATTCAGCAAGGGCTCCGAAAGAAAAAGCCAAAGCCCAGTAGAAAGGGTTGATCTGTGCGCAGTGCTGTCAGTAAAGAACGAATGAAATAAATTCCTAGTTTGTTATGCCCTGCCAGGTGGTTCACTCACTCACTCACTCACTCACTCACCTTTTCGAGACCGCCATTCAGAATGCTAGGAGATTCGCCGGACTTCGTCAGGGCATCGGGAAGTCCGAGAACGGTAGCAATTGTCTTGTCAGCGAGCTCAGCTATCGGCCAGCCGACAACGGCTAGCATGGCCAACCGTCCGTGCTTGATTTCAGCCTCCCTCATAAAAATGAGAGTGTCCTTGTCAGAGCCAGAGAATCCAAACGGATCGAAGCCAAAATCTCCAGCCAGGGAGCCATCTAGATTACTAGGGCGCTTCAAAAATGGCAGAGCAATAGACATATCATCGTCGCTCCCCGGGGGGGACATGCCATCACGGAGGGAGAATTTTGATGCCGAGGTGGTCGGCTGAACCTGCAAAAAGGCATTCACCGACGAGTTCAACACCGAGAATGAGAGGATTAAAAGTTTCGATATCATGATCTGAGAAGGTAATTACGACAAACAATGGGTTAGTATGGTTGTTTCAGGTTTGTTCCTCAAGGGCTGCACAGTCGGCATTCTGACACTGCAATGAGAATGGGGCATTAAGGACAAAAAAATTGATATTTTTGCCGTCATCAACAAAACATTACTTTGTAAGGAACCATACGTACATTTATAAATAGAAGTATGTAATTAGGATGATTTGAGAGTATTCCGAAAATGAAAGTCGCATCGAAGAGTCGGATTTTCTGAAATTCCTTTTAATGAACATATTCGACGAGAAAAAAGGGCCAGCTGACGTTATATTTCTTTTCTTGGCGTTTTCGAACAAAAATCGAATACCAAATCTTCTTTGTTCGTGAAATCCAACCTCACCGCCAAAACTCTTCTCTCTCCAGGTCCCCCTCCTTGCCTCTTCTTCGACTGACTAAATCCTCCAATGGCCCATCCCGCCGCCGCATCGAATGTTACGACGGCCTTTCCACCTGTATCTACTGAACAGTCGATTCCCAATGGTGATGTGTCGGCATGTTCGCTGCAAACACAAACTCAGGCTCAGGCTCAGGCTCAGGCTCAGGCGGCCACCCCTACCAAACGGAAATCTCCGAGCTCTGAGACAGGAAACACGACGCCCACGAAATCCCCCAAGGGCTCTCCCTCGTCATCCCCGAAGAAAACCGGGGTTAAAGCAGACACCTACACTTTCCCAAACCCTGCCGCAAACGAGAAGTCCACCATGGCGGTGAAGGTGATGGATTGCTTGTATAATTTGGATGCTCCCAACAAACGCGACGGGGTGAGCATCAATAAAGTTCAGCAGTGGCTATGTTCGAAGTGGGGAAAGGAGGACGACGGCTCGTTCAAGAAGCAGATTCAGAGTATGGGTTTGAAGAAGTGTCTGGAGAAGGGGTGGATCCGTCAAATTAAGAATTCCTACAAAATTACGCCGTCCTACGTCAAAGGACAGGCTCCCAAGCCCAAGGCTGTGAAGAAGAAGGTGTCTACGTCCTCGAAATCGAAGTCGAATACGAAGTCGAAGTCCGACCTCAAATCGAAAGTCGATGCAACTAGTAATGCTCTTACGCCCAACGCACGCCTCGCACAGAGGCTTCAAGCCGATGGGCTATCGCTTGTTAGCAAGGGTTCGAAGAAGGCCGTCGATCTTGCCTTGCTGGAAAAGAACTTGAAAGGGCGCCGCTATCCTATGGAGGACTCCAAGATGCACCAGGAAGACAAATTATGGGGCATCAGCAGGAATCTTCCGAAGCCTCCTGTCTTTCAAGCTCACCCTGCCGTGACCAAAAACAACATCCCCAGCATTTTCCTCGCCGATTTGGTCTTCATTCACGAGGTATTTCGCGGCAGCGCTACAGTTGGGTTCCACTTGAGCCCCAAATTTTCCGTCGACATGCTCGCTACTTCGCTTGCGCAGCTAGCCGAAAAACCCCACGTGAAAGAATACGTAGTGAAGGAAGTTGTTAAAGAGACGAAAAAACGCAAAAACAAGGAAGCAGGGGGGATTGAGTTCGTAACCAAGTTAGTGAAAGAGAAGGTGGAGCTACCGGACAAGCGTAGGCCACTGGAGAAAAAGTCAGAGTGCGAGAGAGAGAAAAAGTTCCCCACTTTAGTCACCCAGCTCTTTACTTCCGCCCTCGAAGTGTTACTCGGAGAGGATGAGCACGAGATCCCCGAAACTCCACCGAATATCGCGAAGAAGGATCGAGCGACGTGGACCAAGGACCAAGATTTCACGGATAAAGCCCGATACGGGCACACAGAGATTATCGGTGATTTATTTACCCCCCTCATTTGGCCCGAAGCGGTCGTTTTGTACTTGGAAACGCAATCGTCTTTCTCAGACGCGCGGAAGAAGAAGGAGGCAGCGCTCACTGCAGAGAATAAGGAAGTAGCGAAGGAATTCTTGGAGTTGGAGGAGGCCAACCAGAAGGAAGTGAAAGTGAATGGCATTGAAGGTGGCGTCGAGGCGGAGGAGGAAGGGGCGGAGGAGGAAGGGGCGGAGGAGGAAGGCGTCGTCGTCGTTGAGGGTAGCAGCGGCCACGACAACGTCAACGGAGACGGCAACGGAGACGGCAACGGAGACTGCAACGGAGACGGCAACGGAGACGGCAACGTCAACGGAGACGGCAACGTCAACGGCACAGATGACGACACGATGATCGTTGAAGACGATGACGACGACGATGACGACCTGGGAACGAACACCGACACCTCTGCTGGTGAGCGTTATTTAGGATCCCAGAATTCGATTCTTCGCAAAGGGCTCGCAAAGCTGAAGAAAAAGGAGCCTTGGAACCTGAACGCCATCGAAGCGATTCTACTTCTAAGGGCCCTTTGTGACGATCTTTTGGTGAAGGGGCTCGCCGTTGAATTCCGCAAGAGGGCCGAGAAATTGACGGATCTGAGCTCCAAGCTCAAGAAAGCCACCGCCACCTGGTCAAAACTTGACAAGCAGGTTCGTGCCGAGCTATACGATCCAGTCGCAATTGCCAAGGAAACGCTCAAGAAGAATAAGGAGGAGGCAGCGGCCAAGGCCGAAAAGGCAAAGGCGAAGGCAGCAGCAGAGGCCAAAAAGGAGCAATCCACAGAGCAGAGTAGCAGCACAAGCACAAGCACTAGCACTAGCACTACAAATGGCGGCGAGAAAGCCGAAAACTCCGGCACCGACAGCGCCGCGAAAAAACCACCCGAAAAGACGCGAAAGGAAGAAAAGAAGGACCCTCTGACGTTGGAAGGCTGCATGCCTTCGAAACACTTTTCTCCTGTCCCCAAGGCGGAGCAGGGCAAATACGGCGAGAAGGCGATCAAACTCTGCGAACGCGACTTCAATTCCCTCAAGCAGGAACTTGCCAAGGCTGAGAGGCTCAAGGAACATCACGCACGCGAGCTAGAGACGAAGGAGCGCAAGCTGAAATCTCGTCAAGTTCCCCTGGGTCGTGACCGGGACGAGAACCAGTATTGGTACTTTGAGAATTCTCCGAGAGCAATCTTTGTCGAGATGGCAGTGCACAGCATCGCGGGCGTTCGAAGAAAGAGCCAAGAAAAGACTGCGACGTGGCTAGCCATTACCCTCGTGTCTGAGCTCAACGCGCTCATCTCATCGCTTGATAGCCGTGGGGTGAGGGAACGTGAACTGCTTGAAAGCCTCAAAAAGCGCGAGTCCGAGCTAAAATCCCACCTTATTCACGACGTGGCGGCGGAGACCAAAGCCGACGATGATGATGAAGAGCTGAAGCGCAAGAAGGAGCTCGAGGAGGAGGAAATGGCGAATCTGGAGCTCGCAGAACAGGAGCGCATCCTCAGGGAGGAAAACTCTCGCAGGTCTGGTCGCCTCAAGGAGGTTGACAAAGAGACCAAGGATCGTGAGATGGCCAGGCTTCTGGCGGAGGAGAGGGATCGCGAGATCGAGCTTGCCGCCAGAAGGCGAAAGGAGCAGCAACGCAGGAACACCAAGAGCAAGAAATATCAACCCGAGAGCGAGGGTAGCAGCTCGGAAGAATCATCCGATGAAGACGTCATAGAGCTTGACGAGCCTCGTGCCGGAGAAAACGACGAAGAGCGGAGGGCTCGTGAATGCGGCGATCTCAGTGTAAGGGAATTTGAGGACAGTTATCTCGGCGACGATATGGGAGGGGAGGGCGAATTCGTCTGTGGAAAGCCTCTCAATGAGCATCGCGTGAGCTGCATAAAGCACCCCTTCGTCTGCATCGTCGACGAGATCCTTTTCACGGAGGATTCCATGGAGGACATCGAAGAGTGGAAGCGAGACGACTCGAAGGAAGGATGGAGAGAAAAGTGGCGGGCGGACCTGTCAGCTGTCAAAAATGATTACATAGCAACGGTCAGCGGCAAGGGCTTGTTGGAAAGTCTGCCCAACCAAAAGTATCTCAAACCGTTAAAGACATCTATTCTCGATCTAGAGGAGCGGATGCACGTGCTAAGTGGTCACGCCTTCGTCGTAAAGTGCGCAGACCACGCCAACCGCATGTTGACCGTTGAACGCGATGAAGAGGAGGGGGCGGAGGTGGGGACCGGGGGCGGTGCTGCTGGGTGGGGAGGGGATGACGATATATTCCCCCCGGGTTGGACCGTCGAGCCAAAGGCTCAGAACCACTACAGAATCGTCTCCCCTGATGGCCAAGTCTTTACCAGCAAAAGGAAGGCCAGGGAAGCTCTCGAAAATAATATTGGCGGAGGATCAGCGAAGGCGGCGGCGGCGGCGGCGGCTGTTGTTTCCCGCCGGTACTACGAGGAGGAAGAGGACGGCGAGGAGGAGGAGCAGGTGAAGCAGTACAACAAGGGCGTGTTGACGCGCCTCTATCCGACTTTCATGAGGGAACTGTTGGCAAAGGGTGACGTCTCGCTCTTTGACGAGGCAGAAATTTTGATGTATGACGATGAAGATGAGAACGATGAGAATCCAGTGACCGGTGACATCAAGGCAACCGTGTACGGTCCCGTCGGTGACGTCGATGACGCCATTCACATGACAATGGACGACTGCGTCAAGGAGCGACACACTTGGAGGAACAACATCAACAACTGCTCCACCGTGGCGAGTATTGGTTTTTACTTTTTCGCCATGCTCGCTCGGTGGAAGGAGATTTTGAGCGATCTGCAGGCGGGGGTCAAACAGACTGCCAAATTGATCGCGGGCTGGGAGGAAGCGGAGCGCGTGAGGCTAATGACGGTGAAAGACACGGTTCCTAAGGAGAAGACGAAATCGCTCTCGAATCGCGAGATGAACAAGTTGAAAAGGGAGCAGAAACGCGTCGCCGAGGCGGAGAAGAAAATCGAAACCACCGACATTAACGTCGCGCCGTTTGTCTCTTGCATTCCCACCACGCGGCTTGTGTGGGCGAAAGCGATTGGTCACGTGTGCTTTCCTGCCGTCGTCATGGATGTGATGGATGAGGAGGTGCAGAGAAGTTTAGATCAGTTCGACCGGATCTGCATCCAGCCCGTCGCCGAGCCTCAGCAATATTTCGTGAGGAGGTCCGACACTTTGGAATTCGTAGAGAAGAAGACACTCTCGTGGTGGAAAAATGATGGTGACGGGGGGGGTAAGAAGTACGAGGTGAAAAAGGAACTCGAAGTCTTGGTCGAGCACAAGTTCAAGAAGGTGGCGGGCGACGATGGTGAAGAAAACCACGCATATGACAGCGCCATATTCGGTCTAAAGATAAAGAAGGCGCTCGCTGACGGACGCCTAAGCGGAAATAATGGAATAAGACCCATCGGTACGGAGTGGTATGCTGAGGAGGGGGAGGAGGGGGAGGAGGAGGGGACGATGATGATGGTGGTGGACTGAATTGATTTGGGGGTGGGCGGGTGGGCGGATGGATGGGTGGTGCTGCTGATGGTAATGAAGGAGTGAATGGGAAGACATTTTAACAAGAAACTACTTTTTTAGCCGCCCGCAAAAAAAACTTAACTGCATTCATCTCATTGCTACTGTGTTCATGGCATCTTCAGATTTATGTACCCTTCTTTGTCGGATGCCAGTTTGAAGACCTTTATGGGCTTCTTGTTCTGTCCCTTTACCATCGATCCGACGATATTTCCAAATATATTGGAACCATCCTTTGCTGTTGCCTCCACCTGGATCCCACCTGCTGTCAAGTCAAATTCACTGGAGCAAAAACTGCATTTTAGGTGCACAGCATTGGTAGGTGTTTCCAAGAACTTTCCTTTATTGAGAGGAATCTTACATTGTGTGCATAAAGATGAGAAGGCATACAGATCGTCACCGTACCGTCCGGCTGCTATCGCACCGTTGGGGTTTGTCAACGGATCCGATAGGGACTCAATTCCTGTGTCAATCACTTTGATGTCCCCTGAATTCACTGGTAGATCAGACGCCTTTACATTCAGCGTCCGCCAATCCCCACCGCCCCCACCACTCTTTTTTGCCGGTGAACTTCCAAAACCTTTTGCCCCAAGAGCTGACTGACCAGAATTTCGAGATCCGAGCTGGTGAACAAAACAAAGGGAATCGGTAATGATGGCGAAATTCAACACAGCTACAAGGAGGACGCAAATGATATGTGGTGGGATCATTGTATTAATCTCTGGGTTTTGTATGAACACTTGATGAAACGTTTTTCGCGAGAATTTTTTCTTTTCCCAAAACCGTGCCAAGATTTTCATTCGGTAAGTAAAGAATTTAAGTAAGCTTTTCGCATCCCCACCCTTATTTGAATTTATCTTCCGCCGTGGAGGCACATTAATGTTCGGGTCGAAGTTTCCAATATCCCACGAAGACCACCTCGCTTTGGTGAAACGACATCCCATTTTGTGTGGTGAAAATTCGCGTTTTTTTGCCCCAATGACAGCCACTCTGAGAGTCGACGGTCCGAGTCTTTGAATTTCTCGTTTTCAGAGTAGTATAAAGGGTCCTTTGGCACACAGATTTCTCCAAAAATTACATATGACAAACTCTCAAACGAATCTCATCACACACTCACACCCTATTGCCTATTACACAAACCGACAGCTATGCGCTCTCTCTTGCTATCCTTGCTGTTGATTTCGTCGTCGTTATCCACTATTAGTGGCGATGACGCTCGCAGATTGAAGGGAAAAAAATCCTCCTCCTCCTCCTCCTCATCTTCATCATCTTGGTGCCCGCATTCATTTGAGGAGGGTTGGGACTTGGGTGACTTTACGGTGGTGGATTTTAC
>ERZ651776.5604-NODE-5604-length-10746-cov-32.975162_pt1 | contig 10746 bp, 12 predicted proteins | sample MGYA00514761_ERZ651776 | MGnify/ENA metagenome assembly ERZ651776 | reverse complement strand
ATTGCACCTATAGCGCGCCGGATCAGTTTTACTCTTATCGCCGCTCGGTGCACGAGCACCAGCCCGACTATGGCCGGCTGATCTCTTGTATTTGCCTGTAACGTCCTAAGACCTCTGCATAACGCCATTACACCACAAAATGAGGGCAGCAACTGCCGGGGCGCAGGCAGGCGCTGCCCGGTGTTGCCACCGGGCAATGCACGGCAGTTTTGAGTCCAAATTTTTGGTGCTGCGGACTTCTCCATTGGCAACCGGGGCATTTGGCAAGAAATATTCCACACACCTCCGATTTCTCAATCTTAATGCTGTCAAAATCAGTTTACATTAAACCGTCGCTGTCGTTAACGCTGCTATCCTCATCATCGCTGATCTGCCCAGAAATAATACGATCAACGAACCGATCCACGAAAAATGACAACTCAATAATCATCATCCGTGAATACTTGCTGTCGTCAAAAAGCATTCCTGCATAGCGACTTCGGGTCATCGACCTAAGTGTACGTCTCAAATCCTCAGCAACCCTGCTTGCTTGTTTCGGGGGTGCATTTTTTAGTTCTCTATGTGCTTCTACAAGAATTTCTGAAATCCAAGGCATTGTTTCTCTACAAAGCCCTGCGGCAATGAGTAGCCCATAGCTGCCGGTTCGTTCTTCTGCGGTCATCATTAACATTTTATCCATAAACCTTGGGTGAATGCTCCGTACTCGTGATCCCGACGCGCGCAGTTGTCCTTCGGCCCAGTCAGGGTCGAAGGCGGACATTCTGGTGGCTAATCCGCGTACTTGAGAAACCAAATCTTCCATGACTTCGGTTTGCGGGCGCACATGATTTTTTGATTCTGCTTTTGCTGGAATTGCATCAATTTTTTCTTGAAGTTTCGGCCAAAGTGCTGGTACGAGTTGTTGAATATGTGCATCATCGGTCTTCTTGTCGTCGGAAGCTGCATTGATGGCATTGAGCGTTTCCAGCATTCCCTGCTCATTGACCTTCGACGCTTGAAACTGCTGCAAAGGACCGCTTAGATCACTTAATTCGAGGCCAAATAGTAAGGGAATGACCTTTCCGACCTGCATGGATTTGGAAAGAGCGCCCGCTTCAAACATTATCCATTCCGACGAAATGTTTTCTGGAGTGATGCATAGGATTCCGAAATCTGAACTTTCAAGCTCCCCTGCGATTGCTTGCGCCCAACGATCCCCAGCTGAAATGTCCTTGTCCGAAACAAACGGTTTTGCGTGTTGTACGATTAGAGGAATCCACTCCTTTAATGCATTGGCCATAGCCTTACTTCGTGTACCGCTCCAAGAAATAAATACTTTCATCAAATTTTCTCCAAATTTTTTTTAACAATTATCGTACACAACTCATTAGCGAAGTGAAACCTGCAAAGAGCTATGAAGGTTTTCGTCGCTGGCGCGTCGAGGACAGCTTTGTCCCGCGTTGTATGAATTCATCAGCGGTGCCACAAAGCCTTGCTCCGCGCCCGCCCTGCCACATAGGGCGACCGGTTGGTTTTGGTTCGGAGGTGGGGTGCTGTGCTTAGGGTTGTTTTGACAAGCGCTCTTCGAGCACCTCGAAGGGCACGCCGGGTTGATCTTTTGCGCCGCGGATGACCAGCGATGTTTTGACGGAGGCGACATTCTCCGCTGAGGTCAGCTCTTCGGTCAAAAAGGATTGGAATGTCGACAGATCTGGCGCGACGCATTTCAAGATGAAATCCACCTCGCCGTTGAGCATATGGCACTCACGCACAAGCGGCCAGCTTAGGCAGCGCATCTCAAAGGCGGATAGATCCGCCTCCGCTTGGCTTTGCAGCCCGACCATAGCGAAGACCTGAACTTCAAAGCCCAATTTCCGCGCGTCAATATCCGCATGATAGCCGCCGATATAGCCGGTTTCCTCCAAAGTGCGCACGCGGCGCAGGCAGGGAGGCGCGGAAATTCCGACCCTTTTGGCCAGCTCAACATTTGTCATCCGCCCATCGGCTTGCAACTCTGCCAAAATCAAACGATCAATGTCATCCAGACGGTGCATAAACGGGTACCCTTTCGCAGTGTTGGGAAATCATACCCAAATGACGCACCCAGCGCAATAATATTTCAACACTGCGCAATAATAATTCGTATAGCGACCTGTAGTCGCAAAGGTCCCGGTTTGGGCTTTTGCCCGGCGGCTGGCCTGTATATATGCAGCAGCAACACTTACCTGTAGGAAATCGCATGTCCAATACACGCCACACGAAAGTCTTGATCATCGGCTCCGGTCCTGCCGGCTATACGGCCGGGGTTTATGCCAGCAGAGCCATGCTCAATCCGATATTGGTTCAGGGCATCGAGCCCGGCGGGCAACTGACCACAACCACCGAAGTGGAGAACTGGCCCGGGGACAGCGAAGTGCAGGGCCCCGACTTGATGATCCGTATGCAAGACCACGCCAAGGCCATGGGCACGGAAATCATCGGCGATATCATCACCGATCTGGACGTCTCGGAACGCCCCTTCAAAGCTCAAGGCGATAGCGGCACGCTTTACACCTGTGATGCGGTGATTTTGGCAACCGGCGCACGGGCAAAATGGCTTGGCATTGACAGTGAGGAAAAATTCAAAGGATTTGGCGTTTCGGCCTGTGCGACATGCGACGGTTTTTTCTATCGCGGTCAAGAAATCGTTGTGGTCGGCGGCGGCAATACCGCGGTTGAAGAGGCGCTGTTTCTGACCAATTTCGCCTCAAAAGTCACATTAATTCACCGACGCGACGAGCTGCGCGCCGAGAGGATCTTGATCGACCGGCTGATGAAGAATGAAAAAATCGTGCCGATGTGGTTCCATGAGATTGACGAAGTCTATGGTACAGATATGCCTTTAGGTGTTGAAGGCGTGAAGGTGAAACACACTAAAACCGGTGAAATCACGGATGTGCCTTGCAAAGGCGTCTTTGTTGCCATCGGCCATGCGCCCGCCAATGAGCTGGTCAAAGACGTGCTGGAAACCCATATGGGCGGGTATGTGGTGACCAAACCCGACAGCACCGAAACCTCAATTCCCGGTGTGTTTGCCGCCGGTGATCTGACCGATCACAAATACCGCCAAGCCGTCACCAGTGCCGGAATGGGCTGTATGGCAGCTCTGGAAGCCGAGCGGTTTTTGGCCGGTCAGGACTAACGCTTTGGCTTTGGGCGATGCCTGTGTTGCTCAAAGTCAAAACCACTCCAGCCCCCGGCCCGGCCGCCAAAAGCGCCATGTAATCGATGCGGGCGTAATTGGTTGCCCTGTCGATGAATTCAACTTAAAAGTACAATCTAATTTATTAATACCATATTCGTTTAACCCTCTGGTCAACTGGCTCTGAAATAAAATAACATTCCATCAACCCGGCGCAGGCGGCGCAAGTCTCTCTGCTAAATCTCTCAACTCCGCAAGCGGTTTTGTCACCTACAACTGGCGAGGCTTCTGCGCAAAGCGACCTTCTCGAGATACATATTATGCAAAACAATTTAACACCGATCCCCGAATTATACGTCAGCTATGACAGCGCGCAGAAAATGAAGCTCGAGGCGGCAGAGCTCACCTCCTGGGATCTCACGCCGCGGCAGGTCTGCGATTTGGAATTGCTGATGAACGGCGGGTTCAATCCCTTGAAGGGATTCTTGGGACAGGCTGATTATGACAGCGTGGTGGCCCATATGCGTTTGAGTGACGGGGCGCTTTGGCCCATGCCAATCACTTTGGATGTGAGTGAGGCATTTGCCAGCAGCCTTGAGTTGGGCCAAGATATCGCTTTGCGTGACCCAGAGGGCGTCATTCTCGCGACCATGACCGTAACAGACCGCTGGACACCCGACAAAGACCGCGAGGCCGAACAGGTTTTTGGCGCCAATGACATGGCCCATCCGGCTGTCAATTATCTGCACAATACCGCAGGGGCGGTCTATCTCGGTGGACCCGTGACGGGCATTCAACAGCCAGTTCATTACGACTTTCGCGGCCGGCGCGATACCCCCAATGAGCTGCGCGCCTATTTTCGGAAAATGGGTTGGCGCCGCGTGGTGGCGTTTCAAACCCGCAACCCGCTGCATCGGGCTCACCAAGAGTTAACCTTCCGCGCCGCCAAGGAGGCCCAGGCCAATCTGCTCATTCACCCGGTGGTGGGCATGACCAAACCCGGCGACATCGATCACTTCACCCGCGTGCGCTGCTATGAGGCGGTCCTTGATCAATACCCATCCTCGACCACGGCGATGTCGCTGCTCAATTTGGCAATGCGCATGGGCGGGCCGCGCGAGGCGGTATGGCACGGGCTTATTCGCGCCAACCATGGCTGCACCCATTTCATCGTCGGCCGCGACCATGCCGGACCGGGGAAAAATTCAGCAGGAGAAGATTTCTACGGCCCCTATGAGGCGCAAGATCTGTTTCGCAAATATGAGGCGGAAATTGGCCTGGAGATGGTGGATTTCAAACATATGGTATACGTGCAGGACCGCGCCCAATATGAGCCCGCCGATGAAGTTGAAGACGGCTGCACGGTGCTAAATATCTCCGGCACAGAGCTGCGCCGGCGCCTGTCGGAGGGCTTGGACATTCCCGAATGGTTCAGCTTCCCCCAGGTGGTGGCCGAATTGCGTAAATCACGACCACCGCGGGCGCAACAGGGATTTACCGTCTTTTTCACCGGGTTTTCTGGATCAGGAAAATCAACAATTGCAAATGCTTTGATGGTAAAGCTCATGGAGATGGGCGGTCGGCCGGTGACCTTGCTGGACGGGGATATTGTGCGCAAGAATCTATCCTCGGAACTGGGATTTTCCAAAGAACACCGCGACCTGAACATTCGCCGGATCGGCTATGTGGCCTCGGAAATCACCAAAAATGGCGGCATCGCCATCTGCGCCCCCATCGCCCCCTATGCCACCACACGGCAGGCCGTGCGCGAAGATGTGGAGGCTTTTGGAGCCTTTGTGGAGGTGCATGTCGCCACCTCCATCGAAGAATGCGAACGGCGTGACCGCAAAGGCCTGTACAAATTGGCCCGCGCTGGAAAAATCAAGGAATTCACAGGTATTTCAGATCCCTATGATGTGCCCAACGCACCGGAATTGCGGCTCGAAACTGAGAGTGTCGAGGTCGACAATTGCGCCCATCAGGTCTTGCTCAAACTGGAGAGCATGGGTCTCATCGGCGCATAGGGCGCAGCGGAGACAAGGACAGCTAGGCGCAAAATGCTCAAAATCGCAGTGAAATTTTGCGCCTGCCGGGGGCTGGCAGGCGCATCCCTGTGTTGCCACCGGGTAAAGTCATTTAGCTTGGCGGTTGGATTATCCAGAGGTCTTAAATATATTCTTTAACAGAGTCTTGCGAGCCTAATGTAAAGTCATTGGCGAGTAGCGAAACTCGCGGGCCATGTCATAGGCTTGGGCTAAATCCCCAACCAATGCCAATTGCTCACCTTCGGAGTTATGCACCGACCAGAGTTGCTCAATCTCCCCGGTTTCTTCAAAAATTTCCTCTGGAAGATCGGCCTTATCAATTGGTTTGAGATAAACAATGCGATCTTCTAAAACGCCGAATTGATCTTTCATCTCAGGATCCTTTCTGGATTTCAATCTTCTGTATAACAGTCTCTGGTAGAGCGCGCTTGAGGTCAATATGCAACAACCCATGCTCCATAATCGCAGCCCCAACATCGACGCCATCGGCCAAAACAAAGGTCCGCTGAAACTGCCGCGCAGCGATGCCGCGGTGCAGATAAACCCGCTCGCCGGTCTCCTCGCCCTGCCGGCCCAGGATCACCAATTGCCGGTCCTCCACAGTGATTGTGAGGTCGTCTTCCGCAAAACCAGCCACGGCCAGTGTGATGCGGTAAGAGTTTTCTGAAGTCTGTTCGATATTGTACGGCGGGTAGCCGTCGTTACCCGTTTTGGCCGTACGCTCAACCAAACGTTCAAGCTGGTCAAAGCCCAAAAGGAACGGATGAGTTCCAAGAGTCAATTTAGACATGTCTTCGTCCTTTTGCAAAGCGACAGAATAGCAGATCCCTCAAGAGGCAATCGTATCTCGTCAAATATGGGGCTGGCGGTGCAATTGCGCAAGAGCCCGCTTCTCAATTGGTTTAAAAACCTTTAAGCGAAAGGCAGAAACTCATGAGGTCTCCCATGGCAGGCAGTCAACAACTCAATCCGCAAGAGGTTATGACCATTCAACTTGCCGTGCTTCGCCAAGAGCACCGCGATCTTGATCTCGCCATTTCTGCCTTGGTGGACCGCGCCGGTGACCAGCTGGCGGTGAAACGCCTGAAACAGAAAAAACTCCACCTTAAGGATAAAATCGCCAGGCTTGAGGATGAACTTACCCCCGATATTATTGCCTAATCCCCGGCAATGGGTTAACTCGGCCTTTCTCTTAGCGCTACATATGGAACATTCAAATGGTGCATGTCGGAATAATAATGGGCAGCCAATCAGATTGGCCAACAATGAAACATGCCGCCGAAATTCTCGACGCCTTGGACATTCCCTATGAAAGCAAAATAGTTTCAGCCCATAGAACGCCAGACCGCCTTTGGGATTATGGCACAAGCGCGGTGGAGCGAGGCTTGAAAGTGATTATCGCAGGCGCCGGCGGGGCGGCGCATTTGCCCGGCATGGTGGCCTCAAAAACCCGCATCCCAGTTGTGGGCGTGCCTGTGCAAACCAAAGCGCTCTCAGGGGTCGACAGCCTCTATTCGATCCTTCAGATGCCAAAGGGCTATCCCGTGGCCACCATGGCGATTGGGCCGGCCGGTGCGGCCAACGCCGGGCTGATGGCAGCTGGCATTTTGGCCACGCAGGATCCAGACATCGCCGCAAGGCTTGACGCCTGGCGCGCGGCCCTATCCGCCTCTATTCCCCAGGAGCCCGTTGATGAGTAACCCTCTGCCCCTCGGGGCCTGCATTGGAATTTTGGGTGGTGGCCAATTGGGCCGTATGCTCGCAGTGGCCGCCAGCCGTTTGGGGCTAAAGACGCATATTTTTGAGCCCGGCGCCAATCCTCCGGCCGGTCACGTGGCCCATCAAGTCACCACCGCCTCCTATGAGGATGACGCGGCGCTGCGCCGTTTTGCCCAATCGGTGGATGTGATTACCTATGAATTTGAGAATATCCCGACCTCGGCTCTGGATATCCTCGAGCAGATCCGCCCTATTCATCCAGGCCGCCGAGCCTTGGCCATCTCACAAGACCGCCTGTCAGAGAAAGAATTTCTCACCGGGCTGGGGCTCAAAGTGGCGCCCTATGCCAATGTGACCACCGCGGCAGAGGCGGAAGCGGCCGCCCAATCCATCGGCACCCCATCCATACTGAAAACCCGCCGGATGGGATATGACGGCAAGGGGCAAATCCGGCTCAAAGACGCTTCAGATATGGCCGAGGCATGGCAGGCCATGCAGGGCGCGCCCTCCGTTTTGGAGGGCTTTATCAATTTCAGCCATGAGGTCTCTGTCATCGCCGCCCGCGCCAGTGATGGTCAGGTCGCCTGCTATGATCCGGGCGAGAATGTGCACCGCGAGGGAATTTTGCACAGCACGACAGTGCCGGCCAGTTTGAGCGCCGCCCAACGCATGGATGCCGTTCTATTGGCCGGGCAAATCCTGAATGCTCTGGATTATGTCGGTGTGATGGGCGTCGAGCTGTTCGTGACCGCAGACGGGTTGATCGTCAATGAGATTGCCCCGCGCGTGCACAACTCAGGTCATTGGACCCAAAACGGCTGCGATATTTGCCAATTTGAGCAGCATATCCGCGCCGTGGCCGGCTGGCCCTTGGGCGATGGCAGCCGCCACAGTGATATACGCATGGAAAATCTGATTGGAGCCGATATGGATCGTGTGCCAGAGCTGCGCAAAACCAATGCGGCCTTGCATTTATATGGCAAATCGGAGGTCAAACCCGGCCGCAAGATGGGTCATGTCAACTTTCGCACATAACGCCCTTGCACGGCTAGCCAGACGCCGGATCACGGACGATGCGGGTCGCCTGAGCGTAGCCTTAAGGCCTTGAGGATCATATCCAAGCTGACCTCGCGCAGGGTGAGGCTGGCATCAAAAGCTCCAGTCTTTAAGTAGTGAGATACTTGCGCAATGACCAATGGGTTGTTCATCATGAAACTGTGAGACACAGGCAATATCAAATGGTCGCGCATCCCTTCCACACGGGTGCTCTCGACGGAGACTTTCCCATCATCCGGCCCGTCAATGAAATTGGAATAGACCGGGTTAAAACTGACCGTGCCGGCAATGATGCCCAGTGAAAAATTGACCCTTGGCAAGCGGTTTGGAAAACTGCTGGCGTCTGTGCCCAATTGCCGCCCTGCCGGTCCATTGACCCAATCAAAGGCCGCGAGTGCCTGCATCGCATCCACCACCTCTGAGCCCTTATTCGGCGGGCCGAGCATCACCACATGGCCTAAGTTTTCAGGCTTGGCCCAGGCCAGATAGGCCCGTACCATAATACCACCCAAAGAATGGGTCACAAAATGGAGCCGCCGCGCACCACAGCCCGCGACAGCCTCCGGCAAAGTTTCACTCACCAAAGCCTCAATCGGCTTGCCCCGCGTGGAAAATTCTGGGTTCACCACGTGATACCCCTGCCCCCGCAGGCTCCGCGCCATCAAAGCAAAAGAGGCTTCGCTGCGCGCCAACCCATGCAGCAAGATCACACAATCTTGCGCCAAGGCCCAATTGGGCAGCATGAGGCCACAGGAGATTAAAAGAGGTTTGAGCATGAGATAGACATAGTCACCGCTGCCGGGCCTTTAAAGAACCCCTTCACCAAAAAGGCCCACGACAAGCGCGGGCCTTTTCAAAAAACAGGTCGTAAATGACCGGCTGATTTACATCATGCCGCCCATGCCGCCCATGCCACCCATATCGGGCATGCCGCCGCCAGCCGCGCCGGCTTTTTCTGGCTTATCTGCAACCATAGCTTCGGTTGTGATCAACAGACCCGCAACAGAGGCTGCATCTTCCAAAGCGGTACGGACAACTTTGGCCGGATCAATCACGCCGAAAGCGAAGAGATCACCATATTCTTCGGTTTGCGCATTGAAACCAAAAGCCAGATCGGAGCTTTCACGCACCTTGCCAGCGACAACCGCACCATCAACACCCGCATTTTCTGCGATTTGGCGCAGAGGCGCTTCGATGGCGCGCGCAACGATTTTGATGCCCGCAGTTTGATCTGGATTGGCGCCTTCAAGGTCAGCCAGTACTTTACCAGCCTGTACCAAAGCAACACCACCGCCGACAACCACACCTTCTTGCACGGCCGCACGGGTCGCGTTCAAAGCATCGTCAACGCGGTCTTTGCGTTCTTTCACTTCGGTTTCAGTAGCACCGCCGACACGGATCACCGCAACACCACCAGCCAGTTTGGCCAGACGCTCTTGCAGCTTCTCTTTGTCGTAATCGGAAGTGGTTTCTTCGATCTGGCGGCGGATCTGCTGAACGCGACCACTGATGTCATCGGATTTGCCATCGCCTTCGACCAGAGTGGTGTTCTCTTTGTCGATGGTGACACGGTCACCCACGACAAGAAGGAACTGGCCAAAGTGACGGTCACCGCCGAGGTCTTGGAAGACCTTCGCGGCCCCAAAATTGTTATCCAGAAGTTCAAGAACAAGAGTGGTTACAAGAAGCGCCAGGGTTTCCGCGCTGAATTGACCAAGCTCAAAGTCACCAACATCGCCAAGAAGTAAAAGGAAAAGTCATGGCTCATAAAAAGGGTGCGTCCTCGACCAGGAACGGTCGCGACTCCAATCCACAGTATCTCGGTGTTAAGCGTTTTGGCGGCCAAGTTGTCAAGGCCGGCGAAATCATTGTTCGTCAGCGCGGAACCCATTTTCACCCCGGTGACAATGTAGGTCGCGGCAACGATGACACTTTGTTCGCCCTCGCCGCTGGTGAAGTGAAGTTTGGCAATAAAGGCGGCCGTAAGGTGGTGGCAGTGGTTCACGCCACAGCCTGAGCACAGAGCGAAGTTTGTAGTAGCAAAGGGCGAGCTTCGGCTCGCCCTTTGTGCTTATCCAGGAAATCTAATCGCGAGTAGGGGAGGTGAGACATGACAACTTTTGTCGATCACGTAGTGCTGCATTTGATCGCCGGTCACGGCGGTAATGGTTGTGTCTCCGTTCGTCGCGAAAAGTTTAAGCCGTTGGGAGGCCCGGACGGCGGTAACGGGGGAAACGGTGGAGACATTGTTCTCTTGGCGGATCCCCAGGTCACCACGCTCTTGGATTATCACCACCGGCCTCACCGCTCGAGCGAGAATGGCTCCCCGGGGATGGGGGATTCGCGTCACGGGAAGACTGCCAGTGATGTTGTTTTGCCTGTTCCCGTGGGCACCGTGGTTACCTCGAGCTCCGGCGAGCTCATCGTGGACCTTGATCGCCCCGGTATGTCGGTGGTGGTGGCTCCCGGTGGTCAAGGCGGGCTGGGTAATGAGGGTCTTGCGAATAATGCCCGCAAAGCGCCTGGTTTTTCTCTGCTGGGTACGCGAGGTTTCGAAGGTGATATTCACCTTGAGCTCAAGACTGTGGCGGACGTGGCCCTGGTGGGGTTCCCCTCGGCGGGCAAATCCTCGTTGATTGCCGCTGTCTCCCAAGCGACACCCAAAATTGCCGATTATCCCTTCACGACCCTCCATCCCAATCTGGGCGTGGTATCGGCTCGAGATGTTCGCTTCACCATTGCTGACGTTCCGGGCCTGATTCCCGG
>ERZ651776.5602-NODE-5602-length-10747-cov-4.340956_pt1 | contig 10747 bp, 7 predicted proteins | sample MGYA00514761_ERZ651776 | MGnify/ENA metagenome assembly ERZ651776 | reverse complement strand
TCTTTACGCTCCTTGGCCACCTTGACTACATCCGCACCGTGGTTTTTCACACAGGTGGTCAGCCGTGGATCCTCTCTGCGTCCGACGACCAGACCATTAGGATTTGGAATTGGCAGCTGAGGAACTGTATGTCTGTCCTAACGGGTCACAACCACTACGTGATGTGTGCCGCCTTCCACCCGCGAGAGGATCTGATTGTTTCCGCCTCTCTTGATCAGACTGTTCGCGTTTGGGACTCATCGGGCTTGAAGAAAAAACAGCAGCAGGAGACCCAATTTGGCACCCATAGTCACTCAGGATCCAGCTCTGGGACGGGTCTGAACATGCAGGCCGAGCTCTTCGGCACGAACGACGTCGTTGTGAAGTATGTACTGGAGGGGCACGACCGCGGGGTGAACTGGGCCGCTTTTCACTCCACCCTCCCCCTTCTCGTCTCTGCTGCTGATGACAGGCAGGTCAAGCTTTGGCGCATGTCTGACACCAAGGCTTGGGAGGTTGACACGATGCGCGGGCACACGAACAATGTCTCTTGCTGTCTCTTCCACCCGAAGCACGAACTCATCGTATCAAACTCGGAGGACCGCTCCATTCGCGTTTGGGACATGTCCAAGCGCGTTGGTGTTCAGACTTTCCGCCGTGAAGCGGATAGGTTTTGGATCTTGGCGTCTCACAAGGAGCAAAACCTGCTCGCCGCGGGACACGACACTGGTATGATTGTCTTTAAACTCGAGCGCGAGAGGCCTGCTATGACTGTCCCTCCCCAGACAGGAAAGCTTTACTTCGTACGTGGAAGGGAGCTCATTTGCTATGACTATGCCAGTTCCCGTGAGGTCCCTGTGGCGAATCTCCGCCGCCCCGGTCAGTACGCACAAACCGACGGGATCGGGAACAGCGCCCGCTATCTCTCCTACAACACCTACAACCCCAACGAGGGTAATGTGCTCGTCAGCAGCGATGTTGATGGGGGAAACTATGAACTCGTCACTTTCAACCTGAGCAACAGCAACAGCGGAAATCTCAGCGAGGGGAAGCGTGGGAATAGCCTCGGGCCGGCCGTGTTCGTTGCGAGGAATAGGTTTGCCATCCTCGATAAGAGCCGCAACATTGTCATCAAGAACCTCGAGAACGAGACAACCAAAAAAATTACGCCTCCTGTTCCTACTGTCGACATGCTCTTCAATGGGGGAGCGGCCGGCCGAATCCTTCTCCGCTCGGAGGACAAGCTCATTCTATTCGAGCAGCAGTCAAGGCGCGTTCTCGGCGAAATCTCGGCGCCGAAGCTCAAGCAGGTTTGCTGGGCATCCGATTTGTCCAAGATCGCCCTGATTTGCAAGTACGGCGTCCTCCTTGTCGATAAGAACCTGGACCAGATTGCCTCCATCAGCGAGACTGTAAGAGTGAAGAGTGGCGCTTGGGACTCCACGAACAACATTTTTGTTTACACCACGCTCAACCACATCAAGTATGCGCTTACCAACAGCGACGTAGGCATCATTCGCACCCTCGACGCACCCATCTATATTACCAAGGTCCACAAGAAGCAGCTCTACTGCTTGGATCGTGAGGGAAAGAACAGGACCATCGCCATCGACACGACGGAGGCCATCTTCAAGCTCGCCCTTGAGCACAAACGCTACGGGCAGGTCATGGAGATGGTGCGGAATAGCCGCCTTTGCGGAGAGGCCATCATCGCCTACCTGCAAAAGAAGGGCTTCCCCGAGGTTGCCCTTCATTTTGTTCGCGAACCTAAGACGCGCTTCCAGCTCGCTCTCGCCTGCGGTAATATCGAGGCCGCTCTTGAAACTGCCCTCGAACTATCCTCGGACACGACTGATCATTGGGACCGCCTTGGTGCTGAGGCCCTTCGCATGGGCAACGTCACCATTGCGGAGATGACCTTCCAGCGCACCAAGGATTTCGACCGCCTCTCGTTCCTCTACCTTCTCACCGGCAATACCGACAAGCTTCGCAAGATGTTGAAGATTTCGGAGTCGCGGAACGACTCAATGGGGCGATACCACAACTCTCTATTTTTGGGTGATGCGGCAGAGCGAGTGCGGGTCCTTGAGGCGTCCGGAAATATTAACCTGGCTTATTACAGCGCGGCTATCCATGGGCTTGCTGAGGAGGCAGAGAGGCTCAAGGGAGTGCTGGAGGAAACCGGGCAGGAAATTCCTGAGCTCCCGGCTTCCGCGCAGCTGCTACAGCCCCCTACACCGATTAACCGTGGGGACAACTGGCCGACCAAGCCAGTGAAGAAAACCACCCTCGAAGATATCGGAGAACCGGGAGAGTATTATGACGACGCCGTCGACGATTTTATTCCCGGCGGTGACGACGAAGGGATGGATGGCGGCCATGATGATGATGACTGGGGCGATGCTGATCGCGGTGGTGCCAGCGGCGGCGGCGGCGGCGGCGGCGGCGGTGACGCCTTCGGCGGTGATGACGACCTCGACTTTGGCGATGATGGCGATGATGGCTGGGGTGATGACCTCGACTTGGGAGACGATGAGCCGAAGAAGAACACCAGCATACACGATGACAACAATATGGATGGTATTGACGCTGGCTTCTTCAAGATGCCCACGATGGGAAAACCCACAGCCACTCACTGGGTCAGTAACAGCTCGCATGCCTCTGACCATGCTGCAGCTGGCTCCATGGAGACGGCCATGAACTTGCTCAATAGGCAGATTGCGGTGAAAAACTTTGACCAGCTCAAGGGCGATTTGATCAATAGCTACATCGGTGCCCACGCTTCTCTCCCGTGCTTCCCCCTTTCCAGCTCCACAAACATAAGCTTCCAACGCAATGACAAGACTGCCGACCCTGGAAGTACCAGTCTGCCCATCCAGACCTTCACGCTCAAAGCCACCAACTCGCTACTTAAGTCTGCCTACAAACTTTTTCAGGGCGGAAAGTTCGCGGAAGCCCTGCTCGCTTTTGGCGACGTCATCCGCAAAGTTCCGCTGGTGGTCGTGTCGAGCAAGGAAGAAGCGAACGAGCTGAAGGAATATCTCTCCGTCGCCAGGGAATACATCACTGCCATTCGCGTTAAAAACGCTAGCGGTGAAACCGGCGATAATCTCCAGCGGAATAATGAGCTTGCGGCCTACTTGACTCATTGCAACCTCCTCCCCCCGCACTTGCTGCTAGTGCTTAGATCTGCTATGGTCACTAGCTTCAAAGTGAAGAATTTTATCCTGGCAGCGTCATTTGCGCGGAGACTGCTGGAATTGCCTGACATTAACAGTGCCAAGAACGCTGAACTGAAGAGCAAGGCAGGCAAGGTGTTACAGAAAGCGGAGCAAATGGGCAAGAACGAGCATAATGTCAACTATGACCCCAACACACCTTTTGTGATTGACTGCTACTCTTTTACGCCTATATACAAGAGCAGAGGAGACACGAGCTTGGAGTGCGCCTTCTGCAAGAGCAACTACGGGGAGAACATGCGTGGAAAGAGCTGCTTAACATGCGGAATTTCGGAGGTTGGCGCAAGTACCATTGGGCTAGTAACTGGAGCTTAAAAAAAAGTGCGAAAACTTGTGCAGAATAATACTTTTGACAACCAACCAAAAATAAACCCCAAAAGGAAGTGAGCATTTTTTTTCTAGCCAAATGCGTACAATTATTTCTTATTCACTGTCTGCTCGTGCGTTTTCGAGCATATCATGCAAAGCGCCGGGGCAGCCTGCGGAAATTTAGGCAGGAATGGTTCTAACCGCTGGGCAGACCGAGTGTTCATCATTGTTTGGATGGCCACAAGACTTGCAAACCCCTCCACCATCAGAGATGTCTTGTCGCGCTCAATATTTGCGCACGACTGTATTACTTCATTTGTCACGGCATCCACTTTTCCTCGCGCAGCATCCAGTTTCTCGGCCAGTTTTGCCGAGTGTTCTGAGTCTGGATTACGGCTCTGCTCGGCATTGAGCTTAGCTCTGTAAGAATCATAGTCCAGCAGCTTCTGCTGCCTCGTACTGATTTTATGTTTCAAATTGGGGATTTCTTTCAATTTTTCTCCAGCAGGTCTCACTATGCACTCCTTGCACGCGCTGCTGATCACTTCGTGGCTCCATGCCTCGATGATTTTTGTTTCGTTCACGAAAGATTCGACAACCTTCAGCATGTCTGGTTCAACGGGTAACTCGCTTCTTTGTGACGCAGACATCGCCGTGGTGTTCGTGTCTCGCGACTGCATGACTTGTATGTCGTCATCGTCGTATGATTCCGCCATTCTCCGCCGGATAAAATCATCGTTTTCCTCAGCAAGCATTCCCCCAAAACGCTCAGCGAGCACCCGACTAGCATGACTGACGTGTTCTACCGCCCGCATGTACTCTTCCATTGCATCGTTGATTTCCTTGAGATTTTTGTCCAATTTCTCCACACGCTCTATCGCCGAGTTGAACGCCGGGTCACTTGTTGATGTGTGGGTGCCAAGTTTTTGTAGAACCTTTTCTTGTGCACGGCGACCAAATTTCTTCAGACCTTCTTTTCCTTTGGAGAGCTTATTGTTCAGGATATTCATATTTCGCTGCGCTCTTAACCAGTATAACTCTTCAATTGTATATCCTTTTCCCTCTCAAAACCTGCCTTTCATGCAGCAAGTCTTGAGCAGACAGAACAGACAGTCTGGAACAACTGTGCCAACTTTGAACACAGGCTTATTTCCTCCAACTTCCTGATCCAAAGAGTGCTTAGAAGTTTTGCCGAGGTTTGTAGTTATGATTTGTTGAACGGACTAACAGTGTCCTGCAGCAAGACAGCTGAGTCTGAAAGCTTAAATTATGAGGGTAATAAGAAGAGTTTACTGAAAGAGCAAACCTTTCTATGGGACAAGCTGTTTTCGGCAACAATTCTCCTTTTGTGTAACCGTTCGGTCGATATATCTATCTGGAGAAACGCGCAGGACGCTAAAAACTTTTATTTTCCCAATTGGGCTGAGTTCTACACAAACAATATCCCACCCCGGTTTGCTCGTCTCTCTTCTCTCTCGAACTCTCGGGACAGATCGATCGTTGAGATTAGATCCCAATCAAATCAAATAGAAGCGGTTTTCTTCGTTTTAAGACTCTCGCTGCACGCAACGTGTACTCTTGTGACAACAGATCGCCGCCGTTTCAATCTTAAAACTCTAAATTGTCAGCAGACCAACCCACAACTCAAACGACAACCCCCCTCCCCGAATACCCTCATCTCCTCAAAAACCCGCTCCAGGGAATATAATTTTCACACACAACAACAACCTCCATTGTAACGGTATACTTCTCCTCGCCCGACTCCCTTATTTTTTTCGATTCAGTCCTTGAACACTCTCTCTCTCTCTCCACCACTTCACAAACACACAACAACACACCTCTCCCGCTCCATCATGAGGAGGAAAGATATGGTCAACGCAGCCATTGAGTTGTATACCAAATTTAATCCCGTCGTTGAAACCTTTGATTCGTTCATCGAAAATGCCCTTGGCGACTGTGACTCTCCGGACGCGCCGGTCGAGAATGTTTTTCTGAAGCAACTTCTGTTCTCTGTAGTCCGCTATGAAAAAGCACTTAAAACTTTTCTGAAACACTTCTTCCATGACAACGCGGCCAATGTTCTCCGTACAGACTATAACATGTACCAAGTTCTTCTCGTCCTTTCCCTCTTTCGAATCGATGAGCTTGGGATGGATGAATTTGAGAAATTTGCCCAAGGGGCTGATCCTGTAAAGGTCAGCCTTTTCCTCAAGTACCTATTCGACGATGAAGATGATTCGCCGGTGCAAGCATCGGTCAAACAAGACTGGTGTAAGGATTACGATGTCCGGTACGTCGAAGATACTCTCATCGGCACCATTACAAAGCTCAAGGGAGACATGACTGCCCTGGCTGCTAAGTTAGACGCGAAGGCTCTGGGACTTGTTGCCGCGGCGGAGAAGGCCAAGGAGACGGCCGGCATCCCCCAGCTCAGTAAAAAGAAGCTCACCGTTCCAAAGGAGCCCAATATCACGAAGCCGAGGCCAAGGCGAGTGCCCGAGCCGATGAGAATTGACAACGAAGTCAAAGTTGGCCCAGAGCCAGAATACCTCTACCGCACATCGCTAGAGGAAGTCAACAAGGGAAAGGAATCCCGACTGCTTGATATGCGCTCGACCACTATTCAAAAATACGTCGAAAGCAAGGAGCAGCCCTTCAAATTCCACGAGACCCGTTCTAACATCGACAAAGTCAGGCAAGAGGTGGAGGAGAAGCGCAATGCTGAACTTCAGTTTGGCATGAGCCATCGTAAACACCTCCCTGATTTTACGAAGCGAAATGCGGTTGTCAAGCTGAATGCGGCGGCTATACTTAGAGAAGACGCGTTGTTCAAAAAGAAGCAAGCGGAGGAGGCAAAGTTAATCCAGAACTACGAGGAAGAACTCCGTGATTCCACCGAATTTTACAGATGGCGCAACGAAATGGAGAAACATGACGACTTGATGAAGCTGGAGCAGGTGAAACTCAAGCGAATGCAGGCTGTAGCCTCATCTCAAAACGCTCGCGACGCTTTGGAGCGCCAGTTCCTCGACAACAAAGCCGTCGCCGAGTTGATAAAGGAGGAGAGTGAGCTTATGGGAGAGCAGCGAGAGCTGGAGAACGATGCGAGAGCGCTCGTTTGTAGGCAATTAGTGAAGGAGGTTCGGGAGGTAGAGAGCAAAGCTCCCCGGAAAGCGGAGTCAAAAGTGCTGAAGGAACGGCAACAGATTCGGCAGGCGCAAAGGAAAGAACTTTCGGCTGCCTGGGAGGAGAAATTGGCCGAGGACGCAGTCGAGAAGGAGAGAAAGATGGATCGCATTCGCCAGCTGCGGACCCATACTGTGCACAAACCTGAGGTGAGTGTTTTTAGCAAGCCTTGCCACTGCGGGGCAATTTCAATTTGAACAAAACCTAATTTGAACAAAACCTAAACTAACTCTCGCCCCCTTGGTTTGCGCTGCTCCGGTACAGGTGAAAGTATTTGACCCCACAACGAGTGCCGGCCTTGGCTTGCTCAACGAAATGAGCTTGGTGGAGATGGAGGAACGACTGGAGATCAATAAGAATAGGGAGGAGTCAGTCATCAATGAAAAACGACAGACCATCGTTGCCAATCGAGCTCGCAAACAAGAGCAGCTTGCGCAACGAATTTCTAATATACAGCGCATTCGTGAGGCCGCGAGGGACGCGAACAAGGCCGCTCGGATAAAGAAGAAGCAGAAGGCCATCGCTGACGAGCTGGTTGAGGACAAGAAACTCCAGGAGGCGCAAACTTTGCTGGCAGACAAATTGTCACATGAGAGGGAAGAGCGAAAGGCTCAGATGCAAAACCTCTTGAATGAGGAGGAAAGGCGAAAAAAGAACCAGCAATTCCAAGGCGCGGCCTCGCATCAAGTCGAGGAAACACACTTCGACCAGTTGTTACTCGGGAGTGAGCGGGCCGCAAAGATACGACTAGAAAAGGCGCAGAAAGCTACCCAGATTTACGAACGCACCAAGGCGACCGCTAGGAAGGTAGTGGAAGAGCAGGCGAAGAAGAAGCAGCTCGAAAAGCGCAAGCTCTACGCGGCCAAAGACCTCGAGATTCAGGACAAACGAAATGACTTGCTCGTTAAAAACAAGGCAGAAGTGGCGCAGAAGAAGTTCGCGTTTAGCAAGAGCCGCATGAAAGAGAAAGAGATTAAGGCCAAACTTATAGATCGAAACGTCTACGCCCAAACAATTAACGAAATGTCCCTTGACCTCGCCAAGACAGCCAAGATGAAGGCCGCAACAAGCAAGAGCAATGTCATCAGCATGTTAACAAACTGAATTTTATGATGTATCGGATTATGTGACCAGAGAAATGATAATATGATGTTGCTATAAAATGAAAAAATAGAAATACACACCAGAGGCGTTTTATGCTGCTGCTACTGCTGCTTGCGTACCTCTTTCGTTATTTTATTTTCAATCTGGGGTTCTATCACCCCTCTATTTCTATTCACTAGTCCTTCCCCAGAACAGCTTTTGGACCTGAGGAGAATTCTTGTAGCCCTCTGTATTTGCAAAAGTCAACACTGACACCAGCCGGTCAACCTCCCCTTCGCACGGCGTTACCCTGTGCAACGAATACCGCCCTGCGAAGATGGAGAGGGTCCCAGGCTCGAATGCTAATGTCGAAACCTTGGTACTGGTTTTCATGTTCTTCTGGTCGTCCTGGTGGGCAATGACATCCTCCACGGTCGAAAACTGAAATTCATCCTGACTGGAACGTATTCTCTCCGTGAACTCAAACATTCCCCCACTCTCAGGTCGCTGCAGCATGAGAGTAGTGCTAAATTCGCTCTCATCGAAGTGATGGGAGTGCAACCATCCGCTCTTAAAAACATTGACACTGCAGCACCCTATTGGATCTGCAGATTTGTGTATTTCTTTTTCCCCATCCTCCCCGTACACAACCCTCCGAATCAGCTCCCTTAGTCGGTCATCATTGTACAGATCCATCAACACGCCTCGTTGTGGCAGCTCGTCGGCAGCAATCGATGCGACTTTCGTTGACATGCGCTTGTTCCTAACGTGAGTTGGGGGAAAAGAGGGGTCATCTGGGAGGAGGTACGCATTGTGTGTATCATCTGTCACAAAACATGGCTTGGTCACTCCCTTCTCAATTTCGCATTCGGTCACTGCTTTCTTTATGGCAGACGGGACCAGGAAATCCGGGAATGTTGCTACACCAGAATGGAGGAATTCTTCTCGTGCTGCCGCTATAACCGGTAGGGGTGCTGTCTTCCTCGACAGGTTACGAAGGAATGAGTACTTTGCAACGTTCATCCAGAAAACAAACAAACAAAATTGGCGTCGACTTCGAAGCTTGTCGACTTCGATGAGAGTCAATGAGCGTAGGGAGAGTTCTCGTAAGCTTTTGAACGAACTGTGTGATCGATTTTTTATTAAAAGCTAATAAAAAGTGGAGATGTAGCCAATAACAGAACGTAGAACGTGGTGGGAACGTCAAACGTCTCGCTCGAAGGGGTCCCCGCCATTTTTATTTTTCGATATTTCTCGCACCGGCTTATATAAGTTTCTTACTCCTTCTCGTGTGGCGAAAACAGGTAAACACTAACTTAAGGTGATATTTCTCCACAAACACTGAAATCGAGAACCTTTGAAAACAGCTTTTGTTGCATAGGTCTTGGGATCGAACCTACGCTGGGATCCCATCGAACCTACGCGCCTTTCTTGGGCTTTGAGTGAATGTTAGCTTTCTTACGGCCCCCCGTTTTCTCCCTTTTCCTCCTCCAATTTCTCTGCAGTCCTTCTACACCCTTGAGGCAATGTATCTTCGGCCAAGGGCAGTCGGCCAGAAATTCCGAAACAACGCCGCACCGGGTCCGACCGATGTACGCCCCCCCCTCCAGCCTCGTACTCTCCGGTGGCCCAACCGCTCGTTGGTCTACTGTCTCTGCACTCGATGCCACAAGGACGATGATGATAGCTCCTTCATTTTGCTTCAACTGTGGAGAAAAGCTTGGACCTGCAAAGAGTACAATGAAGTTCTGCCCTAGTTGCGGGACAAAGCAGGATGATTTGGTGGACCGTGAAGAAAGCGATGACATCACTTGCACTTCCTCTTTCGGGCGGGCGCCCCCAAGCCGCCCTCGTACAACTGTGAATAATGCATCCCCTTCCTCCCAAACGTTGGAGACGTTTGTGCTGGAGACATGGCTCGACCTCCGATCCCAAGAAGTCTCTGAGAACACCTACCGAGTAGAGGAGGGATTCTGGACATCGGAGAACGGGATTCTCGCTTCCCTTGGCGATATTGAACTGCACCAACTTCGGCCGCTTCACTTTGAGCAGCATGTACAGTCCCTAAGATCCAGGGGCTGCACTGCCCGGACGATGCAGCTTCACCGTTCAGCCTACATTGCCGCTCTCAAGTATTTGGTGTACGTCGGAGTGATGAAAGAATCGGGGGAGATCCGCCCTATAAAGACTAAGAGAGGTGAAAAGTGGGAAGTTAAACCTTTCTCTGCGGGTGAGGTCAAGCGTTTGCTCGAACATGCCAGTTCCCCGATGCACCGCGCCCTATTTGCCCTAGGGATTGGCCAGGGCCTTCGGCCCTCTGAACTTTTGCGCGTCGAGTGGCAGGACTTCGACTTCGAGCGAAAGACCATAAAAATCAGGGGCACCAAGACGGCGGCGTCCGACGCGATCATTCCGCTGACGGGCATAAGCGAACGGGAGATGTCGTCTTGGCGCGACGCGCTTAGCGAGAGGAACGGGCGGGGCTCCGTGGATAAGGGACTGTGCTTTTATCACCAGCAAACAGGTCGTCCCATCACAAGTTTCAAAAGGTCCCTAACGACGTCCTGTTATAACGCCGGATTGAGCGTGGATGAGATGGGCGAGGAGCGCCGCGTATTTCCGTACCTCCTCCGGCACAGTTTTGCGACGCTTGCAGCTACGTCATCGCCGCCTGTTCCGCTGTCGGTCGTGCAGACTGTCATGAGACATACAAGCAGCAAGATGCTCCTTGATGTTTATGCCAAGGCGGGGCAAATGGTGGTGAAAGAAGGGCTTCAGCACTTTCATTTATAGGTGCTTCTTCTCCTGTATACCAAACCTCTGGTTTGTTTTCATAACCAAACCTTGCTAGTTTTCTAATACCAAATGTCATAATAGTGTGGTCATCTAGTTCTTCTTGTAACTCTTGTAATTGCCCACCAGACACTTGATATTGTAGTTCTTTAGTTACA
>ERZ651776.5601-NODE-5601-length-10749-cov-2.693684_pt1 | contig 10749 bp, 9 predicted proteins | sample MGYA00514761_ERZ651776 | MGnify/ENA metagenome assembly ERZ651776 | reverse complement strand
TGCTGTGCAGCGCGCCGCCACCCCCGATACGGTGGTCATGTGTGCTGCGGGCACCATGCCCGGAGAGTTGCACAAGCTTTGGAAAGCGGGCCGCCCCGGCAGCTACCACATGGAATACGGCTTTAGCTGCATGGGCTACGAAATCGCGGGCGCTATGGGCATTAAAATGGCTGAGCCTGAACGCGATGTTTTATGCTTTACGGGCGATGGCACCTATATGATGGCCAATTCCGAACTGGCGACAGCGGTGATGCGGCGTGTGCCGTTCACCGTCGTTTTGACGGATAACCGTGGCTTCGGCTGTATCAACCGGCTGCAAACGGGCACCGGGGGGGCGGCTTTCAACAACCTTTATGCAAACTGCAACCTGGAGGACCAGCCGCAGATCGACTATGTTGCCCATGCCGGATCCATGGGCGCACATGCGGTGAAGGCCGCGGACATTGGCGACCTTGAGGCGCTGATTGCTGCTGCCCGTGACCGTGATATTCCGACGGTCATCGTGATCGATACCGACCCGACACAGGGGCCGAATTTCAACGGCTCTGGCGCGTGGTGGGATGTGGGGATTCCAGAGGTCAGCGGGCGAAAGCCGGTGAATGAGGCCTATGCCGCGCATCTGAAGGCGAAGGCGATCCAGCGGGTGGTCAACTGATGGCGGACCTGCTGAAAAAGCCCTTTGGTACGCACGGCAAGGTCCATGAAATAACACCTGCCAGCGCGGGCTGGCGCTATGTCGGGTTTGATCTGTACCGCTTGCGGGCGGGCGAGAGCGCGTCGCAAGCGACGGGTGACAACGAGGCTATTTTGGTCATGGTCGAGGGCAAGGCCACGTTCGATGCGGCGGGCACCGATTGGGGTGAGTTGGGCGATCGTATGAACGTCTTTGAAAAGACCCCGCCCCATTGCCTTTATGTGCCCAATGACAGCGATTGGGCGGCCACGGCGACGACTGATTGCACGATTGCTGTTTGTAAGGCACCGGGGAAATCAGGCCACGCCGCGCGGCGGATCGGGCCGGATGGCATAACACTGACCGAGCGCGGCAAGGGCACCAACACCCGCTACATCAATAACATCGCCATGGAAAACGAGGACTACGCCGACAGTCTGCTGGTAACCGAAGTCTTCACCCCTGCGGGCCACTGGTCATCCTATCCCAGCCATCGTCATGACGAGGACGACTTTCCGCGGATCACCTATCTGGAAGAAACCTATTACCACCGCCTGAATCCCGACAGCGGATTTGGCATCCAGCGGGTCTATACGGACGATGGCAGCCTTGATGAAACTATGGCCCTGTCTGACGGGGATGTGGTCTGCGTGCCGCGCGGGCATCATCCCTGCGGTGCGCCCTACGGGTTTGAAATGTATTACTTGAACGTAATGGCGGGGCCGCTGCGCAAATGGCGCTTTGTGGCCGCACCAGACGTCGAATGGATAATGGAGCGCGACGCATGACACCTGAATTTGCAAACTATCCCTGCCTGTCGGGCAAGACCGTTTTCGTAACGGGGGGCGCAGGCGGCATTGGTGCCGAGATCGTCAAAGGGTTCGCCGCGCAGGGCGCCAAGGTTGGATTTGTTGACATGGACCCTGACGGGGCCGCCGCGATGCTGGCGGGGTTGGACGGCACCCACGCAGCCGAGATTTGCGACCTACGCGACATTGATGCGCTGAAGGCTGCGTTTACGAAACTCGTCGATAAACTCGGACCGGCGCAGGTGCTGGTGAATAATGCCGCCCGCGATGATCGCCATGATTGGGCAGACGTCACGCCGGAATATTGGGATGACCGCCAAAACACTAACTTGCGGCATATGTTTTTTGCAATTCAATCAGTTGCGCCCGGCATGATCGCGGCTGGCGGCGGGGCAATTATCAATATGGGGTCCAATTCGTGGTGGGAAGCGGGGGGGGGATTTCCGGCCTATGCCACCGCCAAGGCCGCCGTTCACGGCATGACCCGCACCATGGCGCGCGACCTCGGAAAGCATCGCATTCGGGTCAATACCGTCGTGCCCGGTTGGATCATGACCGAACGCCAGAAAGACCTCTGGGTAACACCGGAGGCGTTGCAAAAGCAGGTGGATCGCCAATGTCTGCCGGATGCGATTGATCCGGTTTATGTTGCCCGAATGGTGCTGTTTCTGGCGTCAGACGATGCCGCGATGTGCAGTGCGAACAACTTTATGGTCGAGGCCGGATCGATCTAGCCAACACATCGCATCAAATTGCTTGCGATGAGTGGATAGGTGGCTTTTGATAGGATATTCCTATCAAAGGAGCTGGACATGATCGACAAACTGGAAATGTTTATCGCCTTAGCGCGGGAAGAGCACTTTGGTCGGGCGGCGCAGGCGCAGGGCGTAACCCAACCCACGCTGTCCGCTGCAATCAAGCAGCTGGAAGACCAACTTGGCGTCATGCTGGTCTGGCGCGGGTCACGCTATCAGGGTTTGACGCCGGAAGGCCACCGTGCATTGGTTTGGGCGCGCCAGATTGTTGGAGATGCGCGCACGCTGCGCCAGGAAATGCGCGTCGCACGCGAAGGGCTGTCGGGCGATTTGCGACTGGCGGTCATTCCCACCGCGCTTACGGTGGTGGCTGAAATAACGGCCGAATACAGTGCGGCCCACCCGAATGTACGATTCTCGGTGCAATCCAAAACCTCGGCGCAAATCCTTTCAATGCTCGATAATCTAGAGATCGACGCGGGGCTGACGTATCTTGATAATGAGCCGTTGGGCCGTGTGACGACCGTGCCGCTTTATGCCGAACGCTATGTATTGGTCGCGCGGGCGGGGCATCCGTTGCTGGAGGGGCCTGTCAAATGGGGCAATTTGTCTGGCGTTCCCTTGTGCTTGCTGACGCCTGACATGCAGAACCGCCGGATTATCAACGGCCACCTTAGCGATGCCGGTGTCGAGGTGACTCCGCAGATCGAGGCCTCTTCGATTGTTGTCCTTGTCAGCCACGTGGTGCGCAGCAATCTGGCGACCATCTTGCCCATTCGCGCAGCCGAGATTTTCCTGAAAGGGGATGACCTTGGCGCTGTGCCGCTGATCAATCCGGACGCGAGCCATGTTGTCGGGCTGGTCGCCCCCCACCGTGAACCGTTTACGCCCGTTTTGGCGGCCCTGATCGAGCGCGCGAGGGCGCTGTCGGAGCTTGGGTAGGTCGATAGGAGTTTTCTATCGATAGACGGGTTAGCGATATTGATTTCCCGCGTAAAAAACCGCAAAAGGGGGCAACTCTAGGGAGATTTCGACATGGACTACGCCGAGACCAGACAAACGACGGCCGCGATCCTTGCGGATCATGAGGGACTTGAGGGGCCACTTTTGCCGATATTGCACGCGGTGCAGGCGCAATACGGGTTCATTCCGGCGGAGGTCGTCCAGATTATTGCGGACCGTTTGAATATCACCCGCGCCGAGGTGCATGGGGTGATTTCGTTCTACCATGATTTCCGTGACGCCCCCGCAGGCAAGCACGTCGTCAAGATTTGCCGCGCTGAGGCCTGTCAGGCGGTTGGCGCGAATGCCCTGTCCGAACGCGCGTTGGAAAAGCTGGGACTGGATTGGCACGGCACCACGGCGAACGGAGCGGTGACGATTGAGCCCGTCTATTGTCTTGGTCTATGTGCCTGCGGTCCAGTTGCAATGGTGGATGGCAAGGTTATCGGGCGGGTCGATGCCGCCAAACTCGACAAACTGCTCGCGGAGGCAGGCGCATGAAAATTTACGTCCCCCTCGACAGTGCCGCCAAGGCGCTGGGTGCTGATGACGTGGCTGCCACGATCCTGAGCGAGGCTCAGACCCGCGGCTTGGATGTCACGGTTATCCGCAATGGCACACGCGGCATGATCTGGCTGGAACCACTGGTTGAAGTCGAGACCGATGCGGGGCGCGTCGGTTACGGGGCTGTGGATGCGGGCGATGTCCCCGCGTTGTTGGATGGCAAATTGGCGAGCCTAGGGCTGGTTGATGAACTGGAGTGGATGAAAGGCCAGACGCGCCTGACGTTCCAACGCTGCGGTGTGATCGATGCTCTCGATCTGGCGGATTACGAAGCGCACGGCGGGCTAAGTGGTTTGCGCCGCGCCATCACACTGACGCCTGCGGGCATCGTGGAAGAAGTCACAGCCTCTGGCCTACGTGGCCGCGGCGGGGCGGGGTTCCCGACGGGCATCAAGTGGAACACGGTTCTGGGTGCTGATGGCCCACAGAAATACATCGTCTGCAACGCCGACGAAGGCGACAGCGGTACCTTTGCGGATCGCATGATCATGGAGGGTGATCCGTTCACCCTGATCGAGGGCATGGTCATTGCGGGTCTCGCCGTTGAGGCCACCAAAGGCTACGTCTACCTGCGGTCTGAGTATCCGGATGCCATTGATATCATGGAAAAGGCCGTCGTTCTGGCGCGGGCTGCGGGCGTTTTGGGGGCTGATGTCATCGGCTCTGGCCGTGCGTTCGATATGGAAATTCGTGTCGGCGCGGGGGCCTATGTCTGCGGCGAGGAAACCTCGCTTTTGAACTCGCTCGAAGGCAAGCGTGGCGTGGTGCGGGCCAAGCCGCCGCTACCTGCTTTGGAAGGGTTCCTTGGGAAGCCAACCGTTGTGAACAACGTGATTTCATTGGCCACGGTGCCGGTGATCCTTGAAAAAGGGGCGCAACATTACGCAGATTTCGGGTTGGGCCGTTCTAAGGGCACAATGCCGATCCAGATTGCGGGTAACGTCAAGTTCGGCGGTCTTTATGAGACCGCTTTTGGTCTGCCATTGGGTGATCTGGTCGACAAGATCGCTGGCGGCACATTGACCGGCCGCCCTGTGAAGGCTGTGCAAGTGGGTGGACCATTGGGCGCTTATATGCCGCGCTCCAAATTTGATACGCCATTTGCCTACGAAGAATTTGACGGGCAGGGCGGACTGATCGGCCATGCGGGCGTCGTCGTGTTTGATGACAGCACGGACATGCTGGGCATGGCGCGCTTTGCGATGGAATTCTGTGCTGTTGAAAGCTGCGGTAAATGTACGCCGTGTCGCATCGGCGCCGTGCGCGGTGTCGAAACCATTGACCGGATCGGGCAGGGAGATGCAGGCGCGATTGAGCTGTTGACAGACCTGTGCGAGACCATGAAAGACGGCTCGCTTTGCGCGTTGGGTGGGTTCACCCCGTTCCCCGTGATGTCCGCGCTGACGCATTTTCCAGACGATTTCGCCACCAAGAAGGAGGCCGCCGAATGAAAGATTTCATAATCCCGACCAGCAAAGACATGGACATGGGTACGCCTGCGTCGAAATCCACCGAAATGGTCACGCTGAGGATCGACGGATTTGACGTGACGGTACCCGAGGGGACATCTGTGATGCGGGCCTCTGCCGAGGCAGGGATCAAGGTGCCGAAACTTTGCGCGACGGATTCAGTCGAGGCGTTCGGCTCTTGCCGCCTATGTGTCGTCGAAATCGAAGGTCGCCGTGGCACGCCCGCATCCTGCACCACCCCTGTCAGCGCGGGCATGGTTGTGAAAACGCAATCTTCGAAGGTCAAAAAGATCCGCAAAGGCGTGATGGAATTGTACATTTCCGATCACCCGCTGGATTGTCTGACCTGTTCAGCGAATGGCGACTGCGAACTGCAAGACATGGCCGGAATGGTCGGTCTGCGCGATGTGCGCTACGAGGCCCCGCTGAACGGCGGGTTGGCGAACCACTTCGAGGCGCGCAATTCATCCGGCGACGTGAATGCGGAATTCATTCCCAAGGACGACAGCAATCCCTATTTCACCTACGACCCTGCCAAATGCATTGTCTGTAGCCGCTGCGTGCGCGCCTGCGAAGAGGTGCAGGGCACCTTCGCGCTGACCATTGAAGGCATGGGCTTTAACAGCCGCGTGTCGGCAGGGGCGGCGGGCGATGATTTCATGTCGTCTGATTGTGTGTCTTGCGGTGCCTGTGTGCAGGCCTGCCCGACGGCGACCTTGCAGGAAAAATCCGTCATTGAAATGGGTACGCCTGAGCGCTCTGTCGTGACGACCTGCGCCTATTGCGGCGTTGGCTGCTCGTTCAAGGCCGAATTGAATGGTGACGAATTGGTTCGCATGGTGCCGTACAAACACGGTGAGGCAAACCGAGGGCACTCCTGTGTCAAGGGGCGGTTTGCGTGGGGCTATGCCAACCATTCCGACCGTATCCTGAACCCGATGATCCGCGACAAAGTCAGCGACCCGTGGCGGGAAGTGTCATGGGACGAGGCGATCTCATACACAGCGACGCGCCTGCGCGATTTGCAGGCAAAACACGGCGTCAAATCAATTGGCGGCATTACATCGTCGCGCTGCACGAACGAGGAAACATATCTTGTCCAGAAAATGATCCGCAGCACGTTTGGCAACAACAACACCGACACCTGCGCACGGGTTTGCCATTCGCCAACAGGCTACGGATTGAAGACGACCTTCGGTACGTCCGCTGGCACACAGAACTTTGATTCCGTTGAAGAAACAGATGTCGTCATCATCATCGGTGCGAACCCGACCGACGGCCACCCCGTCTTTGCAAGCCGCCTAAAGAAGCGTCTGCGTCAGGGTGCAAAGCTGATCGTGATCGACCCGCGCCGCACCGATATCGTGCGCTCTGCGCATATCGAAGCACAACATCACCTGCCGCTGCTTCCGGGCACAAACGTCGCGGTTCTGTCTTCCATCGCGCATGTCATCGTCACCGAGGGCCTGATGGACGAAGACTTCATCCGCACCCGCTGTGACTGGGATGAATTCGCCCATTATGCCGAGTTTATCAGTGATCCGCGCCACTCCCCCGAAGCGACCGCAATGCTGACGGGTGTTGACGCGAATGAGTTGCGCGCGGCGGCGAAACTGTTCGCAACAGGCGGCAACGGGTCGATATATTACGGCCTCGGCGTGACCGAACACTCACAAGGGTCCACCACAGTCATGGCCATCGCCAACCTTGCGATGATGACAGGAAACCTGGGCAAAAACGGCGTTGGCGTGAACCCGCTGCGTGGCCAGAACAACGTGCAGGGCGCCTGCGATATGGGGTCATTCCCCCACGAATTGCCCGGCTACCGCCACGTGTCTGACGACGCCACCCGTGAGGTGTTCGAGGCGATATGGGGCGGCAAGATCGACCCCGAACCGGGCCTGCGCATCCCCAACATGCTGGACGCTGCCGTCGATGGCACGTTCAAAGGCATCTACATTCAGGGCGAGGACATTTTGCAGTCTGACCCCGACACAAAACACGTACAAGCCGGCCTTGCGGCAATGGAATGTGTCATCGTGCATGACCTGTTCCTGAATGAAACGGCGAACTACGCCCACGTGTTCCTTCCCGGCTCTACCTTCCTTGAAAAGGACGGCACATTCACCAACGCCGAACGCCGCATCAACCGCGTGCGTAAGGTTATGGCCCCGAAAAACGGTTATGCGGATTGGGAAATCACCATGATGTTGGCCAATGCCATGGACTCTGGGTGGACCTATACGCACCCCTCGCAAATCATGGATGAAATCGCGGCCACCACACCGGGCTTTGCCAATGTGAACTACGAGATGCTGGAAACGCGTGGCTCTGTTCAATGGCCATGCAATGAGGACAAGCCTGACGGCTCGCCGATCATGCACATCGACGGGTTTGCGCGGGGTAAGGGGCAGTTCATCATCACCGAATACGTGGCGACGGACGAAAAGACCGGCCCACGGTTCCCGTTGTTGCTGACCACAGGCCGCATTCTGTCGCAATATAACGTCGGCGCACAGACACGACGCACGGAAAACAGCCAGTGGCACGAGGAAGACCTCCTCGAGATACATCCCCACGACGCCGAAGTGCGTGGCATTCGCGATGGCCAATATGTGCGGCTTGCGTCGCGGGCAGGGGAGACACAATTGCGGGCGACCCTTACCGATCGCGTGTCCACGGGCGTGGTTTACACGACTTTCCACCACCCGGATACACAGGCCAATGTCATCACCACGGATTATTCCGATTGGGCGACGAACTGCCCGGAATATAAGGTGACAGCGGTGCAGGTTGCATTGTCCAATGGCCCGTCCGAGTGGCAGGAAGACTACAACGCACAGGCCGAACACTCGCGCCGCATCCTTCCGGCAGCTGAATGAGCCAAAGACGGGCATCCAACGGCTATCGCGCGGTATCGGCTCACAGGGTGCGCAACGGTCGCGCGACCATATCAAGCCGTGATTTGCCCGAAGAGGTCGCTGTGGCGTTCGTCTATAACGGCACGACGCAGGCGGTGATGATGGCAACGCCGTGTGATCTGGTCGATTTCGGGCGCGGGTTCACCCGCACCGAAGGCTGGGGCGAGGTTGATGGGGTTGAGGTTGTCACCCACGACCACGGCATTGAACTCCGGATGTGGCTGCCGGAAGACCGCGTCACTGAAATGGACCAACGCCGGCGGGCGTCGGCGGGGCCAGTGGGGTGTGGGCTATGCGGCATCGACAGTCTGGAACAAGCAGTGCGGGCTGTGCCCCCCGTGGCTTCTGATCTGGCTTTGAACCCGTTGGATGTCACACAAGCGATGGCCGCTTTGCGAGCCGGACAAGCCCTGCACGATCAAACCCGTGCAGTTCATGCTGCCGGATTTTATGATCCCAAACAGGGTCTTACCGATATTCGCGAAGACGTTGGCCGCCACAACGCGCTTGATAAACTGATTGGCGCTGTACCCGATTGTACCGCTGGTGCGATTGTTCTTACGTCACGGGTCTCCGTTGAAATGGTGCAAAAATCGGCCATGGCAGGCGCGTCCATCATCCTCGCGGTTTCGGCCCCGACAACGCTCGCTGTTGCAACGGCACAGGCTGCCGGCATGACCCTCGCAGCCCTCGCCCGCGACGACACATTCGAGATTTTCACACATCCCAACCGCATTCAAACCAACGAGGTTTCAGATGTCGCATGATAAACTTGTCCGTATGGCAAACCAGATCGCCACGTTCTTCCAAAGCCAGCCCGACGACGACAAGGCGGGCAGGGTCGCCGATCACCTGAAAGAGTTCTGGGAACCACGTATGCTTGACCAGCTCAGCGCTCATTTGCAAAGCGGCGGCGATGGCCTTAGCCCGCTCGCCCTTGAGGGAAGTAAACGCGTTCTTGGTCAGTCCGCCTAGGTTTGGCCGCCTAGGTTTGGGCGCCTTACTGCTTCTTTGGCTCTTAAATACCTTTCTTTCGCGCCCCGCAGGGGCGCCCCCCGCTCGCCGCAGGCGCGGACTGAAAATCATGGGAAAACACCCGGCAGAACGGGTTCCCAACACGGTTACCCCAACATCGCCATTGCCGCCCCACCTGTTACGGTCGCGCTGAACACCTCGCGCAATGCTGTTTGCTCGACGGCCACACCCTTGCGGTCGACCGTTTCCGTCCCGCTGTTTCAGCAGGTCGGTCGCGGATCCGGGAGCGGGGGCGTTTTGAGCGAGGTGAGGGGGGGCTTCATGGGGTGAGACCCTTTTCTTCCGGTGTGCTCAACTTCTCGCACTGCTTTCGATTAAGCACGATTGCCGCAAAAAGGTCAGGGATTGCGCGCTTGCCTGCCATCTGCGGGCGGCATAGCCTTTGGTTAACAACAACAGGCAAGCTATGATCAGACCGATCCTGAAATCGCTCCGACGAGAGTATATGGACGTGTCCATGCGCAACGGGCGTGATCGTATCGTGCGCATCATGGAGCGCCCTGGCCGCTGGATGGACGAGGCGGGGTTGCAGGCGTTAACGGGTGATCTGCGCACGATCGCTGCCAAAACGCTGGACGAAGGCAGCCTGACGTATGGCGTGTTCTCGGAGGACCACGCGCGGTTGCGCGACACGATCATCACGCTGGTGACCCTGCGTGACGGCACACCTATTGCCTTTAACGCGCTTGCCGTGATGACATTGGACACCCGGCCGGACCCTGTCGATGTGCTACATCTTGGTCTGGTTATGGTGGACCCGGACCAACGCTCTGGCGGCTTGTCCTGGGTTCTTTATGGCCTGACGTGTTTTATGCTGTTCGTGCGCAACCAGTTCCGCCCGCTGTGGATTTCGAATGTCACACAGGTGCCCAGCGTAGTCGGCATGGTGTCGGAGATGTTCTCCGATACATGGCCCAAACCCGATGCAGACCGGCGCACGCTGAACCATGTGCTGATGGCACGGCGCATTATGGCGTCGCACCGCCATGTGTTTGGCGTGGGCAAGGACGCTGAATTTGACGAGACGCGGTTCGTCATCACCAACGCCTACACTGGTGGCTCGGATGATTTGAAAAAGACGTGGGAGCAGGCACCCAAGCACCGCGACGCAGAGTACAACGACTTCTGTGCGGCACAGCTGGATTACGAACGCGGGGACGACGTGCTGCAACTGGGCCGCATGGATTTACCCGCGATCCGGCGATACTTGACCCGCACGGTGCCGAAGTCTGCTGTGTTCGGGGTGCTGTCCGCCGCGATCTTTGTCGCCCTGCAACGTCTCATCCTGCCCCTGTTCTACTGGCTTGATAGCACGCGGAAATTCTCGATTTTGCGGCCGGCGAAGGGCGACAAGGATGTTTGATTACGCCGAATTCACCACCCGGAATATCGGCTTCGTGACCACGGACGATCAGGCAAAGCTGCGCGGTGCCACAGTGTTCGTCTGCGGGACGGGGGGCATGGGCGGGGCCTGCATTCTGGGGCTGGTGCGGGCAGGGATCGGTAAGTTGATCATCGCCG
>ERZ651776.5596-NODE-5596-length-10754-cov-2.384378_pt1 | contig 10754 bp, 9 predicted proteins | sample MGYA00514761_ERZ651776 | MGnify/ENA metagenome assembly ERZ651776 | reverse complement strand
CAATTTGAATGCGCACCCATGTATGAGGAAGCAGATTTAGCTGTGGATCATAATTTATTATTGATGTACTTAATGGAGAAAATTGCTCGCAAACATAATTTAAGAGTTCTGCTTCATGAAAAACCATTTGCAGGGTTAAACGGATCCGGAAAGCATAACAACTGGTCTTTGAGTACAAACACTGGAGTGAACCTGTTAGCGCCTGGGAAGAATCCAAAATCTAACTTACAGTTTTTGACATTTTTCGTCAATACAATTAAAGCAATCCATACAAATGCTGATATTTTAAGAGCAAGTATAGCATCAGCCTCTAACGATCATAGGCTAGGAGCTAATGAGGCCCCTCCAGCAATAATTTCGGTTTTTATTGGGTCGCAATTGACGCAAATGTTGGATAATTTAGAAAAGTCTATTAAGGCTGGAAAAATGACTCCAGAAGATAAAACAGAATTAAAATTAAGTATCGGAAAGATACCCCAAATATTATTAGATAATACGGATAGAAATAGAACCTCTCCGTTTGCATTTACAGGTAATAAATTTGAGTTTAGAGCAGTTGGTTCGACCGCAAATTGCTCGGCGGCAATGGTTGCAATAAATGCAATTGTAGCTAAGCAATTGATAGATTTTAAGAAAGATGTTGATGCGAGAATTAAAAAAGGAGACAAAAAAGATGAGGCTATTTTAAAGGAGCTTCAAAAGTTGATTACTGAATCTAAGGCTATTCGTTTTGAAGGAAATGGATATGGGGATGAATGGGTGAAAGAAGCAAAAAAGAGAGGCTTATCTAATTTCAAAGATACTCCTAGAGCTCTTGATGTAATGAAGAGTAAGGGGTATGTTTCTCTGTTTGAAGAGTTGAATATTTTAACTAAAAGGGAAATTGAGGCTAGGCACGAAGTTGATTTAGAAAATTATATAATGAAATTGCAGATAGAAGCTCGGATTTTGGGAGATATTTGTCAGACACACGTTATACCTTCAGCAATTAAATTTCAAAATGAATTGATTCGAAATGTTAAAGGATTGCATGATGTGTTGGGTAGTAATGGAAAGAAGGCTTCAAAAGTTCAGGTGAGTTTAATTTCTGAAATTTCAGATCACGTTATTTTCATTAAAGAGAACGTGGACAAGATGGTTAATGAAAGAAAGAAGGCGAATAAGTTAATAGGCTCAGAGGATAAGTCAATTGCATATTGCGATAAGGTGAAGCCTTATTTTGATGAGATTCGATATCATGCTGATAAATTAGAGCTTATAATTGATGATGAATATTGGCGTTTACCTAAATTGAGAGAGTTGCTACTTACAAAATAAATCATTTTTAGAAATTTATTTAAGGTGGTTCTTTTTTATATAAATCGAAATTTTAACAGCCATTTTAACTGAAAAATAGTGGTAAAACTTAGAAGGATAAAAATATTTGATTATTTTCGCATGACTATATCTATTTAAAGATTAGTAAAGGGGAAAAACGGACCAATTATGAATATTCTTAGATTAATTACTTGTATTACAGCTTTTTGTGTGATTTCAAGTGCTTCTTTTGCACAGAAGGACTTCGTTAAAGATGCTAATAACGCATATAAAAATGAATCTTACTTTTCAGCTAAAGAACTTTATAAGAAAGCTGAAGCAAAAGCTAAACCAACTAAAAAAGCCTGGATTAACTTTCAAATAGGAGAGTGTTATAGAAATTTAATTGAACCTGCTCAAGCTCAAACATATTACAATAGAGCGATGAAGCTTAAATATGATAGAACGGACCCTATAGTAATACTCTATTTAGCTGAAGTTTTAAAAGAACAAGGGGAATATAAGGAGGCTCAAGTTCAATATGAAGAATATTTAGAAGTAAAGCCCGGTGATGTTATAGCTACGTCTGGCGCAGAATCTTGTAGAAAAGCTAAGGAATGGAAAGATAATCCAACAAGGCATGTTGTAATGGCAGAGATTCAATTGAACACAGATCATTATGATTATGCTCCTGCCTGGGGGGATAAGAAGCATACGCAGTTATTGTTTTCTTCTTCTAGAGAAGGTTCTACGGGTGATGAGATAGATTTAAGAACAGGAGAGAGTTATATGGATCTTTGGATTTCTACAAGGGATAATAAAGGTAAGTGGGGTGAGCCAACATTACTTCCTAAAACAATTAATACTGGAGACAATGAAGGTGGAGCCGTATTGGACTCTAAAGGGGCTCAGATTTTTTTTACTCGCTGCCCTAGAGAGAAAAAGGAAAATATTGGCTGTGATATCTTTTTTGCTGAAAAACAAGGGAGTAGCTGGAAAAATGCTAGTATGATAGTGTTAAAGCCTGAAGGTGGGGATTCACTTTCTTGTGGTCATCCAACCCTAAATAAGACAGGGGATTTATTGGTTTTTGCTGCAGATTTGCCTGGTGGTCAAGGGGGAAAGGATTTATGGTATATAGAATATAATAAAAGAGAGAAGTCTTGGGGAATACCTATTAATGCGGGAGCTTCAATTAACACTATGGGAGATGAAATGTTTCCTCATTTGGGGACAGATGGTACTTTATTCTTCTCTTCTACAGGTCATCATGGTATGGGTGGGTTAGATATTTTTAGAGCTGAAAAGACTGCTGATAAAACTTGGGAGAATGTCGAGAATTTGAAATATCCAATTAACTCTGCAGAGCATGATTACGGAATTATTTTTGAAAGAGGGACAGAAACTAGAGGGTTTTTTACTTCAAATAGAGATGGAGGAAAAGGTAAAGATGATTTATACAGTTTTAATTTACCTGAGGTTCAATTTACTTTAGACGTGTATGTTAAGAATAAAGAAACGGGTGAACCAATACCTGGTGTTACCATTACATTAGTTGGTACGGATGGCTCTCAAGTTACTAAAACGACAGATGAAGAAGGTAATTTTAAATTTGATGAAGAGAATGGTAAGAGATTTATCAAGAAGGAAACAAATTATAATTTTGACGCAAGTAAGGATGAATATTTAGTAGCAAAAACGAGCTTATCCACAATGGGATATGACCATGGAGTCAACTTTATTGAAGAAATTTTTATTCAACCGGCAACTGTTGAGACTGTAATTGATTTTCCTGAGGTGCAATATGCGTATGATAAATCTGAGTTACTGGTAAATGATAAAACAAACGCAAAGGACTCATTGAATGATTTATACCAGACATTAATTGATAATCCTTCAATTATTGTTGAACTTCAGGCACATACAGATTGTCGTGGTGGAGCAGCTTATAATCAAAGATTATCGCAGGCACGGGCACAATCGTGTGTTGATTACTTAGTTTCAAAAGGTATTCCTGCTGATAGAATGGATGCTAAAGGATATGGTAAATTACAACCTCGAGCGGTTGGTCTTGAATGCGATGTAATTAAGAAAATGACTACGAAAGAAGAACAAGAAGCAGCCCATCAAAGAAATAGACGTACTCAGTTTAGAGTGTTGAGTTTTGATTATAAGCCATCTGGTTCAGTTGATGGAGCATCAGAGTAACTAATTCAAAATATTGAAAAGCATCCTGTCTTAATCAGATAGGGTGCTTTTTTGTTTAGACATATTGTTAATTAGTATTTAATTTTCTTTGCAAAGAAATAAGCTGTATTAAGTATTTTTGCAATCAGAAATTTGAAATTGAAAAATAGGTGTAGATATGGCAATCGAAACAAGGTATAATCAAAGAGGAGTTTCAGCGGGAAAAGAGGATGTTCATGCCGCAATCAAAAATGTAGATAAAGGATTGTTTCCTCAAGCATTTTGTAAAATTGTTCCTGACTATCTTGCGGGTTCGGAGGATCATTGTATAGTGATGCATGCTGATGGTGCTGGCACTAAATCTTCATTGGCTTATATGTACTGGAAAGAAACAGGTGATTTGTCTGTTTGGAAAGGAATAGCCCAAGATGCATTAATAATGAATATTGATGATTTATTGTGTGTTGGAGCTACGGATAATATATTGTTGTCATCTACCATAGGAAGAAATAAAAATTTAATTCCAGGAGAAGTCTTATCAGCAATTATTAATGGTACAGAAGAGCTACTGTCTGATTTGGAGTCATTTGGTGTCTCTATCAAGTCCACTGGAGGAGAAACAGCTGATGTTGGAGATTTGGTACGAACTATTATTGTCGATTCAACCGTTGTTGCGAGGATGAAACGCTCTGATGTAGTGAATAATGCAAATATCCAACCTGGAGATGTAATCGTTGGAATGGAGTCATTTGGGCAATCGTCATATGAAAAAGAATATAACGGCGGTATGGGGAGCAATGGGTTAACCTCTGCTCGTCATGATGTTTTTAGTAAAGTACTAGCAAATAAATACCCAGAAAGTTTTGATCCTTCAGTTCCTGAAGAGTTAATTTACTCAGGGTCAAAACAATTGACAGATACGGTTGAAAATTCGCCAATTAACGCAGGTAAATTAGTGCTTTCACCAACACGTACTTACGCACCAATCATACAGGAAATTTTATCAAAACATAGATCAAATATTCATGGGATGGTGCATTGTAGTGGAGGTGCTCAAACGAAAATTCTACATTTTGTAGACAATCTTCATATTATAAAAGATAATATGTTTAATACTCCACCTTTGTTCGATTTGATTCAAAAAGAATCTAACACTGACTGGATGGAAATGTATAAGGTATTTAATATGGGCCACAGAATGGAAGTGTATCTGCCTGAAGAATATGCCGAACAGATTATTGAAATTAGCAAATCTTATAATGTTGAAGCTAAAATTGTTGGAAGAGTGGAGGCATCTGACTCGAAAAAACTAACAATAGTTTCTGATAAAGGAACTTTCGTTTATTAAAATTCAAGTAAAGGTATGAGTGATAATAGTCTGTTGAATAAATTGGAAGCAATCTTTATTAGAAGAGAGGAAGTTGGAAAGCTTATAGTCGATCCTGATATCATTCAGGACATGAAAAGGTATGTTAGGCTTACGCAAGAGTACAAAGATTTGGAACCTTTGGTAGAGGCTTACCATGCTTATAAAAACACCATCGGAAATATAGATTCTTCTAAAGAAATTTTGAGAACCGAATCCGACCCGGAATTTAAGGAGATGGCTAAAATAGAGTTGGATGAGTTGCAGGAGAAAAAAGAAGAGCTAGACGAAAGTATTAAGTGGTTGCTTATTCCGAAGGACCCAGATGATAATAAAAATGTTATAGTTGAACTAAGAGCTGGAACAGGAGGAGATGAGTCATGTATTTTTGTTGAGGACATTTTTCGAATGTATACAATGTATTTTAAGGAAAAGGGTTGGAAAAGCTCAGTTATTAACTCCAGTGAAGGCACTACAAAAGGCTACAAAGAGGTTATTCTGGAGGTAAATGGGGAAGAAGTTTATGGAACATTAAAGTTTGAGTCCGGGGTGCATCGTGTTCAGCGTGTTCCAGAAACAGAATCACAAGGAAGGGTTCATACTTCTGCAATAACAGTCGCTGTTTTGCCGGAGGCTGAAGACATTGATTTTGAATTAAATTTGAAAGATGTTAAGAAAGACACCTTTAGAGCTTCTGGTGCTGGTGGGCAACACGTTAATAAAACAGAATCTGCGATTCGATTAACTCACCTACCTACAGGTACAGTTGTGGAATGTCAAGACGGTCGATCTCAACATAAGAATTACGATAAAGCTTTAAAAACCCTTCGTTCTCGTTTGTATCAAGCGGAGGTAGATAAAGCGCATGAAGAACGCTCAGAACAAAGAAAATCTCTAGTTTCTACAGGTGACCGATCTGCAAAAATTAGAACTTATAATTATCCCCAGGGAAGAATAACGGATCATAGAATCAATAAAACAATGTATTCCCTGCCTGCATTTTTGAATGGCGGTATTCAGGAAATGATTGATGCATTAAAAATGGCAGAAAATGCAGAGAAATTAAAGGCCGGAGGAGTAGAATAACTAGTGAATTATTTCAAATGACAAAACAAGAGCTATTTAATCAGATAATCAAGAAGGAGAGTTTTCTTTGCGTTGGTTTAGATGCAGACCTCGAAAAGATTCCAGATCATTTATTGGGGTTAGATGATCCAATATTTGAATTCAACAAACAGATTATTGATGCAACAAAAGATTATTGCGTTGCCTATAAACCAAATTTAGCATTTTATGAATCACTAGGTGTTAAAGGTTGGGAGTCTCTTCAAAAAACAATGGAGTACATCCCTAGCGATATCTTTACTATTGCTGATGCAAAACGTGGTGATATTGGAAACACATCAAAAATGTATGCAAAAACCTTTTTTGAGTATTTCAACTTTGATTCCGTTACCGTTGCACCATACATGGGAAATGACTCCGTTTCTCCATTTTTAGAATTTAAAAATAAATGGGTAATACTTTTGGCTGCTACAAGTAATGTCGGAGGACTTGATTTTCAATATAAAAAAATTGAAGGAGGTAAGAGAGTTTTTGAGGAAGTTCTAGAGAAGTCTCTTGAATGGGGTAATGAGGAAAATTTAATGTACGTTGTTGGAGCGACTAGAGCAGAAATGTTAAGCGATGTCAGAGCAATTGTTCCAGATGCATTTTTACTCGTTCCCGGTGTTGGAGCTCAGGGAGGAAGTTTGGAAGAAGTCGTTAAATATGGGATGAATGATACTTGTGGTCTGTTAGTTAATTCATCTCGAGGGATTATTTACGCAGGATCAGGAAATGACTTTGCCTCAGCTGCCAGAAAAAAATCAAAAGAGCTTCAATCTCAAATGGCTATTCAGTTAAAGGAATTTGGATTGATAAAAAAATAGTCTTGTTTACTGTTGATTCAATGAATGCGTAAATAAATTACGTAGGTAATCTGTTGTTTTGTTTTTTTAATATTTCAAACAACGCATGATAGAAGACTACCTACATTATATATGGAAATTTGGTTTATTTAATAAGATCGAATTAAAGACAGAAGACTGTGAAGCTCTAGAGATATTAAATTTAGGTATTCATAATTTTGATTCAGGGCCTGATTTTTTGCAGGCTCAAATATCAATCGACAACATTAAGTGGTTTGGAAATGTGGAGATTCATGTAAATACCTCTGATTGGGATAAGCATAAACATCAATTGGATAAAGCTTATAATAATGTAATATTACATGTAGTGTATAATCACGATAAGGAAATTTATAACCAAAAAGCGGAGTTAATTCCTACTGTAGAACTAAAAGATTTATTGGATCACGAGCACTATTTTGGATATGAGAGATTTATTTCTAATCAAAAATGGATTCCTTGCGAAAAGTTAATTTCAACTATTTCACAGATGAAAATTAATTCTTGGCTTGATCGAATGTTGCTGGAAAGATTGGAGAGAAAATCTTTAGCGATTGAGAAAGAGCTAATATTAACAAATGGAGACTGGGATGAAGTTTTTTATCGTTTTATATTTCGGTATTTTGGAATGAAAGTGAACGGAAACCCCATGATGGATTTAGCAAGAAGAACTCCTTTAAAGCTGCTTCAAAAAGAGAGTAAGAGTTGTTTTACCTTAGAGGCATTATTGTTTGGTCAATCTGGAATGTTGGATGATGATTTTGACGATGAATACTTTTATAAGCTAAAAGAAGAGTACTTGTTTCAAAAACAAAAACATGGACTTGTTTCTATGAATAATGTTCAATGGAGGTATTCAAAATTAAGGCCTCCTAATTTTCCTTCTATTAGGATTGGTCAATTGGCAATGTTGTATTCATCTAATTCTAGTTTTTTTCAATTGATAAGGAATATGGAGTCAATAGGTAAAATTAAAGAAATCTTTAAAACGTCAACTTCTTCTTATTGGAAAAATCATTATGTGTTTGGTAAGTATTCTGAAAACACAAAAAATACTGCTGGTAAGATGTTATTGGATAATATTCTAATTAACGCGGTGGTTCCATTATGTTTCGCTTACGGCAAGGCTATTTCAGATCAATCTTATATTGATTATGCAATTACGCTGTTAAAGGAAGTTCAACCGGAAATAAATAAAATAACTACTAAATGGTCGTACTTAGGAATGTCAATTAATTCAGCTTGTGATTCGCAGGCTTTAATAGAGCTATATGGAAATTACTGTTCTAAAAAAAAATGTTTAAATTGCAACCTAGGAGTTGCACTCCTCAATAAATAAGATTTTATAAGTTATGATTCAATCAATACTAGACTATTTCGAAAAACGGTCGTTTGGAGTTTTTAAATGGTGGGGAGATAAATTGGGAATGAGAGCATCTCGAATTAGATTGTTTTTTATTTATATTTCATTTTTAACATTTGGAAGTCCACTAATAATTTATTTAACAATGGCTTTTATCCTTGAGCATAAAGAATTCTTTAGGTTTAAAAAAAGAAGAAAAACGGTTTGGGATTTATAGAGAGATGTAAGTATGTTATTTAATTTTAAGTTTTTTTCTAGAGTATATTATGCCGTTATATTGCTGGCTTTAATAGTTGTTGGGGGCACTTTAGGGTTTATGATTGTTGAGGGATGGTCGCTTTTAGATTCCTTTTATCAAACAATAATAACCATATCAACGGTTGGTTTTGGAGAGGTGCATGTTCTGTCAGATGCAGGTAAGCTTTTTACAGCATTTTTAATTATAACCAGTTTTGGTACCTTTGCTTATGCAATATCTTCGATAACTGCTTATATTGTGAGCGGGGATTACAGAATTTACTTTAAAGATTATAAAGCATTGAGAGAAATAAATAAATTAAATGGACATGTGATAGTATGTGGCTTTGGAAGGGTAGGTTCCCAAGCTATTGACACCCTAAAAGCACATGGGGATGCATTTTTAGTGGTAGAGCAAAACGAAGATGTAATTGAAAGGTTCAGGCAAGATGGACGTATTCTTTATATGCAAGGAGATGCTACCAATGATGAGTTACTGGTTAAGGCTGGGGTAATGAATGCAAAAGCACTTATCACCACCTTGCCGTCGGATTCTGATAATTTATTTGTTGTATTGTCCGCTAAAGAATTAAATAAAAAACTTCAAGTAATTTCTAGAGCTTCAAAAAAGGCTTCGGTTAAAAAGCTAAAGATTGCAGGAGCAAGCAACGTGATTATGCCCGATTCTTTAGGGGGTTCTCATATGGCTCAATTAGTCTCAACACCGGATGTTGTTGAGTTTTTAGATCAAATCTCTATTCAAGGAGAGAATGAAATTAACTTGGAGGAAATAGATTTTCAGGATATTCCAGAAGATTGTAAATACAAATCTCTGGCAGATTTGAAAAAACAATTTCCTGTTTGTAATATAATAGGATACAAAACCTCAGATGGAAATTACGAAATAAACCCTAATGACGAAACCGCAATTGTTCCGGGTAGTAAGTTGTTTGTATTGGGGAACCCCGAACAAATCCAAAGTCTAAATCAGATCTTTGGTATCATGCAGAAGTAATGTCAATATGAAAACAGTTTTAATTACCGGCTCGAACGGTTTGTTAGGTCAGAAATTAGTCCAACAACTTCACGCAAATCCTAATTATAAGTTAATTGCAACCTCAAAGGGAGCGAATAGAGTTAGTTCAATAACTAATTTTATCTATGAGCAATTAGACATTACGAGTATTACGCAAGTTAAAGGCGTTTTTGAAAAGTACCAGCCAGATATTTTAATCAATACAGCAGCGATGACTAACGTTGACGCTTGTGAAGAAGATAAAGAAGGTTGTTGGAAAATGAATGTTACAGCTGTTGAGTATTTGTTGGCTGAATGCCAAAAATACGATACGCACCTTATTCACTTATCTACAGATTTTGTTTTTGATGGAGAAAATGGGCCTTATTCAGAAAGTGATACGCCAGATCCTTTAAGTTATTATGGTGAATCAAAATTTGCTTCTGAGAAAGTTCTTCAAAATAGTGAGTATAAAAACTGGGCAATAGCTAGAACGATTATTGTTTATGGTTTGGTAGAGCAGATGAGTAGGAGTAATATTGTTCTTTGGGCCAAAGGAGCATTAGAAAAAGGTGATCCAATCAATGTTGTAGATGATCAGTATCGTTCACCGACATTAGCTGCTGATTTAGCAAAGGGGTGTATCCTTATCGCTGATAAACACGCAAAGGGAGTTTATCATCTTTCAGGAAAAGATGTAATGAGCATATTGGAATTAGTGAACCGAGTTGCTGATTTTTTCAATTTAGATAAATCAAGCATAACACCTATTAAATCAACTACACTAAATCAAGTAGCTAAAAGACCACCTAAGACTGGGTTTGTTTTGGATAAAGCAATTCGAGAATTAGGATATAATCCTGCTACTTTTGAAGAAGGATTAGCGATTGTTTCTCAGGAACTTGAATTGGTGAAATAAATGTATATTTTTGTGTGCATTCAAAAAAAAATGAAATGAAAAGATTATTATCTCTATCTCTATTTTCGAAGCGGCTGCCTCTACTCTCGTAGCGACCACCTCTATCTTCGTTTCTATCATCTCTACCTTTGTATTTATCTCTTCTTTCCATAATTTCTTAAAACAAGTATGTAATTTCTATTTCCATTTCTAGATCAACGGATTTAGCAACTGGACAAGCCTCACCGACATGTTGAATTTTAACTTGCGTTTTTTCGTCCCATTTATTTTTTGAAAAATCCAAGAAAATGTCTAATCGACTAATTCTTCTTGGATTAGCCCCCATTGTTTTAGTAACCTCGGATTCACAAAATTCAAATGTAATGTCATGTGCATTGCAATATATACCAACAATTGTAATTAAACATGAAGCATATGATGTA
>ERZ651776.5584-NODE-5584-length-10783-cov-5.927237_pt1 | contig 10783 bp, 10 predicted proteins | sample MGYA00514761_ERZ651776 | MGnify/ENA metagenome assembly ERZ651776 | reverse complement strand
CTTCATTCGCAAGAATGCCAGCACCGCTTACCGTCACCAGAATGCGCCCCCGCGAAAACGCCGCAATGGCAATATCGCGAAACACCGACTTTGGCGCGCAATCAACAATCACATCACAGCAAGCTGCCACCTCGTCAATTGACATCAATTCAACCGGTGATGACAGGCCGGCAATGCTGGCAAGCGCCTTATCACGTCGGCCTGACGCAATTGCCACCAGCGACATGCCGTTAATGCCCTCATCAAGCGCCTTTGCAACAACATTGCCAATGGTCCCAAGGCCAATAATTCCTGCAGATAGCATATTTTTTTCCTCAAGCGTTTGGCAGAGCATTTAACGATCAAAAACAAGATTATTTAGCAGATTTATATTGACTCGGTGCGGCGAACCTTTGCAACCTTAATTAATAAAAACATATCTAACGCGGCGCCTATTATCATTGACATGTTGTCGCTTAAACCAAGCAAGAGGGAGTAATCTTACTATGCTGAATTCAAGACTTTCAATTCTCGGAGCCGTGGCTGCCAGCGTCATGATGGCGTCATCTGTTGCACAGGCTGGATCCCATTCTGTTCCAAAGCTTCCTTGTGAAACAGCTCAATTGATCGTGCCTTGGAAGCCTGGAGGCGGCACACAGGTTCTGTATGCGCTGGTTGAAAAAACCATTAGCGAAATGGACACGCCTTATAATTTGAAGGTGGTAACAGTTCCGGGTCAGGGCGGTAACAAAGGCGCCAAGCAGGCAGCCAAAGCTGCACCCGATGGCTGTACCCTATTTGCCATTCACCAGTCAGCGATCACCAGCTTTTTGAATGGCCGGATCGATTTCCATTATAATGGCTTCGACGCGGTTGCAAATGTTACGATCACACCGGACATCATCGGTGCTGCTGGAGATGCTCCGTTTAATTCAATTGAAGAAATGGTTTCATATGCAAAGGCCAACCCTGGTCAGGTAACTGCAGGCGCAACCTTTGGCTCAACATCACATTTCATCTGGCTGTTACTTCAAAAAGCGACCGGCGCAAAATTAAAACTTGTACCATATGATGGAACTGCTGAGCGCATGAACGCACTTCTGTCAGGTGCAATCACATTAGGAGCCGTAAACGTTGCGTCAGGCTTAAAGCATCTGGAGGCAGGCACAATTAAAGCTTTGGCAATTGCAAATGATGATCGTGACCCCAAACTGCCAAACACACCTACTCTAAAAGAGCGCGGCATAAATATGAGTTTCGCACTTGAGCGTGGTGTTGTGGCGCCAAAAGGCACGCCAAAAGAGGTTATCGATATGTGGGCTGGTATTATCAAACAAGCTGTTGATAATCCGAGCTTGCAAAAAGCCATGGCGGCGAAAGGCACCGGACTACGGTATCAGGGGCCTGCAGAATTTACCGCTTATTCCAAAGATCTATACGACGCTTATGAGGCTGTAGCCATCGAAATTGGCATGTATAAAAAATAAAAAAAGCTGCTAAAACCACGAAGTCTGCTTAACAACTAGATATTGGCTGGCAACCGCAAGTTGCCAGCCGCACTTTATTTTCTTTTCTAAATCATGCGGTTCAAACATGTCATTCAATCGGGATAGCTTAGTAGCTCTATGTCTAATATTGGCAAGCGGTGGTCTTATGCTTGCCAGTTTTGAGATACGAGAGCCTGACTATGGTGTTTTATCACCTGCGGCTTGGCCAAGGATAATCATCATAATCATTGGCGGCTTGAGTGTTATTTACCTCATACAGTCGTTCAGCACGCCGCAGAAAGACATTTCTCCTGTGCCAAAAAAGACGCTTAAGGAGTTTGTTTTATATTGGCGAAATGTGATTGCTGTCTTTTCGATTTTTGCATTGTACCTGCTGGCGCTTCCCTATTTGGGCATGTTAGTTGGTAACATTTTATTTAGCTTCATCCTGCTGACCGTTCTTGGCGGCTGGAATGCAATTTTAACACATCTGGTAATCGCCTTAGGTGCGTCTGGCGGCATGTGGATTCTCTTTACACATGTGCTGGAAGTATTTTTGCCACGCGGATCTTTGACGGGATTTTAAACCTCAAATGGATATTTTTCTCGAAGCACTGCTGAATATCATCGACCCAGTAACTTTGACTTATATGGTCATCGGTGTTGGTGCAGGGTTGATGGCAGGCTCGATTCCGGGCTTTACCATTGCAATGGCGATCGTTTTGACGCTGCCTTTTACTTTTTCAATGCCGCCCGCACAAGGGCTTGCGACGATGATTTCGGTTTTGGTTGGCGGTTTGTCTGGTGGGCTTATGTCAGGCATCTTGACTGGCATACCGGGAACGCCATCTTCAGTGGCAACAACTTTTGACGGCTTTCCAATGGCGCGTGCTGGCGAGCCTGGCCTCGCCCTTGGCATCGGCGTCTGGTCTTCTTTTTGTGGTGGTATAATATCGGCTATATTGTTGGTGTTATTTGCGCCCCAGCTTGCAATGGTTGGGCTAGAATTCCAACCTTGGGATTTTTTCATGCTGGTGATGTTTGCCTTGACCGTCACGGCGTCACTTGCTGGTGAACATCTGGTCAAAGGCCTGATCGCAGGTGCTGCTGGCTTATTTATCCGTACCGTCGGTGAGGACGACGCTGTTGGCGTTGGCCGATTTGACTTTGGCTCCGACTATCTTTTGACCGGGTTTGACTTCATTGCAGTGCTGATTGGATTATTTGCCTTTTCCCAGCTTCTGTCTGATTTGCGCAACCCCGTTACCGCCCGAAACGCACTTAGCGACAGGAAACAGGTTAAAGTCAAAATCGAACATCGCCGCGCAATCGGAATTTTGTTCAGAAACTGGACCGTTGTAATCCGTTCAGCATTAATTGGAATGTTTACAGGGATTCTTCCCGGCGCGGGCGGCTCTATTGCCAATATCCTTGCTTATGATCAGGCCAAAAAAGCCGCCAAAGATGACTCCAAATTTGGCAAAGGGGATCCCCGCGGTATCATTGCGCCTGAGGCGTCAAATAACGCTGTTGAAGGTGGCGCCTTGACCCCACTTATGGCACTTGGTATTCCGGGTGATATCACGGCTGCAATCATGCTTGGTGCGTTACTCATGCATGATATTGTGCCGGGGCCAACCTTTATAAAAGACGAGCCGGCACTTGCCTATTCCATATATATAGCTTTTTTCCTCGCGAGCTTCATCATGATTGGAATGCAGTCAGGTGTTCTCAGGGTTTTTGTCCTCGTAACGCGGATCAAGACTTATATTCTGGCAACTGTTATATTAACCTTTGCAACAATTGGCGTATTTGCTCTCCATAATTCAATTGAAGATATCTGGACATTATTCTTCTTTGGTATTTTGGGTTTCATAATGCGCCAGTTCGGGTTCCCGCTGGCACCAATGATCCTTGGTGTTGTTCTTGGCAATATCGCCGAGTTGAATTTGGCGCGAGCTTTGGCGATTGATTCCGACCCTATGCTGTTCTTCTTGCGGCCTTGGTCATTATTCTTTGCGATTATTGCGATATTCTCGATGGTCTTTCCGATTTACCAAAAGCATCGGGATACAGGCTCACTGCTCGAACGGTTCTTTTCGCCTCTGGTACTGCTCAGCATATCGTTACCGCTATTCATGATGGGTGGCCTCTTGCGGACCACGCTGGCGTTTGCGGCTATCGCGGTTAGCAGCTTTATAATGTGGCGGCGGTTTGGCAAAACCAAAAAGGGCTAGTCAAAAAAACAGCGGTGAAGCCATTGCTGTCACCGCTGTCATTACTCGGCAGAAATTACCGATTTGGCATTTCAACTCTGTTTAACCCTCGTCAGATACGAACAGATTTCCCGATGCCAATTTGCGTGCGGTTCGCACCAGACCAGCAGAATTCAGATCAAAGCCATTACCGCCTGTATTATAATCAACAACAACATCAATCATGCCTGACGGATGTTCGATCGTCACGGTTGCCGGACTGGTTGTTGGCCGCGTCAACAAACCATCGGCGATACTGCCGGGTGTCATGGCGCATGAGGCAAGGCATTGCGCGCCCGTTACCGCCATTGTCGGATGTGGTTCCCACGGCATAAAATAGCGTGCGGCAATCGTACCCCCTGCCTTTGCCGGTGCAAAAATGGCAAATTTTGGCGTGACCGATTGGGTGACATCGCCCATGCCCATTGCTGCACCCGCTGCCAATCTGACGCGTTCCATCCGCGCCATGAAATTTTTATCAGCCTTTAATTCTTGGACGGTTTCATGGCCGGAAAGGCCAAACGCATCGGCGCGCGCAGTAACGGTTGGCATCGCCACATCCATACAGGTCACTTCAATATCGTCAAATTGATCGCGAAGATTACCAGTTGGCAGCAATTTTCCAGTTGCCGCACCAACAACATCCATGAATTGAAGGTCAATCCGCGCGGCGGTTCCAGGCACGCCATCAATCGCGGTATCGCCATCATAGCACACAATCCCACCCGGCGTTTGCACCCTTGCCACGACCAATGCGCCTGTATTAACAAGCTTGATCCGCACTTCGGTAACTGGATCACTGGCTGGCATAAGCCCCATTTCAATCGCCGCTGGGCCAACACCCGATAGAATATTACCGCAGGTTGGTTTGAAATCGACAAGCTGTTCCAACACCGAAACCTGCGCAAAGAAATAATCAATATCAGCCGCATCATCGGCAGATCGTGACAGCATCGCAACCTTGTTGGTCACAGCATTGCCGCCACCAATACCATCAATGTTCAATGGATGACCCGCGCCAACCACCTGAAGCAGAATTTTGGCAATCGTATCACGATCAGATGGCAAATCAGCCGCATTAAAATAAGGGCCGCGCGATGTGCCGCCACGAATAAACAAAAATGGAATTTCACGCCGAGCCATTTAAAAGGTCCTTAACCAAATATATTTGTGGGATACTGACCGCCGATCTTGTCGCAGAACAATGCCAAGCAAGATCACGCCAGCAAAATTATTATGCTGAATGAGAACGCTAATGCAGAATGGCCGCGCTGACAACTGTCGCCATATATCGGCTACCAAAAATACGCCATCACAAATAAGTCGTCATATATACAAGGTAAAATTTCTGTATAGACTGTTCGGTGGCGGTTTCATCTCGGTACCGCCACCGATCATCTATCTAAGGGATAAAATGCGATGCGTAATAGCGGTATTGGGTTTATTGGCCTCGGCCAAATGGGGCTTGGCATGGCCAATAATCTGGCAAAAATTGCCGCGCCATTTTACGCCTATGACGCGGTACCAGCCGCCACTGAACGGCTGGATGGTGATGATATCATCATTGCCAGCACGCTTGGTAATCTGGCGGCAAATTGTCATCTCATATTCCTATGCCTTCCATCTGCCAAAGAGGTGAATGAGGTGATTTTCGGCGCTGGTGGTATTGCCGAATCAGCACAAGGCGATCTTGCCATTATCGACACCTCAACAATTGACCGTCTTGAGGCCATTGCCATCCATGATCAATTGGCAGGCCGCGGCATTTCCTATGCTGATTGCCCAATTTCCGGCCTTCCCTTTCGTGCCACAGATGGCACATTGACCTTGATGTTTGGCGGTAGCAAACTCTTGTTTGATCGCGCTAAGCCCCAACTTGATGCCATGGGCGAATTTATCGTCTATTGCGGCGAAAGCGGCGCTGGCCAAATGATGAAAGCGGTCAATAACATCATCTATGATATCAATATTGTCGCGCTATGCGAGGTATTACCGCTGGCTGTTGCTGGCGGTCTTTCAACCGAGGCCTTGACCCAAGTTGTGACAACCGCAAGCGCCCGCAGCTTTGCGGGCGATCATTTCGTCCCACGCATGTTGGCGCGCCAGTTCGACAATGATTTTCCAATGGAAGACGCCTATAAAGATATTTTAAATGTCCAGCGCATTGCCATTGAAAAACGCGCCATGACGCCGCTGGTGAATGCCATGACAAGCAGCTATCAAAACGCCATCGCCGCTGGCTATGGTCGCGAGCCAAAAAGCGCCATTATCAAGATTTATGAAAAGGCGCTTGGCACCGAATTCAGCGATCAATAAACCGGCAGATTTCAGTTTATGTGGGCAACGCCAGACCGGCGTTCCATGCCCACTTCAGCTTGTGACTAAAATCAGCATATGACCGGCAAATATTCGTTGTGATAATTTCAGCATAACGGTTGATCCGGTGATTTTTTCATAGTAGATGTAAAAAATCACATTGCTAGGAACGTCAATGCCAATCTATTCAGAATCTTTCGCCGCTGCCTTTGGCCTGCTGGCCAGCTCGGATCGTGATCTGATGGAAATTCTGGCACTTTCCATCAATGTTAGTTTGGCGTCATTGGTTTTGTCTTGCGTGATCGGTCTTCCCATTGGCGCGTTTCTGGCGATGCGTCATTTCCCAATGCGCGATTTTCTGGTTGGTGTTTTCAATGCCATGATGGGGTTGCCGCCAGTTGTTGTGGGGTTGTTGGTTTATTTGCATCTATCCAGATCGGGGCCATTTGGCTGGCTTGGGCTGCTCTATACGCCGCAGGCCATGGTGATTGCACAGATGATTTTGATCACCCCGATCATCATCGCGCTATCTTGTCAGGTTCTTGAAGATCTCCACGAAGATTACAAAGATTTTTTCAATAGTCTTGTCGTGCCAAAACGAACCGCGCTTTTGGCCTATATCATTGATGCGCGCTATTCGCTTATGACGGTTATTCTGGCCGGATTTGGCCGCGCCATTTCCGAAGTCGGCGCGGTGATTATAGTTGGCGGCAATATTGATCATCTCACCCGCGTCATGACAACGGCGATTGCGCTTGAAACCTCGAAAGGCGAGCTGGCGCTGGCCTTGGCGCTTGGCTTGATTCTATTGGCGATTTCGCTTGCGGTGAATTTTCTGGTGCAATGGTTAAAAGCATCGGCAAGGCGGCGTGCCTATGTCTGATCAAACCGCAATGGCACAGCGCGGCCTGATGCCAATCACCGTCCAGAATATTACCTTGACGCTGAATGAGCGTATGTTGATTGATGATCTGTCTTGTATCATCAAATCAGACGGTATGAGCGTCATTATGGGGCCGAATGGTGCTGGGAAAAGCCTTCTCATGCGCTGTCTTCACGGGCTGGCAAAGCCTGATGTGGGGCAAATCCTCTATGCCGCTGCGCCGCTTGATCCTTTGATTAGGCAAAAGCAATCATTGGTCTTTCAAACCCCAACTATCTTGCGTCGGACGGTTTTGGCAAATCTGCTGTTTGTAGCGCGCCAACGCGGCATTGATGATCCGAAAATATCAATGGATTATCTGGCGCAATTACGGCTTGATCATCTTGCCCAGCATCCAGCGCGGCTTTTATCTGGCGGCGAAAAGCAACGACTTGCCTTGGCGCGGGCATTGATCATCAATCCGGCAATCCTGTTCCTAGACGAAGCAACCTCAAATCTGGATCCAGCATCGATTGAAACGATTGAAACCAATCTGCAATCGGTTAGCAAACAAGGCACGAAAATTATTTTTGTGACGCATGATATCGGACAGGCCAAGCGGCTTGCCGATGATGTTCTGTTTTTGCATCACGGCAAATTAGCTGAACATAGCCCCGCCAAATCTTTCTTTCAAAAACCAAAATCAGCCGCCGCCAGAGCCTATCTGGCTGGCAAGCTGGTTTTATAACACCCAATAGACGGCATCTGCCAAAGGAGCCTTTATGAAATTTGCAATTCTGTTTGCTACTGGCGCCGCCTGCCTTGCCACTGCCGCAATGGCCGATAATGCGATCCTTGTTCAATCAACAACGTCGACAAAAAACGCCGGTCTTTATGATTATATTCTGCCAATGGTCAAAGCCGATACCGGCATCACGGTGAATGTGGTCGCGGTTGGAACCGGGGCGGCGATCAAGAATGCCATGAATTGTGATGGTGATGTCCTTTTGGTGCATAGCCGGAAACGCGAAGACCAGTTCGTTGCCGCTGGTTATGCCAAGCAGCGTTATGATGTCATGTATAATGATTTTGTGGTGATTGGTCCGGCGGGTGATCCGGCCGGCATTGCTAGCGGCAAGGATGTCATCGCTGCAATGGTGAAAATCGCCAATTCGAAATCAAAATTTGCATCACGTGGGGATGATTCGGGAACGCATAGCAAGGAAAAATCCTTGTGGGCAACGGCAAAGATTGATCAGGCGGCAAGTTCGGGTGACTGGTACCGCGAAACCGGCTCGGGTATGGGTGCGACCTTGAATGCCGCTGTTGGCATGGGCGCCTATGCTTTGAGTGATCGTGCCTCATGGGGCGCACATGCGAATAAGGCAGATTTCAGAATCATGGTCGAGTGCGATCAAAGGCTTTTCAATCCCTATGGTGTCATGCTTGTTAATTCGCAAAAATGCCCGAATGTCAAATCAAAGGAAGGCCAGATATTTATCGATTGGCTGATTTCGGCAAAAGGCCAAGCTGCCATTGCCAATTTCAAATTAGATGGTAAACAGCTTTTTTTTCCAAACGCACAATAGATTTTCGATTATGGCACAAGAAGAATCTTGCCAATATGATCGCTTGACTCCATCAGGTGATGCGCTGCGGCTGCCTCAGCAAATGAAAAGATTGCATATGTTTCTGGTGCAATGGTTTGGTCTTTAAATTTTGGCCAAACATGCATCTCTAATGATCGGCAGATTGCAGATTTTTCAGCTATAGACCGTGGCCGCAAGCGCGCGCCTGTCACGGTAAGATGTTTGCTATGGATCTGGCCAAAATCGATCTCGGCTATTTTTCCACCGCGAAGATTGATAATCATCAAACGCCCACCATGGGCAAGAAGCTTGACCTCCTTCGGTAAATAATCACCGCCAATAATATCAATGATAACATCAACGCCGCGACCGTTAGTCAGGTTACGTGCCACTTCCACAAAATCGTCTTTTCTATAATTGATCGCAGCGTCGGCGCCAAATCTGCGAATTGCCGCACATTTGGTTTCGTTTCGTGCAGTGGCAAAAACAGTGGCGCCAAATGCCTTGGCAACCTTAATCGCCGCAAAGCCAATACCGCTTGTGCCACCTTGAACCAATACGGTTTCACCAGCTTGCAGCTGGCAGCGATCCATCATATTTGTCCATACGGTGCAGAAAACCTCAGGCAAGCCTGCCGCATCAATGACCGACACCCCGTCAGGAATGGCCATACATTGGCCTTCTGGCGCAATCGCATATTCAGCATAGCCGCCACCAATTAATAGCGCACAAACCATATCGCCCGGACGAAAGCGTTCACATGCCTCGCCAACAGCAACAATTTCGCCCGAAACCTCAAGCCCCATGATATCGGGCGCGCCTGGCGGCACTGGGTATTTACCCTCGCGTTCGCGCAAATCGGCACCATTGACGCCGGCAGCATGCACTTTGATCAGTAGGTCACACTCCGTTGCAACCGGCACTGGAACATTGATGATTTCCAGCGCGTCCGGCCCACCAGGGGTATGAACGCCAACGGTGCGCATTGTTTTTGGAGGTTGATGCATTGCAATTGTACCTAGATTGAACTGCCAAGATCAAATTACGAGAAGAAAAATATTGCTTGAAGAAGACTAGTCACAATACATTGCTTCTTCCTATAATAAATCTACGATATTTGGCAGAAAATATCACAATATGATTGACAGAAAAGGCCAAACTGACCACAAATTTATGCTAACCAACAATACCAAAAATTGAAAACCTATTGGAGGATAAAAATGGGCATTAATAAATCAGCTGCGCTTAGTATTGCAGCGGCACTAACAATCACTTCGGGAGCCGCATTGGCAGGTAGCCATGGATCTTATCCATCAAAGCCTGTGAAAATCATGGTTGGATTCTCCGCTGGTGGCGGCACAGACACAACCTCTCGCGGCTTTGCATCATACATGCACGAAGCAGAAAGCATGAGTGGGCAGCCTGCATACATCGTCAACCTTCCAGGCGCTTCAGGTCAAAAGGCTGCAAAAATGGTTCTTGGCGAAAAGGCTGATGGCCACACTCTTTACATGATCAACATCGGTACCTTTATCGTTGGTGAGCTTGCGAAAGGTAAAGACAAGCCATACAGCGTAAAGGACGATTGGGTCAATCTTGGCTGCATGTCACAGCTCGTTACATCGCTCCAGGTACACACATCAAGCCCAGCTAAAAACTTAGCAGAATTTATTGCTGCCGCAAAAGCATCTGGGAAAACTCACACTTGGGGAACATCTGGCGCCACAACAATGCACTCTGGCATTGGTCACTTATTCTTTGACACATATGGCATCCCTCACAAGAAGGTCCCATTCAAAGGCGGATCAAAAGCACGTGCTGCTCTGGTATCACAGTCAGTTGAGTCAGTTTTTGGCGGTAATAATACCATCGCTGGCTTTGAGGACACCATCCGTCCATTAGCAACTGCTGGAGCTGATCGTGACCCAACCATGAAAGATCTAGCCACCTTCAAAGAGCAAGGTATGGCAGGCGCTGACTTTACTGGGTTGTTTTGTCTGTTCGCACCAAAAGGCGTTTCAGACGAAGTGAAAACCAAAGTTGGGTCAGCAATCAAGCACATTGCAGGCATCAAAGGTTTTAAGAAATTCATGAAAAAGAATAACCTCGGTGCTTTTTATGTCGATGCGGACGCAGCTGTAACGGCTCAAAATGTGATGTATAAAACTATGGGTCCTGTTGTAGAGAAAATTCTCAGCAGCCAGTAAGAACTCCATCTTTATCTAAATTGGGGCAAGCTATGCTTTTGGCTTGCCCCTTTTTGCTTTATTTTTTGATTCTATATACCCACAGCAA
>ERZ651776.5574-NODE-5574-length-10797-cov-2.680131_pt1 | contig 10797 bp, 8 predicted proteins | sample MGYA00514761_ERZ651776 | MGnify/ENA metagenome assembly ERZ651776 | reverse complement strand
CGTCACCGCCGCAAACTCCGCACTCGTCCAATTCTGCACAAGAGCCATCGTCTTGCGTAGCAGCGGATTCGTAGTTGCAGGCTTCAGCATCCGTGCAACCCAAAATTTCGGCATCATCACACACACCATTGCCATCTGCGTCTGCTGCACATGATCCACCACAAACGCCCAAAGCGTCTGTTGTATTTCCTTCGCAATCACAAGCGCCTTCCGCGATGCCGTCACCGCCGCAAACTCCGCACTCGTCATTTTCAAGACAAGAACCGTCATCCGTCGTTGCGGTAGCATCGTAGTTGCACGCCATTTCATCCGTGCAACCCGGCACATCATACGCGCAACTTCCATCGTCGTACTCAGCGCTTGAATCGTAATTCGAAGCCGTTTCATCCGTGCAACCACAGGCGTTCCCGCCTGTACCGCCTCCGCCTTCACCTTCGGCTGCAAATGTTCCTACGCCGTCAAATGCAAATGCCTTTCGAAGGTCGATCTGACCATCTCCATTCTCGAATATCTGCACATTTAACAAACCGCTGAACGAACCGCCAGTCGTGAATTGCAATACTAGTACTTGGCCATTCTCGTCGCCCAATCCGTTTGGTGTGCCGTTTAATACGTACCACGCACCACCGGTTTGGGTGTTGATCTCGACGTCTTGACCTGACAACGCTGAAGTAGCCGAGAAACAACCCAAATAAGGCTGCTCGGAGTCTTCCACCGTGCTGATGGTCACTTCGTCGCCAGTTGGCTGAGCCTCAATACCAATGGTCAACCAGCTGTCCGCCGCAAGGGATGGGAAGAAGGTGACAAAAAATGGATTGATTCCAGCAGCGGTAGCTCCCGTTGCAGCAGCATCGTTGTAGAAACCCGATTCAGTACTGAATGACAGATTCTCTCCTTCGTTTCCGTAGACGGAACTCAAGAAGTCATCTGGATTGATCATATCCACGTAAGCTCGATAGGTCGTTTGACCCTCGATGATTCCTGTGGAATATTCTGAAACTGTCAGTGAATACAAGGATTCAGACTGAGCATAAGTGAGTCCGGAAAGCAAGATTCCGGCGCAAAGCAGTAGAAAACGACTCATTTTCGTGATGGTTTATGGCTTCGTAAATATAGCAATTTTCTCTATACAACTCGATATTATTTCGAATTATCTCGACAAACACCCATTTTTTACCCTTCAAATCGCTCTTAAATCGAGCTGGTTTCGTCTGAATTCGAGTGCAGAAACAGAATGTTTTGTACCAATACTTTTTGACAGAACACAAAAAAAGAGGCCTCGGCCTCTTTTAATTGTCAATGAAATCTTCTCGCTAAAAATCGTCCAAATCCTCCAACCAATCGGTTCGCTTGGTTTTTGATTTTTTCAATTTTGTGGGCTTCGGACCGTCCGCATAAATATCCTTGTTTCCTTTGAATTTACCGGCCTTGGTCGGCTTTGCTTTCGCGGCCCCTGCTTTCGGGGGGACTGCAGGAGAATCCAGACGGCTATATTCCGATGAAGATCCTGCACGTGGCGAAGAAGCTGAAGCTGGAGAATTCGAGGGGGTATGGGCCACTTGTCCGCCCGAAGGCCGCGGTCCGCTGGAGCGCGAATCCGATGGCTTTTTTGCCCGATCTTCCGCTTCCTTGACCACCATACGAAACCCCATTAATTCTGCGCCGTTCATTTCCTCCAATGCTTTTTGGCCATCTGCAGCTTCCCGCATCTGAACAAAACCGAAACATTTGGATTGCCCTGTATCCCGGTCCGTGATCACACGGGTGTAGGCAACAGGACCAAAGGCAGAAAATGCTTCTTCGAGATGTTCATCTTGAACATCGCGGTTCAATTTCGCGACGAATAGTTTCATCTAAAGATTCGGAAAAGTGGATATATGGTAGAAAAAATGTGCTCGCAAGATAAGCTCGAAACTTAGAAGCATCACGAAAATAGTACAAAGTCCCCCACCGGTGCAATGAACTCACCAATTATCTCCATCAACCAAACGACCGAATTTTCCAAGCACGGACCCCTCTCCTTTGCTTGTTCCTCCCATCTGCGGAGCACGCGCAATGATGCGATCTGCCAATCGACTGAAAGGCAGGCTTTGCAGCCAAACTGTGCCTGTCCCACTCAACGTCGCTAAAAACAAACCCTCTCCACCAAAAAGCATCGACTTCAGACCTCCGGCTTGTTCCACATTGTAGTCAATCTGTCCGGTATACCCGACAATACAGCCCGTGTCGACGCGTAATTTTTCTCCGTTCAATTTTTTCTCTACCACCGTTCCACCAGCATGTAAAAAAGCCATACCGTCTCCGCGCAATCGTTGCAAAATGAATCCCTCTCCGCCAAAAAAACCTGAGCCGAGACGCTTGTTGATTGCAATGCTCACGTTCGTTCCCATCGCTGCGCACAAAAAGGCATCTTTTTGGCAAATCAATTCTCCCCCGACAACTGCGAGGTCAATCGGCATGATTTTGCCCGGATATGGGGAAGCAAAAGCCACTTTTCGTTTCAACGCTCCTTGGTTGGTGAAGTGCGTCATGAACAGCGATTCTCCGGTGAGTAGTCGTTTTCCAGCCCCGAACAGCTTGTTCATAAACCCCTCATTCACATCGGAACCATCCCCCATTTTTGCTTCAAAATGAATCTCCGGTTCCATCCAGTTCATCGCACCTGCCTCGGCAATAACCGTTTCTTGGGGATCCAATTCAACTTCTACCGTTTGCAGATCATCTCCATGGATATGAAAATCAATTTCGTGGCTTCGCATTGGTTCCTGTTTTTTGAATCAAAGATGCAGGGCTTTCGGTACTTTTGAAGCATGTTAATTGAAAAACTATGAAAAAGCCTCATCAATTGCACCCCTGCACCCAATCCATGACTGGCGCTCTCGTCATTGGCATGATCCTCATTGGCTGCAACACCAATGAATATTCCATGGAATCAGATTCTCCTTTCAGCTACCCCACGTCCCGGGTCGAAACCATCGTAGATACACTTTGGGGAACCGAAGTAGCAGACCCTTATCGTTGGCTAGAAGATGACCGATCGGAAGAGACCGAAGGTTGGGTCGACGCCCAAATTGAATTTACCCAGAAGCATTTTGCCTCCAACCCTTGGCGAACGCCTTTGCGCGATCGCTTTGAAGCGATTTACGACTATGAAAAGGTGGGAATGCCCCGCAAAATCGGTAACCGGTATTTTCTCGCGAAAAACAACGGACTGCAGAACCAAAGTGTTTGGTATGTTCGCGAATCGCTCCAAGGGGCGGATGAACTTTTTTTGGATCCCAATGCGTTGAGCGATGATGGGACCGTGACGGCATCCCTCGGCAGTGCATCCCAAGATGACCGATACATTGCGGTTATTCAAAATGAGGCAGGATCCGACTGGCAAGAAATCCACGTGTACGATCTCGCAACGGGTCAACCGCAAGGAGACGTATTGCAATGGGTCAAATTCTCCGGAACGAGCTGGGTCGGAAACGGCTTTTACTACAGCCGCTATCCCGCACCTGAAGGCAGTGAACTGAGTGCTGAAAACACGTTCCACAGTGTCTATTATCATGAAATTGGAACAGACCAGTCCTCAGACCGCTTGGTCTTCCGAAACGACGAAGCGCCCAATCGCTATCACTTTGCTTATGCCACAGAGGATCGAAAGTTCTTGATCCTGAGCACTTCGACAGGAACGGACGGCAATAGCATTCACTTCCTCAATTTGGAGCAACCTGATGCCACTTGGCAAGAATTAATCGGCGGCTTCAACACCCGAAGTTCCGTCGTCGATCATGCCAATGGACGTTTTCTGGTACTGACCGACACGGACGCTCCGAAGTACCGTTTGGTTGGTATTTCAAGCGAGAACGTGACCGACTGGATCAACATCATCCCTGAATCGGACCATTTATTGGAAGGTGTAAACGCCACGGGAGGGGAATTATTTGCCACATACTTACGCAATGCCTGCAACGCCGTGGTGCGCATGGACCTCGACGGACAAAACCCCCGCGAAATCGACCTGCCCAATGCCGCAGGCAGCACGGGTGGATTTGGTGGAAAAGCAGACGCCACAGAGACGTTCTACGCGTTTACCTCCTTCACCTACCCCACCTCGATTTATCGTTATGACATGGCCACTGGCGAAAGCTCGCTGTTCGTGGCTCCAGAAGTGGATTTCAATCCGGAACAATTTGAATCCAAGCAAGTGTGGTATGAATCCAAAGATGGCACGGCCGTGCCTATGTTCATCGTACACAAGAAAGGCTTAGAATTGGATGGCAATCGCCCGACCTATTTGTACGCTTACGGCGGTTTTAACATCAGCCTCACACCGAGTTTTAGTCCTTCTCTTTTATTGCTTTTGGAGAACGATGGTGTTTATGCCATGCCCAACCTCCGAGGGGGTGGTGAATTTGGTGAAGATTGGCACGAAGCCGGTATGTTGCTGAAGAAGCAAAATGTTTTTGACGATTTCATTGCGGCAGGTGAACACCTCATCAAGGCTGGCTATACCAACTCGGATCGACTCGCCATAGCCGGAGGTTCCAATGGCGGCTTGCTGGTGGGTGCTACCATGACCCAGCGGCCTGAATTGGCTGCAGTCGCATTTCCCGCAGTTGGAGTCATGGACATGTTGCGCTACCACCAATTCACCATTGGCTGGGGCTGGATTCCGGAATACGGATGCGCTGATAGTTCCAAAGCAGATTTCCTCAACTTGGCAGGCTATTCGCCGTACCACAATCTGGCTCCTGGCACCGCATATCCAGCAACGATGGTGACTACAGCGGACCATGACGATCGGGTTGTTCCTGCGCATAGTTTTAAATTTGCAGCTCGGCTGCAAGCATGCCAATCCGGTCAGCGACCTGCACTCATCCGCATTGAAAAAGATGCCGGTCACGGCGCAGGCAAGCCCACATCGAAAATTCTAGACGAACAAGCAGACAAGTGGGCCTTCATGTTTCATGAAATGGGCCTGACTCCCTAACGGCTCCGATCAGTCAGTTGTAACGCTTGCCCCTGATGATTCATTCGATTCGAATTGGATACGAAGACGAACACCTGCTGATTGGCTGGAAGCCCCATGGTCTTTTGACGTCTGGAAATGCTGGAAAAACATTTCGGTCCCAAATCCGAAAAACCAGCGGTATTCCGCAAATTGAACCCTGTCACCGACTGGACTTTGCGACGGCAGGTTGGGTCGTATTTGGAAAACACCGCGGGTCCATCCAGGCGATGAATCAAGCGTTTCAAAACGGAGAAATTCGGAAACGCTATTGGACAATTTGCCACGGCACGTTGCCCGCCAAACTGCTCATCCAACTGCCACTCGATGGGAAGGCATCGATTACCCAGGTGCATTCAATGGCCTTCGGCTTCCTGGCTCAATCCGATGCATTGACCGCCGCTTTGATTGAAACCAAAACAGGGCGCACGCATCAAATCCGACGGCACCTCCACGCCGCTGGTCACAGCGTGGTTGGCGATGACAAATACCCTTGGTCCGAAAGCGTTTACCGTGGTCGTGGATTGTTTCTGTGTGCACACGATCTTGAATTTGTTCATCCAATCACGGGAGAAGTGCTGCGAATCAATTCGTTGCCTTCCAAAAAATTCAAGTCAATCCCATGGATTCACAAAGTGCTCAATGAAAGAGCTCTGCCCCTATCTTCGTCGGACTGAAGCAACGCTGAAAGCATCTCTTCTGAAAATGTTATTACGATTCATCCGATCCCTCATTCGAATTCCGGGCTTCTTATTGATGTCCTTGGTTTACGTGTTGATTCTGATTTTCCTCAGATTGATCTGGGGAAAAGACTTGAATCGCATGCATGGCGTTTTGCTTCATTTTATCCGAAACGTCTATCGGCTAATGGGCATACGTGTTGAGGTTCAAGGCGAACTGCCGGATGAACCGAGCATCTATATGGGAAACCACCGAAGCTACGTCGATGCTGTTCTGGTTCCCGCCAAGCATCCCGTGGTATTTGTAGCGCGAAGTGAAAGCAAAAGCTGGCCAATCATTGGTTGGGGCGCGACTTTGCTCGGAACCATTTGGGTCAATCGGAAAGATCCATCCAGCCGCAAAAATACCCGAGAAGAAGTGAAGAGTCGCCTGCGTGATGGACTGGGAATTGTGATCTTTCCGGAGGGTACAACCCACACAGGCCCCGACTTATTGGAATACAGGCCTGGCATGTTTTACATCAGCGCAGAAGGTGGCTTTCCCATCACACCCATCGCGTTGGAATACAAAGATCCCGATATCGCATGGGTTGGTCAATCCAAATTCATTCCGCATGCCTGGAAACATTTCAGCAAGCGACACATCGACATCAAAGTGAGCATAGGCAAAACCCTCAAAGGAAGTGATGGCGGCGAGCTGCTCAAAGAAGCCCATGACTGGACGGCGAAGGAAGTACTTAAGCTGCGCAAAGAATGGGACAGTCAAGCAAGTCAATGATTCGAATGGTGTCGAAAATTAAACATTGGAGTCGGTTCCTCTCTTCCAACTGGCAAACGGTTCATCTGGACTACCCCGTGGCCTTTCGTCCTCGGTTTCAACCTGAAACAGACCTCGGCCTCCCCGAAATTCATTCTTTGCTTCAATCGCATTGGGATGAAATTGAAGCGAAGGTGGATTTGATTCAATCGTATGAGGAGGATTTGGTGAAAATTAAAAAGCGAAGCGATGAGCCCAATGCCCTCTTGCCAGGCTGGAACAACGGCTACCTGCCTGGGCTCGACATGGCTGCATTATTCACCTTTGTTGCCCACTACCAACCCAAACGTTACATGGAGGTGGGATCAGGCAACTCGACCCTCGTTGCAGCGGCTGCAAAAGCACAGCATAGCCCATTGACGGAAATCACAAGCATCGATCCCTATCCGCGCGCTGAAATCGACCAATTGTCTCAAGTGATTGTTCGGAAACCATTTGAAGCGCTCGAAGCCGATACTTCTCTGGAATCGTTAGAGGCAGGGGACATATTGTTCATTGACAATAGCCACCGAGTGCTCCCCAATTCGGATGCCACTGTGTTTTTCTTGGAATGGATGCCACGGCTCGCCGATGGCGTAATCGTGCACATTCATGACATCTACCTGCCTTGGGATTATCCACAAAACATGTGCGAACGAGCCTATTCAGAGCAATACATGCTAGCCATGGCGCTTGTGAGCAACCCCAAGCGTTACACTCCTTTCTTCCCCGCGTTTTGGGTAAGTGAGCAAAAAGCACTGAGTGGCAAACTTGCCTCCATTTGGAACCACGCCAACACGCGAGGCGTTGAGCAACATGGGGGGTCCTTCTGGATCAAAATCAACGGATAAAACCGCTCTATTTTTGAATGATCAATTGCGTCTGGATGGCGTCATTCGCGCTGAAAGAGGTGTCCATCAGGCGCAACGTGTAGGCACCGTTTGGCAATTCCGTTACGGAAACAACAAGGGTTTCTGACGACTGAAACGATTGTTCCATTACGACCTGACCAAGGGCATTCATGCATTGCACAATTCCTTGACGGGACCAACCGGCGAGTCCTTCGATTCGGACAAAATCTTGTGCTGGATTTGGGTACATGCGCATACCGGCAGCCTCCATTTCGCCTACGCCATTGACTAGTACATCAAGTTCCAAGGTCACTGTTCCCGAACAATCCATGGAAAATTCCATTTCTTCAACCTCCACAGTGGCACTTTCACCTCCGATGGATAAATCCCACGCTACTTGGATTTCAAGCAAGCCAAGCCCGACAGATTCGCCAATGATGGAACCATTGATAACGCTCCATTCATACGCATTCGCCGCATCGCCGTTATAACTATAAACGGAGGTTGTTCCCGCGGTCGGATTCATTGGACCGGAAATGGTTCCCGTGGCAACATAAAAACACGATCCATCCTCGACATTGGATTCTGCCGTGAAGTTGCATGCCTCTTCATCTGTACAGCCCTCCACTGCTGGCACTCCGGCACAGATGCAATCCTCTCCAATGGCATCGAACACGGTTTCTTCGTTTTCATCATCACAGGCATCACCGGTGCTGAAGCAACTTCCATCATCCGCATTGGACTCTGGATCAAAGTTACAGGCCGTTTCGAGCGTACAACCGGGCACCACAGGCACGCAGAACGCGTGATCGATGCCATCTCCAAAATCAGGATCTCCCATGGCAATAATGACCTCGCCCGCCACCGTTTCGAGGACGTAATTGCCATCCAAATCACATCCCGGCCATTGGCTACCAAACATGCCGTCACCATAGGAATCGGTCAACGTCAGGACATGGCAACCGTGCGGAACACATCCTTCCCAAACTTCCTCGGCTCCGTCCTCTTCAAAAGAACCCCCCGTTGCTCCAGCAATTTCATTCCCAGCCTCGTCTACGATGGACCACCCCACCTCTTCCGGCCAACAATCCGTGGTAATCGTTAAAATCAAGTCCTCACAGGGATAGGCGCATGAACCGTCATCGATGGTCGCGCCTTCATCAAAATTCAGCGCACCCGAATCGGTACAGCCCGGCACCTCAGCAGTGCAGTCCGGTGTTGTGAACAGCAATGTATCGCTGACCAAGGTGTCCGAAACGAAGTACAATTCATACGTGGTATTGGCGGCAAGGCCATCCAAAAGCGCCGTGGCACCATTTTGAATTTCAACGCCATAATCCTCTGCAAACCCACAGGTCCAATCGGCATCTGCCGTATCACGGAAACAAAGAATCTGAGCCGCGCATAAGAAATTTGAAAACTCTGCATTCAGTGCCACGAGGGTTTCGACGGAATCGCTTGCAGCATTGTACACGCATTGTGGCGTTGCTTCAAAGCTCAAAAGGTCGCATTCGACGGGACCACAGGCCTCTAACGCCAGATTAACGGAATTGGCAACATTCAGTCGTCCTCCCGTTGCCACCTCCGTCAAGAGGTTCGGCACCAAGTCCACGCCCTGATAAATGTACCCCAACACCATGTCCGCAGCAGCTTGTGGATTGGTATACGACAACTCCGCCAATTCAGGACACGGAACACTGTAGACCAAGCCAATGGCTCCTGCCACGCAGGGACTTGCAAACGACGTACCGCTGGTATTTCCATAACCACTGGACCCACTCGGCAGATACACTTGATCGCCCGGAGCACCCAAATCAATGGTCGTGACGCCATAACCGCTGAACGTTCTGACGTCATTGTCATTTGTAGCCGTGACCGAAACCATGTAGTCGGAGCTGCAGGCGGTGGGCATATCCCCCACCACATCTACATTCAATGCGGAATTCGTGGTCGCCCCGCAATTCAAAATACCCGATTCTCCGAGCTCGTCGTAGTAAGCGCACCAAACCGGATAATTGGCTGGGTTGGCCTGATCAATGCCCCAGGAAGCATTGGTGGCTACTACGAATGCACCGTCAGCACCAGCGCTCGCGTTGTAGATATCCCGCATGACTTTGGGGTATTCGTACGCCGCAATAACATTGGCTTCTGACAAACCTCCGCCCATGTCGATTTGCATGATGTCTACGTCCCAATTCACACCAGAACCTCCGATGCCATTGTTGCCCGTAGCCCCAATCATTCCGCTTACGGAGGTGCCGTGACCGTCGGCCGCGATGTTATCGGAGTTATTACCTGTATTCCAACCATTGAAATCGTCTACATAACCGTTGTTGTCATCGTCCACGCCGTTGCCTGGAATCTCCGCTGTATTCGTCCAATGGTTGTCGATGAGGTCAACATGGTTGTAATTCGATCCTCTACCTTCCAAGACAGCAACGACAATGCGCGCACCATTGGCCGCGACGCCTCCGGTCGTCACATCCCAAGCCAAATCGGAGTCAATATCGTGGTCACCATTCTCATCGTGGTGCCATTGTTGGCCATAATTGGGGTCGTTGGGTACGGTTTCACGCTCGTTCACGACGTGATTCAATTGCACCGCTCGCACGTGAGATTTGCCTCGGAGCAGTGACAACGATTCCGCCCAATTCGACGATGCCACGGAAAGGTGGAAGATGCCCGCAGATGGGGATGGAATGCTGATGATTTCGAAGTCCAATTCCGATCGAAGGCTGGCAAAGAACTTTTCTTGAGCCACATCTTCATCGAGCATGACCAAAATTTCATTGGGCACAAAGTCAGATTCGGATGCATCTATCTGAGCATAGACATCTGTCAAAAGGGCAAGTGTCGTCAGTGCTAGGCACAAAGACAGTGCCCGCTGAATTCGCAGGTTTTTCATTTTCTTGAGGTTGACACAAAACTAAGCCGGATTTTTTGACAAAAGATGAAACTTACGGATGCGATTTGCGTATTTACGACATCTATTTCTACAAACATGTGTTCCATTACTGCCATACTCAACAATCAGGGTACTCCAGAAGAAATGCGCTCCACCGCGCTTCAGATATCCAAACTTCAACGCCACCGCGGTCCGGATTGGTCCGGCGTTTATCAAAATGATTCGGCCGTACTTGTGCACGAAAGATTAGCAATTGTCGATGTAACCAGCGGTGCACAGCCGCTGATTGATCCGGAACATCAAACAGCACTCGCCGTGAATGGCGAGATTTACAACCACAAAAACATTCGGAAGTCCACTGCGAATTATCCTTACCAGACCGGGAGCGACTGCGTTTACGCGAAGCCCTCGCGCCGCGTAACTCGCAGCGGCGGAACGCACCATGCCTTCCAATCCAGCTTTCGCCGCCGCAATGGCTTCATGATTCGCGAGTCCCACCGAAGCGGCTGCCGTCCACGAGCGAGACTTGCGCCCGACTGAGGACAGCGCCCTCTGAGCCGGGGGAC
>ERZ651776.5572-NODE-5572-length-10797-cov-6.965578_pt1 | contig 10797 bp, 7 predicted proteins | sample MGYA00514761_ERZ651776 | MGnify/ENA metagenome assembly ERZ651776 | reverse complement strand
ACAAAATATTCCCAAAACGAAAAAAAAATCTCGTGTCGACCGACTTGTTTTTAACTTCTTGTGGGTTTTTTGTCGACTTTATGCTATTATTGTTGTTGCGTATTTCACGAGTTCTCAACTTGTGTGTGTGTGTGTGTGTGTGTATTACATGTCTTTATGTATGTCTCTCTTTATACTATGCTGCTAGAGGTGGTGGTGGTGATCATGGCGCTCTCATCCCGTCCTGAGGTAAATCTCCTCCGCGTAAGAAAGTCTCTCTAGTATTTTTCTAATGTGTGTGTGTATTAATCCTCGCGCAAACGATCTCTCTCGCCGCTCGCAAAGGCGTCGTCATCAGCCAAAAAAAGGCGCTCCGCACGTGCACGTCTTCCTGTTTCCCATGCACACACCCTCGAAAGTTGGAAACCTCTTCGCGAAACTCGGTTCTGGTGCGCCTTCCAACAATTTCTCCTTCTCTCGTTGCAACTTCTCCGGCTCGTGGTGTAACTCTCTCCACAACTGAAACAGTTTCATCGATTTCACGCTATCGCCTTCCGCGCAGTGTTTCTCGCTCAACTCCAGCTGGCCTTTCAGTAACCTCCTCACCAGATGATCTTGCGAGAACACTGAATAGGTTTTAAACTTTGGATTCCACGTTCTCCACACGCCGCACAAATCGACGACGCCTTTGAAGTCTTCGCCTTCGCGCAAACCTAACCACTCGATGTCTTTGGAGACGTTTTGACCGACCAAAATGGCTTTCCGGGAAGGTAAACATCGGCGAACCAGAACCATGGCTGTTGTTTGCGTGTCGTTGTTTCAAAGAAAAATAAGAATAAGTCGTCAGTTTATTATTGTGCGATAATACTCGTAAAGCGTGAAATACTCAATACGCGTAAGTGTCAGTTCTTACCATCTGCAAACGGAATTCCTTCCTTCTCTAATTTTTCCCTCGTTATCCCCGTCAACGGTTCAATCGTGGACACTATGTTGGTATCGTTTTCATTTTCATCATCGTACGACGTGGAAGCAGTGCCTTCTTCTTTCACGAAAACGTTCACTAAAGTCCGCATCGCGTCGTCCACGACGGCAATCTGCGCCACCGCTCGGTCGTTGTGCGTGTATCCAGTCGCGACGCACTCGACGTCGATGGCGAAATATATATCCTCGTTTTCCTCCTCGTTCACGTCCTCCTCTCCTTCTTTGTCCTCTTTGGCGGAGAGGAAGGTGGACGGGACGAAGGTGGACGCGTTCGCGTTCATCAAATTCTTTTAAAGTGCTTCTTTTTGTGTCGATTGGTTCAAGTGATGAGAAAAATGAAACGGCGTAACATCGATGATACATTTGCTATTACTTTGACTGAATCTGCGTCCACGCGCCGTCGACGCTTTCTTTCCACACGCTCACTTGGTTGTTGGCGTCGGAAACGGCGAGGACGTTCCCGACGACGGACCAGCTGAGACGCCAGACGGCGGTTTTGAAGTCGTTGAGAAGGACGGAGTGGTAGTCTTTGTTGGCAGTATTCGTACTGCTGTTGTTGTTGCTTTCGGTCCAGATGAACACTTTGCCGTCTTGCGAGCAGGAAGCGATTTGTTGGACGTTGGAACCACCGTTGTTTGGCGCCCATTGGACGTCTCTCACCCAATCCGAGTGACCTCGAAGTTCTTTCTTTAGTCGCCATTGTTGTTGTTGTTGTTGATTATGATGATGATGTTGGTTATGATTGCTACTCTCTCCTCCTCCTCCTCCTTCCTGGGCGCCTCCTCTCGTCCAAATCTTGCACAAGTTATCGCACCCGCAACTCGCAATCTCGTCGTTTTGTCCCCACGACACCCCGGTGCACCCAACCGCGTGCGCTTCGTTCGAAATCTTCTCGCTTCGCCACCCTCCTCCCGCCACATTACTATTACTCGAAATAACCGCTACGCTCCCGTCGCTCGAGCACGCCGCCACGGCGCACCCAAACTCGTGCGGTGCCCACGAAATCGCATTCACGCTCCCGTCGAAAAAACCTTTCGGCGTCACGTACACTCTTGAAAAAACGTTCGAACTCGTCTCCTTCCATATCATCACCGTGTGATCGAACGAACACGACGCTAACAACGCGCCAAATTTCGGGTGCGCCCAAGATACTTGCCACACCGGCCCTTCGTGCCCGGTGAGCGTCGTCGCGTTCGCTCTTTCGACGATTGCCTCTTGAGGAGGAGGATGATTCGCGACGTTTTCGCCGCCGCCGCCGCCATCACCACTCGTCGTCGTCGTCGTCGTCGTTCCGGTATCGAACACTTTGATCGTTCGGTCGGACGAGCACGTCGCCACTCTCTTTTTTTATGTATTATCGTTATTATTATTCAGTTTGATGATGATGATGATTGGTTTTAGTGATGTAGTATTAAGAGAGCATAAAAAATGTCAGCAGAGTTATTCGTAGTAAGAGAGTCGTTTCCGTTGGTGTTGATCTCTCTCTCTCTCAACACGCAATTCAAAGAACATTACCGCGCGCTTCTTCTTGCGTATAAATATATACACACATCGAGAACAAGAACAACAACAGCACATCACGCTTTCGCACGCGCGCGATAAAAAGGAGAGAGAGAGAGAGAGTTAAAGAGAGAGTTCAGAGTTCAAAAGTATGCGTACCCGTCCGTAATAATCGTACTGGCAATCGTGAATCTGATCCCCGTGTCCGGTGTCGAACTGTTTTTGTGGTGGTTGATTCTGATGGGAGAAAGGGGAAGAATACTGTTGTTGTTGTTGCGCCATCATCATTATTCTCTCTTATCGCAAATAAAGGGGTAAATGTCTTCTGAAAAGAGTCGTTAAACGCGCGCTTTAAAAGTCTTTTCTGAAGACGAAATTTGGGACGAAAATTGCTCCGAGAAAAACTCACACGCGGTCTGTGTAATTACAAAATTTTTGCCCTTGGAACCCTAAATATGAAAGGGCAAAAAAGAAGCGAAAAAAAAATGTGAAGAAAGATAAGCTCCTTTGAACTTCACTTATTTCTTTGAAAAGACACACACCGTCACACTCTTTTACTTATATTAAAAATGTTTTCTGTCACTCAAACTGTTACTCAATCCGTTCGCTTGAACGCGACTGTTTCCAAGAGAGACGTCACCCGCAGGTACGAAGAAGTTCTTCTTCTTAAAGTGTTTTCTGCGTGTGTTGGATCGATCATCCATTTTGTTCTTTTTTAATCTCTCCTCTTTTCGGTACACGTCATTTTTTCCATTAAACGCGCGAATGCTTTCGGGCGCGCGCGCGCGAAGGAGAACGACGTCTTCATTCCTCTCGACTACAAACACCATTCGCCGTGAAAGCTTCTTTTGTTCCCTCCTTTCGTCGAAAAGAGAGAGTAAATAAAGTATGGTATCTTTCGCGACGAGATATAATTGGAAAGAGTGAAAGAGAGATATCACGCGAGTGCTCAACTGTCCAATGAGTGTGAACACGTTTTTGCTCCAAAAAAGGACACGTCAACAACCATCGCAGGGAGCGAAGAGGACAAAAAACAACAAACACTTTTGAAGAAGAAGAAGAGAAAAGAGAGGAAAAAAAATTTCGTTCTTTTTCAAAGCTGTCGTATTTTTTACTCTTTTGTACTCACTCTGTCGCGCTCTCTTTTGTTCTATTCTTTTTAAACAGATCTGGCGGCAACTTCTCCGCCCCTCCCAGAGATGATTCGGAAACGTTCAAAACGTCCGTCGCGGGCCAATCGAACTGGAACGCCTACGAAGGTTCCAGCGAGAAAGAACTCACGCCGGAGGAGAAGAAGGCCAAGGCCAAGGCGGAGGAGGACGCGTCCAACGCCAGAAGAGCCGCCGCCGCGGCGAAGATGCAAGCCGAAAGAGAAAAAGCCGGCTACAAAGGGTCCATCTTCTAATTTCCTATGATTTTGCATCGTGAGAGAAATATCTCGAGAGAGAGAGAGAGAGAGAATAAGAGAGAGAATAAGAGAGAGTGTGTTTTTGACGCTCTCGGTAGTATATCCAATGAAACTTGTTTGTACAAAAAAACTTCTCCTTCATAAAAAAAAATCGACACTTTTGTACACCCTAAATACTCGTCCTTTTCTCCCTCTAAAAATGGCGGCAGAAATCACCACAAAACGAATAAGAGAGAGAAGAAGAAGAAGAACGCGGAAGAGAGAGAGAGAGAAGAAGAAGAACAACGACCGAGAATCACCCGAGATTTGAACTGGTGGTTTTGGTTCTTTTTGTCCCCGTGAGTTTATTTAAAAAGATGTCCGAAGAGGAACCGAAAACGGAGAAGCAACTGATTCGCCAAGCGGAGAAGGAGCGGAAAAAGAAGGAAAAGTTGGAGAAAGAACTGAAGAAGAAGAGAGAAGGTGTGGTGTCATCATCGGGAGGAGGAGGCTCAGTTGTAACGGTGCACGCGTCGCAAACGCCTCCGGTTAACTTGGATGCCGTCTCCGGCACGCGAGACTTCTTCCCCGAGGAGTTTCGATTGCAAACGTGGTTGTTTGAGAAATTCCGGAAATGTGGTCTCAGAGCAGGGTTCGAGGAGTACGACGCGCCGGTGTTGGAACGGCAAGAGTTATACAAACGGAAAGCCGGGGAGGAGATCACGCAACAGATGTATTCGTTCGTGGATAAAGACGGGGTGGAAGTGACGCTGAGACCGGAGATGACGCCGACGTTAGCGAGGATGGTGTTGTCGAGAGGCGCGTCGATGATTTTGCCGCTGAAGTGGTTTTCGATACCGCAGTGTTGGAGGTTTGAAGCCACGCAGAGAGGAAGGAAAAGAGAGCATTATCAGTGGAACATGGATATTATTGGGTGCAAGGAAATAACCGCGGAGGTGGAGTTGTTGAGCGCGGCGGTGGAGTTTTTTAAGAGCTGCGGGATTACGAGCGCGGACGTCGGGATTAAAGTGAATTCGAGGAAAGTCATGCAATCGATGTTGACGATTAACGACGTGCCGGACGAGATTTTCGCGCCGACGTGCGTGATATTGGACAAGCTAGATAAGATTGGCGCCGAGGCGGTGGTAAAGGAGTTGACGGAGACGTTGGGGTTACCGAGAGAAACCGCGGAGAACGTGGTGAAGACGTTGAGTTGTAAAACGGTCGAGGAGTTGGAGGAAATGGCCAGAGAGGCGATCGAAGTAAGTAGCGGTGGTGATGATGGTGATAATACTAATAGCAATACGAAAGCCGTGGACGATTCATCCATACGCGAGTTGAAAGAATTGTTCAAACTGGCGGAGGAGTACGGTTTCGGCGACTGGCTCCAATTCGACGCTTCCGTCGTGAGAGGATTAGCGTATTACACCGGCGTCGTCTTTGAAGCGTTCGATAAAGCCGGCGAGTTGAGAGCGATCGCCGGTGGTGGTAGATACGATAAGTTGTTATCTTTGTACGGAGCGACGACGCCGGTACCGGCGTGCGGGTTTGGTTTCGGCGATTGCGTCATCGTCGAACTTTTGAAGGAGAAAAATTTACTCCCAAACGTCCAAAAAAGGGTTGATTTCTGCGTCTGCGCGTATAACAAAGACATGCAAGGCAAGGCGATGAAAGCGGCGGGTTTGTTGAGGCAGACTTCTCCTCCTTCGAATGGTAGTGGTGGTGGTGGTGGTGGTAGTAGTAGTAACGATGATGACGGAGATGGAAACATTAATAGCGCCGACGAAAACAAAAGACTCGTCGTCGTCGACGTCCTCCTCGAACCGAAAAAAAAAGTCGCGCAAACCTTCGATTACGCCAACCGCATCGGCGCAAGATACGTCGTCTTCGTCGCCCCTTCGGAGTGGGAAAACGGATGCGTCCGCATAAAAGATTTACGAGCGGAAGAGTACGCCGAAGACGACGCCGATAAACAAGTCGACGTGAAAATCGAAGACTTATGGAACGCTTTAGAGCAGATGCGAGAGAATGAAAATCGCGTGCGAGCGAGGAGAGGGTTCGCTTCCCTTTAGCAGAGAGAGAGAGAGAGATTCCTGATCGATCGATCGAACGCGCTTTTTACAGCAGACTTTTCTTCATAATTTTAACTGTTTTCTTCATTCATTCACGAACGAACGAACGAACAATAATACTAAGCATCACCGAACAATCGCTTCATTTATAACACTATTCCCATAATAATGGCGAGAATCAGAGACACCTCGTACGACAAATCCGTCGTCTACGAGCCGAGCGAAGACTCCTTCCTCCTCGCCGATGCCGTCGCGGAGGAGATTTGGTCTCGGGAAAAGAGGAAGGAATCGAACGCGTTGAGACGACTCGATGACGACGATGAAAACGATTTTGATGATGAAAACGACGAGGAGGAAGAAGAATTTGTCAGCGTGGAAATCGGCGTCGGTTCCGGGTACGTGCTGTGTTCGCACGCGATGCGGTTTTGCGAAGAAATGAAGGAGCGGCTTCAAAGGAAGCAGCGGGAAGATGATTCAAAGACGAAGAAAAAATGTCGTCGCGTGTGGCGGTTTCTCGGAGTAGACGTGAACGAAAAGGCGGTAGAACACGCGAAAGAGACGATGCGGAGACACGGGTTGCGAGTCGTCGGGGATGATGAGGAGGAGGAAAAGGAGGACTTTGATGAAGACGACTCGTCGTCGTCGCGGTATTCGATTGAGATTTTCCGCGGCGACATGTTAGAGGACGACCGGTTTTACCGCCGCCGGATAAATGCGAAGAAGAAGAAAACAGAAGAAGTGAAAGAAGAAGAGAGGAAGAAGAAACCAATAGACGTGTTGCTGTTCAACCCACCGTACGTGGTCACACCTTCGGAAGAGATTTACGACCCTTCAACGAAAAGTTCTTCTTTGTCTTCCTCGTTAACCGCCGCGTGGGCCGGAGGCGTTCGCGGCCGAGAAGTCGTCGACCGAATTCTCTACGACATCAAATCGTGGTTGCGACCAAACGGAGGGACGTTTCTCGTCGTCGCGTACGCGCAAAACGATATCGAGGAGATGATGGAGATTTTATCCAACCAAGACGGAATGCGAGTCGAACGCGCGAAATGGACGAAAGCGGACGAAGAGTCCCTCGTCGTTCTCAAAGCCGTGAGACTGTAAAATAATACGTTTACTTTAATACTAATACTAATACACGCAGAAATAGCGGCGCGCATACACACGCACACTCTACTACACCATCCTCCTCCTCTCCTCCGCTTTCGGCGTCGCCAACGAAACCGCTTTTTAACGCTCTCGCTCGCTTTCATCGCGCGACGATCAAACGCCGTAAAAGGTCACATCTTCGCGCATTTCACTCTACACCATCATCCTATCCTCCGCTTTCAGCATTTCTAAGACTGCTTTTTTGCTCTCGCTATCTTTAATCGTAATCCCGCCGTAGGTGACGTTTTTGCGTATTTTCGTCGCGTTTCCCACTCGAACGCCGCGTACGATTTTGTGTCGATTCTTCCCTTCTCTTTTAGAAGATTTCTTCTGTTTCTGAATGCCACCGGTGAGAACGTGTACTCCTCCTTTAGTATTCTCGTGTTTCTTACTCCTCTTTTCGCGCATCTGCCGTCCAACGCTCGTCTTCTCTTCTTCTTCTTTCATCTTCAATTCGCGTTCTCGCTGCTTTTCCAACTGTTTCCGCTCTCTCACTAAAGCGTCCGCGATTCGACTTTGACGCTTCTTCGTGCTGTTTTTCTTCGCCATTTTTAGAAGAATTACGAAAACACTATTTGTACGTACGCGTGAGAGTAAAGTCGCGAGTAAAAGGATCTGTTTTAATGGTCTAAAGTGCGCGTACTTTTTGTGGGGAATGTCTCTCTGTGTTCCAAGAATGTGAATGAATTAATTGAATTTGACGCGATATGTGTCAACGTGTACGATTGGTATCGATGTGGCCATTTGAGTACCTGCACATCAGTCTTGAGACGTACAACACAGAAGTATTGATGGTACATTTGTGCAATTTGCTGTCTCTGTTCCAATGATGCGATGAAATTCTACTTCTAACTCTTTAAATACTAAGACGGAGTATGCTCGAAGAAGCGCACGGCGCAATCGGCGCCGACGCAGACGAGATGCGCATTTGCAGTCTCCAAATCATCCTCGTTTTCTTTGTCGAAGTTTTCGTCGTTTTCGTTGTTGACGTATAAGAGTTGGGCGAAACGTACGCCGCCTCGGACGGCGTTCACGTCCTCCTCGACGACTTTGACCGCGCTACTTTTACTACTACTCTTTCGTACTACGTTTCGCCAGATTTTCGCGCGGCCGTCTAAAGAGCACGAGAGGAAGGACGTGGAGGAGCGAGACCAGTGGACGTCTTCGATTCGGCTGCTGTGAAGGAATTTGGAGTGTCGTCGATCGCGCGGTTTTAGGAGACGGAAGAATAACTCTTCTTTCGTCTCTTCTTGTTTTCTTTCTTCTTCATCTTTGTCATCTTCATCTTCATCTTCGGCGTTGGAAGTCGTCGTCCATAAGACAATTTCTCGATTGGAATCGCCGACGGCGAGATGTTTTCCGTTTGGAGCAAAATCTATGCACGTGATGTTGCACGACGAGGACGCGTTGCTTCGCTCGAGCGTTTGTTTGTGTTCAACGACGCCGTCTTCGTTTCTTCTCTCGAAAATGTACACCGCGGCTTCGTCGGCGCAGCCGAAAGCGAAAAGCGTTTTTTCGCCGCCGCCGCCGGAAGAAAACTGAACGGCGCGTCCACACGATAACTCGACTTCTTTTTTCCTTCTCGTCGTCGTCGTCTGAATCGTCGTCGTCTGAATCGTCGTCCTCACGTCAATCTGTTGTATTTTATCAAATAGAATTTTCAACTCTCCTCCTCCTCCATTATTGTCGCTCGATGATGACGATTTCTCGTATTCAATCGGCACGAGTTTCGCGAGACCGTTTGCAAACGTTATCATAAGTTCGCAGTGGTGAACTTCTTTCGTCGTAACTTTTGTTGTTTTCGGAAGTAGTGGTTCTTCTTCTTCTTCTTCTTCTTCTTCGTCTTGCGAAATCGAAACGGAAACGGAAACGACGCAGACGTCGATTGGCTGTTGCTCAAATTTTACGGCGCGACGATGACACTCCTGGTCGTTATTGTCGTTACTATTGTCAAAGTCATCATCTATAAAAGCCATGTCTTTAACGCTCGCGAAGCGCAAGTGATCGTCGAAACCAATCGCGGCGACGATATCGTTCCCGCAGTTGACCAGTTTCGTGACTTTTTTCAGCGGCGTATTCTTTATGACTTCTCGCACGTTTTCGATGGTTTTCGTTTCCGGAACGTACTCGCAGACCAATATCTTCGGTCTCGGATCGTCTTCCCTTCGTATGCTCGCCGTCCAAACCTGATACTTTTTCTCCGTCGAAGAAGACGACCCCGACGAAACATCGACCGAGCACATCGCCGTTATCGGCCTCGAGTGTCCTAAAATCTCCTCCCGAAAACGCAGCTGCTTTTTCTTCTTCCTTTCACCAAACTCGTCTTTATCGTCGACTTCGACGACGTCGAGCACGGTCATCTTTCCGGACAAGCCGCAAGAAACGACCGTCTCGGCGGACGCGCACACGCCTATTTGCATATCATCGACGGTTGTCTCCGCGCCGCAACAACTGTACGCGTCCTCGAGCGTGACGTGTTTCGCGACGTGTTGTTCCGTCTTCGGTTTCACGACCAACCGAACGTCATCTTCTTCTTCTCCTTCTTCGTCTGTTTTCTTCAAAATCTCGACGATTTCTACGTCTACGCCTACTTGTCGTTCTCGCACGACGTCTTTCACCTTCCAAAGTTTCACCATTTTATCCGCCCCGCTCGAAACGAACCGATAAATTGTGTTATTCTCCTCATCCTCGTCGTCGTCTAACCACGCGACGCCGTACGTCGATCCGTCCTTCGCGGCGACCCGTCCTTCGTCGCCAACCATCTCGAGCGTCTCGACGTCCCAAACGCCAATCCCATCGCCAGCCGCGGAAAGCACGTACTTATCGTCTCTGGACATTCGAACTTCGTTTATATACTTTTCGTGAGTGTGTGTTCGTCGCTTCGCTCGCTCTCGTTGTTCCAACTGAAACGGCGGCCCACCTGTATAAAATCGCACTCGAAAATCCTCCGATCCTGTTATAACTCTGTGCGGCTTCCCTTTCCTGCTCCCGCAAACTGTCGTGCACGCTTTGGTCGCCCCCGAAAGGTCTTTCACCGCGGTCCCCGTCTCCGCGTCGACGCACTTCGCGAACTGCTCTCGCCCTTCGCCCGCGAGGAGTACCTTCGCGCCGTCGAAGGACCAACACACGTCCCGCACCGGACCGGCTAAAACCTTTTCGTGTCGTTTTATCAACGCTCCGGTTTCTAACGACCAGATCTGGATTGAACCGTCGGATGCTCCCGAAGCTGCCATGTGCTTCTTTGTATCGAAAGGAGGCGCGAACGGGCAGACGCACGTGATTTTCGCGTGTTGGTGTTCAACCGTCGTTTTCTTCTTCTGCGTCCTTCCCAGGAAAGTGACCAAAACGTACGCTTTCCCTGTTTTCTCGTTGACGTAGGTACACGAGAAGTGCGACTCGTTCTTCTTCGTGAGAGAAGAGGAAAACGCGTGCACGTGCGCTCGTTCGCCTCGTTTGGTCGTTTGCACGGGAGGCAAGATTTGCGTTTGTTCCATCGTTTTTCCCTTCTCTCTTTCAACAATAATGCATTCTTTTCGCACACATTATTAGGAAGAGCAGTCGCGTCGTATTCTGAAGTTGTTGTCACACCAGCTACTACGTACGCTTAAAAGAGAGAGAGAGAGAGAGAACGAGACCGCGCACAACAAACAGAAAGAGTAGTCAAAGCAAGAGCAAAAAGTGAGATTGTTTTCTTCTCTAACGGTCGCTCTCCACTAAGAATTACGTACTAAG
>ERZ651776.5570-NODE-5570-length-10801-cov-7.638381_pt1 | contig 10801 bp, 12 predicted proteins | sample MGYA00514761_ERZ651776 | MGnify/ENA metagenome assembly ERZ651776 | reverse complement strand
CTCTGATGCTAAATATTTTGAAGAAATTGCTAGAACAAATACAGATGTCAAAACGCTTAAGTCATCATTGAAATACTCTTATGAAGATAAGGATAATAATCTTTCATTAGCTGTTTTAACTGAAGATGAGCAATTAGTTAATGCTGGAACACCATCCTATACAAGAGCATTAGAAGGTTCGGTCTCTAAAACGCTCAATGCAGACCAAAAAATGCCGGTCCAAGTTGATCTAGTAAGCACGCGTTTTGCTCATGACACAGCGACTAAAGAATCCGGAACAAGAACTCATGGTAACGTTGGAATTTCTAGAGAGCTTAATATTTTGTATCCAAAGATCACTCCTAGAGCAAGTGTAGCAATTACTCACTACTCTTTGAAAAATAATCCAAACATAAATAGGACGATTTTAGGTTCAGGAGTAAATGTTGACTTCACCATCAATAATGAAACTAACCTTTTTGGTTATAAAGTCAATCATCAAATTAGCCCTTTAATATCTTATAACTACAGAGCAAAAAAAGTTCAAGGAAATATTCCTTTATTTGATAGCACTGATAAATATGATGACATTATTAGTTTCGCCGATCTTACGTCTGGTGAAAGATATACGGGCCTTGATAGGATAACCAACGCCAATGACGTTACACTCAGCCTAGAGTCAACTTATAGAGAGATTGGTGCCTCTGAAGATGATAAAGACTTGTTAAGCATGAAAATAGCTCAAACCTACTTCACTGATGATGAGGTTGTAAGTGATACAGCAAATACGAACTATGAAACCAGAAAATCTTACTCAGACATCGCCGCATCAATTGATTTATCAATCAACAAATTTAGCTTAAGTTCCGCAGCTCAGTTCAATCCTGACACATCTAAAATTGTTAAAAGAACAAATACTATTAGCTATAACCCTTCTTCAAGAAAATTTATTACATTAGGATTTAGTAAAACAGGAATAGATGGAGTAGTAACAGAAACAGAAAAACTTTATGGAGCTTATCCTCTAACTGATTCAATTCACTTGTTTGGTGGTCTTGAGAAAACTATATCAACTGGCATTACTAACGCTGAAACAACTGGAATTGCTTATGAATCCTGTTGCTGGGCTTTTAGATTGGCCCACTTCAAGGATGATAATGGCTCGGGAGGACATAACTATAGTACTGGAGCAGAATTAATTTTAACTGGTCTAGGATCAACCTCATCTCCTCTAAAAGATAAAGTAGAAAATAAAATCCCTGGATATTCAGCCAAACTGAGATAATGAAAAAATTCTTGGTTATTGCTCTTTTAGCTTTTGCTAGTTGCGCCTATTCAGGTAATACAATTATAGCAATAGTAAATAAAGCTCCAATTACATTAAATTCAGTCCAAGTCAATTTACAAGATTCCAAATCGAAGAATGACCAAATAATGATTATCAACAATTATATTGATAATATTCTTCAAGTACAAAAAGCTACTGAACTCGAATTAATTCCAACCAAAAGTGATATAGAAAATGTATTAAATGATATTGCTCAAAGTAACAACCTCACTTTGATAGAGTTAATGAGTTTTGAAAATTATCACTCTGTTGAGACAGAGGTTTTTGAAAAATTATCAATTTTAAATTTACAAAGATTTATCACTAAGGATTTAAGTACTTCTGAAGATCAAATTCTTAAAGAGTGCTCAGGTAAGAACTCAATTAAAGATGAAAAACAAATTAAAATTGCTCAGATTATTATTTCTGAAATAGATTCTCAATTAAGTGACTTAGACAAAAAAAATATATTGATAAAAGATTTTTTGAATAAGCTTGCAAGTCATATCAAAAAAGGAGCTTCATTTGAGGCATTTGCAAAACTTCACTCACAGCATCCAAGCTATCATAATGGTGGTATTACAAACTGGCTGTCAGTTAAGGGTCCAATACTAGAAATGCTAGATTCACTTGGCAAGAAAGAAGTTTCAAAAGTTTACAGGACTGATTTTGGACATGCAATAGCAATAAAAGTTGATGAACGTTTTATTAGTAGTAAACTTAAAGAATGTAAAGAAAGAGTGATCTATGAGCATGCTGAAATGTATTATTCAGATTGGCTAACAAATCTCAGAGAAGAAGCCAATATAGAAATTTATTATGACAAATTACTTTAAAACATAATTTTAATGTCCAAATCTATTAATTTATTTGGCTTTCATAGCATTGAAAGCTTGCTTATAACTAATCCTGAATCGATTATCAAGGTTTCGATTCAAAGCAATAGGAAAGATAAAAGAGCTGTAGAATTAATAAATACATTAACAAGACAAAAAATACCATTTTTTTCTTCTGATAGAAATAACTTAGATCGAATTGCAAAGGGTGAAGTTCATCAGGGAGTCATTTCTGAGGTAATACTTCCTCCACTTCTAAATGAAGAATCACTATTTAAATCAATTAGTGAAAACTTGTCAAAACCATTACTATTAGTATTAGATTCAATCCAAGACCCAAGAAATTTGGGTGCTTGCCTTAGAAGTGCTAATGCTGCTGGTGTTGATTATGTGGTCATTAATAAAGATGGGTCTGCACCTATTAACGCGGTAGTTCATAAAACCTCCGCTGGAGCTATAAATAGCCTTAAAATTTTTCATGTCACAAACCTATCACGAACAATCAAAGAGATTCAAAAAAGAGGAATATGGGTTATTGGTTTAGATGGTTCATCTAAATCAACTATTTATGATGTAAATTTAACTGATGCAACTGCGATAGTAATGGGCGCAGAAGGCAAAGGTATAAGAAGATTAATTAAAGAAAACTGTGATCAAATTGTCACTATACCGATGTCAGGAAATATTGAAAGTTTGAATGTATCTGTTGCCACTGGTATTGCTCTTTTCGAGAGCAAAAGACAAAGAGAATCCACTTAACATACATAAAAATTTTGGGTATAATTTTCGGCTTTAGAAATTAGATAATGGAAAAGAGTACACAGCTTCCAAAAACTATAAAATTATTTAACTTTGCTAAAAAAGAAGTTAATTTGCACGGTGAATATAAAATTGCAAACGTGCCTAGAGTTTCAGATCTAGCAAGGAATACTGAAGACAATTTAAAAGTGAATTTATCTTTTCATTTAGAAAATGGAAAAACCCCTTGTGTTAAGGGGATAATTAATTCTAAGATAGTTTTAGATTGTCAGCGCTGCTTAGATGCTCTAGATTTAGATTTAAAGGTGTTTTTTAATCTTGCCTTTGTAAGATATGAAAGCCAAGCAGAAGGACTAGATAAAGTTTACGAGGTATATGTTTTAGGAGAGGATGAAGAGATAGATACATTGGATTTAATATCTGATGAGCTTCTTTTATCACTTCCAATGGCGCCATCTCATGAATTTGATTGCAGTTTAAAAGTTGAATCAGAAATAAAAGTTGAAAAGGTTCATGAAAATCCTTTCGATGTTCTAAAAAATATTAAAATAGCCGATTTTGGCAAGGAGTAAAAAATGGCAGTTCAAAAAAGCAGAAAGACACCTTCTAAAAGAGGGATGCGTCGCTCTCACAATGCGTTAAAAAATCCTGCATTGTCTGAAGATCCAGAAACAGGCGAAACTCACCTTAGACATCATATTACCGCTGATGGATATTATCGTGGGAAGCAGGTAATTAAATCTGCAGCTGATGATATCGAAGAAGTAGAAGCCTAAAAAATCCATGTCTATAAGGGTATCAATAGATGCCTCAGGTGGTGATTTTGGATTTTCAGTCACTATTAATGCTGGTATCAGTGCTCTAAAAACCTATGATGATCTTTTGATCAATTTTGTAGGTGATGAGGCTGGGATTAAGAATGAGCTGAATAAAAACTCTTCTTATTCAAATTTTGCTGATCGTATTGATGTCACTCATGCCTCAGAGGTTATCAATATGAGTGATTCTCCCTCTGTGGCCCTAAGACACAAAAAAGACTCCTCAATGAGGGTTGCTATTAATCTAGTTAAAAATGGTGATGCTGATGCTTGCGTAAGTGCTGGCAATACAGGTGCACTCATGTCCATTGCGCGGTTTGTACTTAAAACTATTAAAGGGGTCGATAGGCCTGCTATTATGTCAGCCGTTCCGACTCTAACTGGACCAACCCATGTTCTAGACTTAGGTGCCAATATTGACTCAAGACCTAGCACCCTTCTTCAATTTGCAATCATGGGCTCCATAGCAGTTCAAAATACTGAAAATATAGAAAATCCTTCAGTAGGACTTTTAAATGTCGGCTCTGAGGAATTAAAAGGAAATGAAAAAAGTCAAGAGACTTCTGAACTCTTAAAAAATTCATCCCTTAACTATATTGGATTTGTTGAGGGTGATGATATTTATAAAGGAAATATAGATGTCATAGTCTGTGATGGCTTTGAGGGAAATATTGCTCTTAAAGCAAGTGAAGGAGTTGCAAAAATGTTCTCCTATTTCATCAAGAAGTCATTTAATAAAAACCTTTTTACCAAGCTTGTCGCTCTAATAGCTCAGCCAGTTATGAGAGACTTTAAATCCAAAGTTGATCCTGGAAAATACAATGGTGCAAGCCTACTTGGGTTAAAAGGTGTTGTTGTTAAGAGCCATGGTAATGCAGACGTTGATTCATTTTTCCAAGCAATAAAAGAGGCCTATTTAGAGGCTCATGCTAAAATAACAGATAAAATCTCAGCACAATTAACGCGAGAATTAGAAGAGCATAAATAATTATTGAATCATGAAAAAATTTGCAAGAATTATTGGAACTGGAAGTTATTTGCCTCCAAAAGTTGTCACTAATTTTGATCTTGAAAAAACCCTTGACACCTCTGATGAGTGGATTACTGCAAGAACAGGCATTAAGGAAAGAAGAATTGTAACTGACCAAAATACTTGTGACCTTGCCCTTGAAGCTAGCATTAAAGCCCTATCAATGGCAGAACTTAAGCCAGAAGATATTGATCTTATTATTCTTTCAACAACAACGCCAGACAAAATTTTTCCTGCAACTGCAACAATGCTTCAAAATCGACTTGGGGCCTCATGCCCAGCCTTTGATCTTCAAGCAGTATGTGCAGGCTTTGTCTTCGCTTTAACAACTGCACAGCAATATATTGAAAATGGAAGTGCTAAAAATATTTTAGTAGTGGGCAGTGAAACGATGTCAAAAATTGTTGATTGGTCTGATCGATCAACGGCTATTTTATTTGCTGATGGGGCTGGAGCAGTAGTTTTAAGTGAAGATAATACAACAGGTATTAAACATTCAAAGCTTTTTAGTGATGGTAGCTACCTTTCTTCTCTTCATGTAAATAATAATGGTATTGATGAGCTTGGAACAATCCAGATGGAAGGTAATGAAGTTTTTAAAATTGCTGTTAATAGACTTTCAGACCTTGCAGAAGAGACCCTCAATGAATGCAATATGAGCTCAGAAGATTTGACTTGGATGGTTCCGCATCAGGCAAATATTCGAATCATCAAGGCTGTTGCAAAAAGAATCAAACTACCAATGGAAAAGGTGATTCAAACCCTTGATAAACATGGCAATACCTCAGCAGCGTCTATACCTCTTGCACTTGACGTTGGGGTTCGTGATGGAAGAATAAAAAAAGGAGATACACTGCTATTTGAAGGAATTGGTGGTGGCTTTAGCTGGGGAAGTGTGCTCTTAGAGTATTAATATGACCTATTCATGAGCCTTGTTGTAAGCATGCTTAATGGCCCACTATCAACGCTCAAATGAGACAATTCTTCTTGAGCATTTTGGTATAGATTTTCAAAAGTTTTGATGGACTCATTCAGGCCAATAATTGAAGGGTAGGAAGGTTTGTTTTTTACTGCATCTGAGTTTTGACGCTTACCCAATACTTCGTCAGAAGTAGTTACATCTAAAACATCATCTTGAATCTGATAGGCAAGCCCTAAATGACTTGCAAATGACTCTAATATTGATAAATCATTTTCACTAGCATTATGTAATAATGCACCAAATTTAATAGAACAATTTAGTAATGCGCCAGTTTTCTTTTGATGCATTTTATTAAGAATATTGAGATCAACTTTTTTGGAAACAACAGATAAATCAATTGATTGCCCCTCTGCCATAGCATAGGATGATTTAGCCATTAACTCTAAAAGCTTTATTTTTGTATCAGCATTAATAAGAGGGTCATTTGAAATTAGACTAAATGCCAAAGCCTGGAGACCATCGCCAGCAAGAATAGCTTGAGCCTCGCCAAAAACCTTGTGATTGGAAGGCTGATTGTGTCTTATGTCATCGTTATCCATTGCAGGTAAGTCATCATGGATTAGAGAGTAAATATGAATTAATTCAATTGCACTAGCGCATGAGTCAGCTTTTTCTATTTCTGAGTCATATAAACTAGCTACTGTATACGTTAAGATTGGCCTAAACCTCTTTCCTCCAGCTAAAACGCTATACTTCATAACATCCCTAAGCTCTATATCAGAGTTAGGACTTGAAGGAATAGAGCTTAAAAAACTGTCCAAACAGGAGTTAACTCTCTCCCTATACTGGTCATGAATCTTCAAAAGACTTTTCTTCGTTGTAGTTATCGCTTTCACTTAAAACACTAATACGCTGCTCAGCATCCGTAAGCGCAGTGTGGCATTGCCTATGGATTTTAACCCCCTCTTCAAAGTATTTAAGCGACTCCTCTAAGCTTAAATCACCCGACTCCATTTTGCTAATGATTTCCTCAAGCTTTAACAAGCCTTTATTGAAATTGAATTTTTCAGCCGCCATTAGAGTCTCTCGCTTATGATTGATTTAAGATATTATCCATCCATTTACTAGGGAATATTTTACCTAACAAAGAAAAAAGTTTTGTTGGAAAGGTGACTCGATAGTAATTTTTTGGATTGCTGGACTCTAATGCATGGATTGCACACTTTAAAACTGCCTCAGGAGGCAGAGTGAATTTAACATTTTGGCCTGATTTAAGCCTCTTTATCATTATTTTGTATTGATTCTGGTAATGACTTTTAGAAATATCAATATTTTGCTTGAATGCCAAATAAGCGTTCTCTCTAAATTTTGATTCTATTGGACCTGGTTGTATTGAAGAAAGCTTGATATTTGTATCTCTCAGCTCTAATCGTAATGTGCCAATAAGCCCTTCAATAGCAAACTTTGATGCAACATATGCACCCCTAGAAGGCATTGCCACAAAACCCAGTACAGAGCTTATATAGATAATTCTACCCAAATTAATATTTCTCATCCCAGGAAGGACTAGGTTTGTAAGCTCATGCCAACCAAAAACATTAGATTGAAACTGCTTGTCTAGAGTATCTCTCGAAATATCCTCAAGGGCGCCAGCTTGTCCATATGCGCCATTATTAATTAATGCATAAAGATTATCAGTCATTTCAAAAAGTTTAATTACTGCATCATTTATTGACTCTGATGAAGCTAAATCTAAAAGAAGAGACTCAAAACCAAGATTTTGAAGGTTTTTGACATCATCAGGAGATCTTGCTGAAGCAAAGACTCGATAACCTTTATCTTTAAGTCCTTTTGCTATACAAAGACCAATGCCGCTTGAACAGCCTGTAATTAATACAGATTTCATTTTTGAATATTGGTCCAATACTCTGCTTTAGCTTTTAAATCTTTATCAATGCTTTCAGATCTTAACACAAGAAAATCATAAGCCATTCTAAAACGAGGGTTTCTAATAAGTGCTTTTGATTTTTTTGGATTATAGTTCTCTAACTGATATTGCATTAACCATATGTCCTTGACTCGAGATGAGAGCCATCTAGGCATCATCACTTGCTGTGTTTGTTTCTTAATGACATCTTCAGAAGCCTGAAGCATTAACTCAATTCGAGATTTGTTTTTTTTACTTATTTGATTAAACCTTTTATTCACTGCAGACCACAGGAAAACTGCAAATAAAAAAGCAGGAGTAACACTGTTGCCATTCCTGATCCTTTCAGAGGTATTGATTAAAGAGGAATCAACAAATGGGTTTTCTTTAGTTTGTGAAAAAAGATGTCTTAAAAGACCCAGTCGATCAAGCTCATGGAATATTTCAATCGAATTTTCATTATGAAAAAGCTTTATAACCTCCTCATAAAGTCTCGCTGGAGGGATTTTTGCAAGTAACTGAGAATTTGTTTGAATTGCTTCAATAAGCTGAGATTCAATGTTCGCATTCAATTTTGCCCGAAAACGAACTGCTCGAATCATCCTAACTGGATCTTCCTCAAAACGCTCTGAGGGGTCACCAATCATTTTAATTTTTAAAGCTTTTAGATCATCAAGCCCGCCCACATAATCAATAACTTCAGATTTTTTAATATCATAATAAAGACCATTTACAGTATAGTCTCTTCGAAAAACATCGTCTTCTAGGGTCCCATAATAATTATCTCTAAGTACCAAACCATCATTTGAAGTTTGGACTTTACCAGCACGAAAAGTTGCAACTTCAATGAATTTTCTTGCTGAAAACATAATATGAACTAACTTAAAACGCCTTCCAATGATTCTAGAGCGTTTAAAAAGTTTATGAATTTGTTCTGGAGTTGCACTAGTTGCTATATCAAAGTCCTTAGGTTTGTGTCCAAGAAGAATATCTCTTATACAACCCCCAACTAAATAAGTCTCATGGCCTGATTTATTTAATTTTTTTAAGATCTTTAAAGCATCTTGATCTAATAATTTTTTGTCAAATTTAACCTTTTGACGAATTGGACTCATAGACTAACAACTTCTCTTGGAGACCAACCTTCTTTTCTATGTTCGCATTCAACATTTGTATAAACACCGCCCCTTACATTAAAGACAGCTTTTAGCCTAATAAACCTTGGATTCATAACTTCAACCAAATCATCTAAAATTTTATTAGTTACCGCTTCATGAAAAGCACCTTCATTTCTATATGACCAGAAATAATTCTTCAATGCTTTTAACTCAACACAAAGCTTGTCAGCAATATATTCAATATGTATATCAGCAAAGTCAGGCTGCCCTGTTAATGGGCAAAGGCAAGTAAATTCAGATGAATCAATTCGAATGACGAAATCTCTCTCAGAATTTGGATTATCAAAGACTTCTAAAATTTTACTGGGTGAACTAGACATTATATTTCTCTATTTGTTTAAAAACGCTATTTTATCAATAAAATAAGAAACTTTTCCCTGTCTAAGCTGATAAAAAATTAACAAAAATAAAATAAACATTAAATGGATTAACCATAAGCCAATAGATGGATCTAATTCACCATTTTCAATTGAGTTTTTTGCTACCAGTAATCCATTGTTATAAAGCATAAAAATTACTACGCCAATTAACAAATTAATACCCTTGCCGGTCCTTGGTGAAGTTTTCCCAAGAAGCACCCCAATAACTGACAAAATCAATATTGATAGTGGCTGGGAAAATCGCCATTGCATTTCAGCATTTGCAAGCAAACTTCCATCAGATAACAAATTAATAGAGCTTTTTTCTTCAATTTCAGAGAAATTAGAGAGTGATTTTTGAACTTCGCCTGATACTATCTCTAAATCATATTGATCAAAATCTAAGATATTTATATTTAAATCACCAGGAAGTCCTTCATATCTAACGCCATCCTTGAGTCTTAAATAAATACTTTGACTAGTTGAGTCAGTATATTTCGTAGCCTCAGATGCCAATACAATGACAGGACTCTCTTTGCTAGAAACATAAATAAACACCTCTTCCATATTTTGTTCACCTGCTGAATCTATTGCCGATGATTCCGATGCATAAAAAACAATATCACCGTTTTTAAAGCTTTCAAACTTTCCTTCAGTAATAAACGAAAACTCAGAAGCATTAACAGTCTGATCCTCTGCAAAACTTTTTTGCTGTTTAGCCCATGGAACAGCATAAATAGTTAGAATAAAAACTACAATAAAAGAAAGAATAACAATCGGCTGAATATAATAGATAAAGCCTTTATCTCCTATCCCAACTGAATTCATAATGACCGCTTCAGAGCTTTTATACATCTGAGATATAGAAATTATGATAGCCAAGAATAAGGAAAGAGAAAATATAATAGGAATATCACGGAGCATATTAAAACCAACAATTGGCATTAATTCCTGAAAAGGAATGCCATGCTCAACACTCTCCTGAACAGTTAGAACAAACTGATTACCAAAAACGATAAGCCCAATAATAAAAAAAATAGATACAAGAAAAACGATTAAACTTTTCAGTAAATATCTTGAAATGATTGTATTTGGAAAATTAAAGATTTTTGACAGCATTAAGTTAATTATAAAATACTCTAGCTGATAAGCGAGCCTTTACTTCTTTTGTTTCATCGAATCAAAAAACTCATCATTAGTCTTAGTGAACCTCAGTCTTTCAATTAAAAACTCAGCAGCTTCGACAGTGTCCATTGGATGAAGAATTTTTCTTAAAATCCACATCTTTTGAAGTTCTTGCTCATCAGTGATGAGCTCTTCACGCCTAGTACCTGAAGCATTAATGTTTATAGCAGGAAAGATACGTTTTTCAGACAACCTTCTTTCAAGATGAAGCTCCATATTACCTGTACCCTTAAACTCTTGATAAATGACTTCATCCATCTTAGATCCTGTGTCGACTAAAGCAGTCGCGATTATTGTTATACTTCCACCATTTTCAATATTACGCGCTGCTCCAAAAAAACGCTTTGGTCTTTGGAGTGCATTAGCATCAACACCACCAGTTAAAACTTTTCCTGATGAAGGTGCAACAGTATTGTATGCTCTTGCAAGACGCGTTATTGAGTCAAGCAAAATAATGACATCTTTACCTTGCTCAGCTCTT
>ERZ651776.5569-NODE-5569-length-10803-cov-2.294891_pt1 | contig 10803 bp, 12 predicted proteins | sample MGYA00514761_ERZ651776 | MGnify/ENA metagenome assembly ERZ651776 | reverse complement strand
GCAATCACCGGCCAGGGTAGATTGCTGTCGTGCTATCGCGCACTTACTTTTATCCCGTCTCCCTAAGCGGCTCCAAGATGGCCTGACAATCTACAGTCCACCATTTTCCAAAGAACCGGTGTCGGTGCACTCACGCTCACAAAAACAATCCCGATACTCGGAATCACAACACGTGCCGCAATGCTGTTTAAGCGCGACACCAATGGCGAGCCTTGCCCTATGTAAACGCACGCGCAGATTTTCCTTTGAAACGTCCATATCTGCCGCGACCTTACTGCGCGGCTCTTCCAGAAAGTCGACCCGTCTCAGTATTTCTGCATATTCCGGGCGAAGTTCGGGGAGCAAGCCACGCAGGCAATGACATACGGCGGCATTCTCATCCGGCCCAACACTATCACCCTCAAGAACCGTTCGTTCCTGGACGTAGCGGGCATCGCCACTTCTTCGCACGGTTTCCTTACGGAAATGGTCCATGAGGACAGACTTTAAAACTGTATAAAGCCAACCAATCGCGCTTCTATCATCGCGAAGTTGTGTTCCGCTTTGCATGACGCGGATGCAAAAATTCTGCAAGATATCTTCCGCTGTGGCCTTGTCACCCACGCGACGAACGAGATAATTCCGAACTTCGGTGTAATGCGCTTTCATCGCCAGTTCCAAAGCAGGCGAAACCGCATGCCCGTCACTCTGTGCATTCAAACCATCCGGTTCCAGCTGTTTAGGATCACTCATTTTGCGCCCCTGTCGTAGAGTTATACACTATGGGTGTGGACCAGTTTTGCCATGATTACCACCATAGCGTTCATGTCTGCGACGTGCTCTGCGATAAATTGGCGTCCGCTTCGCGTACCGATCCTTTGCGTGTGACCAGAAGCACGCCGATAATCGCCAGTGAAATGCCGATGATTTTTGAAACCCCCAGCGTTTCACCATAAAACAACACCCCCATCGTCAATCCGAAGATCGGCACGAGAAAACTGAACGCATTGGCCTTGTTGAGCGGCACGACCGTCAGGGCGGACATCCAGATGACATAGACCAGAGCCGAGCCGAACACCGACAGCGCCAGAAGAACGGCGATAAAGGTGGACGTCCATTGAATCGCACCGAGATCTTCGGTCATGCCTGCGATGATGGCCAGCGGAACACTGCCGATCAAGAACTGCATTCCCAATGCCATCAGAAGGTCGACCTGCCCCGCAATTTTCTTGATCATGACGTTACTGACCGTGATGCCCAACGCCGCAAGCACAATGTAGGCGATCCCGAGCAGATAATTGTCCTGACCACTCGAAAACAACTGCGGCGCGGCTATCACCACGATGCCAAGGAACCCGATAAAAAGCCCGGCTTTGCCGGATGGCTGCAAACGCTCACCAAGTACGAGTCCTCCGAGGCCAGCTGCAAGCAAAGGCTGCGTATTGGCGATGACCGTCGCAATCCCCGGCGAGACGAACTCAGCCGCATGAAACATGCCCAGATAGCCCAAGCTGGTGGCACCGACTCCCATGATGCTCAAGATCGCCCATACGCTTGCTCCGCGCGGAAACGGGCGCCGCAGCGCGCATGCCAGCCCGACCAGGACCAAACCGGCGATCACGGCACGCAGGGTTGCGAAACTGAGATGCGGTGCCAGTTCAATGCCAATCACCAGCAATGGAAAGCAGGCTGCCCAAAGCAACATTGCCGTCACGATCTTGGAAATGGATAAAAGGCTCATACTCGTGCGACCATCGCGACCGCACCCACCGAATGCAAGCAAGCGTCATGTGTCATTCAGGTTTCCTTGGCGAAAGTGTCAGGATTACGAGCTCGCAAAGGCAGCGTTGCGCATGATTGAGCCGACGGATTGCATCACTCCGTGAGCAGCCGATGTCTTGCGCGATCTCTGAAAGAGATTGGCCGCGCACCTCGTATCGCGCAAGGATGTCGGCATCTTGATGCTCCATGACTCTGAAAAGCGCGCGCGCCAAATCGCTCGTCAATTGCTTCAGTTCCGCGTCGTCGGAACACTCCGGTTCGGGGGAGCAATACCGGCACGACGTGACTCTGCGATTTGTGGATGCCGGACCTTCAGACTTGTTCTTACGCATATGGCACGAATCCTGATTGCAAACCCCATTCATAATACCTGACGTCCGGCAGACCTTTCCGTTACGGTGTTTTTCCGTCTCGCCCGAAGAAAACAAACACGTCCGTGAATGCACAAAAATCTGTAACGAAACGTAGATTTGCACGTCTTCCAATAGAGTCCGCATATCAAGGGCACCAGAAGGATCCCCCTGTGCAGAACACCAAATGAAAGGAATTTGTCATGTCGATCATCGCTGAAACCGGCCTTTTGTTGATCTTGGGAGGTAGCGTCATGTTATTTGGCTCCCTGAACTTTGTGCGGTTACAGAAAGCTGTGCTTGTCCCGGCTGATAGCCGCGCTGGTGATTTTGGTCCGGACCATTCATAAGCGCGAGCCGATCAACGATCATCCGGTTGTCAGAACGATCAACCTGATCCGCTTTTGGCCACCGGACAGGACGTAAGGACGGCACGTGGTGCGCCGACTTCGCCGATACGCTCGCAAACTCGCAAGACCCCTCTCACTCGGCCAAAAGGGACACCGTTGTGACAACTGCCAAAACGATCTGCCTGTTGGGCGGTTATGGTGATATCGGGCTGCGTGTTGCGCGGGGGCTGCACGAAGACACAAACGACATGATCCTGCTTGTCGGGCGCGATGCCGATCGTGCAAAACGCGCCGCATTTTCGATAGGCCCACGCTGTGATGGCTTCGCGCTTGATGTGCGGGGCCATACTGCGGCGGCACAGCTCGAAGGAGCCGCCCTTTGCATCAACCTGACAGCAGCGACACCACCCGCGCTCGCGGCTGCCCTCGTTGCCAATGGCACCCATTTTATCGACACTTCGGCTACACCGACATACGTCGCCAATCTGGAGGAGACGATAAACGCCCTTCCAGGCCCGCGCGCAACAGGTGTTCTTGAAGCAGGGCTTGCGCCCGGCCTGACCAATCTGCTTGCCGCCTGCATGTGCGATATCCATCCTGACACCCGCAGCATCGACATCCTGATCGAATTGGGGATGGGTACGCATCATGGGCTGGCCGCCACGGCATGGACATTACAGGCACTCCACCAAACCTATCAGGTAAAATCCAGAGGTGATTGGCGGGAAATCAGAACTGGCGCCATAAGCCGTCGCTTCTTCTTGGACGCAGAAAGCATTCTCGGCATCGGCTTTGCCCTGAGTGACCAAAAGAGCATTGCGCGCGATCTGGACTTGATGGGCGCGCGCACGTTTCTTGCGACCAATCCCAGTTGGATGACCAAGGTACTCCACGGGCTGAGCCGGATGCCTTTGCGACGCTTCATCGGGCGCAATTCGACCACACTGGCACGCGCCATACAGCGCTTGCCGGTTATGGGATCACAGGGGACGCGACTGATAATAGAAGGACGCAACGCGCAGGGTGACGTCATTTCGACGCGCAGTATTTCCGGGGGCCCGCAGGCTGATTTGACAGCCAGTGTGGTCACCCGACTTGCGCTTGCCCTGATGCACCGATCAACGGAACTTCCACCGGGGCTGCAACCGCTCAGCATGTTTGTCGACCCTGATTTGATTGTTGAACGGCTTTGAGCAGCTGGGCGTGGAAAAATCAGCCTTATGCGCAGACACCAAGCCCATCGCGGCCTGCCACCCCGTGGGGCGCAGTTCCGAAGCTGTAACGGTTTCCCGCCGTTAACGTCCTAATAGGGAAGCCATCGACACAGGGAGACCCTGGCGTGAATGACAGCACCAAACCAAAGAAATTCGAAGCGGCCATGGCAGAGCCCGTTGCTCTCCCTGCACCGGGTCGCATAGGGTTCAATCTATGGAAACATCTTCTCACCGGTTTTTTGAAAAAATCCATAAAGGTCGGTACGCTGGATTTGACCTTTCCGGATGCATCGCGTTTTCATTTCGGCTCCGGCGAGCCATACGTGGCCGCCACGATCACGTCTTCCCGCGCCCTGCGTCGGATCGCGCTGAATCCGGATCTCGCGACCGGAGAGTCCTATATGGACGGAAGTTTGCGCATTGATAGCGGTGATATCTATGGGCTTCTGGACATTGTTCTTGGCAATATCGGTGGTGCGGCAGGCTCGTCACTGCGCCGGGCATGGCTGGTCTTTCGAAGGGCAATCCGGCCATTGACGCTTTTCAATCCAGCACTTCGATCCCGACGCAACGTGGCGCACCACTATGATCTTACCGATCAGGTGTACAAATTGTTTCTTGATGCCGACAGACAATATTCCTGCGCATATTTCACGACCCCCCGGGATACGCTGGAACAGGCACAGGCCCAGAAAAAACGGCATATTGCGGCGAAGTTGCTTTTGAGGCCGGGACTGCGGGTTCTGGATATCGGGTCGGGCTGGGGCGGGATGGCGCGGTTTCTGGCGCAGGCCGCAGATGTTTCGGTGACCGGGCTGACACTCTCTACAGAACAGCTGTCTTATGCCAAAACCGAAACTGCCAACGCAGGAATGGATGACAAGGTCACTTTCCATCTGCGTGACTATCGACACGAAACCGGGCGCTATGACCGGGTCGTATCGGTAGGCATGTTCGAACACGTGGGCACGCCCCATTACCGTACTTATTTCGATACCGTGTCTGATCGCCTGACCGACGATGGCGTTGCCTTGGTGCATACCATCGGCACAAGTGGTCCACCGGGCGCACCGGGCGCTTGGATCAAGAAATACATCTTTCCGGGGGGGTACGTTCCCGCCATGTCCGAAGTTCTTCCCGCGATTGAAAAAAGCGGACTGATCGTGACGGATGTCGAGGTCTTGCGGCTGCATTATGCAGAAACACTTCGTGCGTGGCGGCAAAGGTTTCTGGCCAATCGCGATCAAATCGCAGCCCTTCATGACGAGAAATTCTGTCGGATGTGGGAATTCTATCTTGCGGTCTGCGAGGCGGCGTTTCGTCATACCGGGCTTGTCGTCTTTCAATTCCAGTTGGCAAAACGCCAGACCACGGTTCCCTTGACGCGCGGCTACATCGCGCAAGCCGAAGCGCCGCCACGCAGAGCCAATATCCCGCAATGACGTCTGCATGACTGAAAATTCTCAGACCATCGACAGGGTTTCGGGCGTTTTGATCCTCGGCGCCATTGTACTTGCGCTGATCGCCGCGAATTCGGGTCTGGCGGACATGTATTCGGCAATCCACCACGCCCCGATACGCATTGGCCCGGCCCCTTTCCAGATCGAGGAGCCGCTGATCGTCTGGATCAATCAGGGGCTGATGACTGTCTTCTTCTTGCTGGTCGGGGTTGAAATCAAACAAGAGCTGGTCGCAGGCCATCTCTCGACCCTGCGCAGGGCGACCTTGCCCGCGATTGCGGCAGTCGGCGGTATGGTCGTTCCTGCCCTCATCTATGTGGCGTTTACGGCGTCCGATACGGAGGCTTTGGGTGGTTGGGCAATCCCCATGGCGACCGATATCGCCCTTGCGCTTGCACTTCTATCGTTGCTGGGCAACCGCGTTCCGGTCGGTCTCAAGGCGTTTCTCATGGCCTTGGCAATATTCGACGACCTCGGTGCGGTCGCGATCATTGCGGTATTTTACGGTGAGGACATTCAGACCCTCCCGGTGCTGGTCGCACTTCTGACATTCTCGGTCATGGTCGCTCTGAACCGGCTTGGCCATGCCCGTCCGCTCGCGCTGGCAGCTCTCGGGTCGGTGCTTTGGGTCGCATTGTTCCAATCCGGCATCGAGGCGGCACTTGCAGGTATCCTGATCGCTGCCGTCGTTCCCAACACGGGGAACCATACCAACCAGCCCTCCCCCCTCCTCACAACACAGCGGTTGCTGCATCCTTGGGCAAGCCTTTTGATCGTCCCGATCTTCGGTTTTTTCAACGCGGGCATCATGATCGAGTTCGAAACGGTGCGGAATCTGTTCGGCGGTGTGTCATATGGCGTCTTCTTCGGTTTGTTTCTGGGCAAACAGATTGGCGTGTTCGGGGCGGTTTGGGTTGCTGTAAAACTCGGCTTTGGCACCTTGCCCGCGCAGGTTGGATTTCGCCACATCTATGGTGCGGCTCTCTTGGCGGGGGTCGGGTTTACCATGGGTCTCTTCGTCACCGCGCTTGCGTTTCAGCGGCCTGATCTTGCGGCCAACGCACGTCTCGCGATTCTCGCTGCCTCAAGCCTCTCAGCCCTTATCGGGCTTGCCGTCCTGCGGAGTGCACGAAACGAAACGCCCGCTCGTACGGCTCGGCATCACCGAGCGCGCGAATGACCTCTCGACCAACCCGAAAGCAATGTCCGGCCAAAAACACCGGACGGCTTTTTTTCGCACAAGCGTGTAACGGCATGCCGTCGACTGCGTCCTATTACTGAACCCGTGAAAACACGGGGACCCGCCGTATTTGCGCGGCTTCCAGATTCAAGGAGTGATCCCTATGTCAGATTTCAACCCTATCCGAATCTATCCGGTCGGTATGTCCCTCGGCGTCCTGCTGTCACTGAGCTTCGCGCTGTGCGTGGTGTTCGGGCTGCTCTTTGCGGGCGCCACGATGTATCAGGCATGGTTGCCACTTTTGCCGGGCGTTACATGGATCAGCTGGTCGAGCGCCCTGCTCGGACTGGTCGAAACCTTTGCTTATGGCTGGTATATCGCTGTGATCTTCGTACCTGCCTGGAACTTTTTTGCGCGGCGGGCCTCGGCATGAACACCGTTACGTCGATCAGGCCTCTCCTTACTGACAACGCGATGGTCTCCGATCCATCATCCGGCACATCGTCATCCCGGCCTGATCCGGCCGCCTATGGCCGTGATCTTTGGGAACGTTCGGTGTTGTTTCTGGATACGCTGCGCGAACGCGCCGACAACATGATCGCCCATGAACGCGCCGGGATGCCGCCTCTGCTGGATTTCAAATACGAGACCCTGCTTGATGCGCGCCAGTTCGACCGTCCTGCCAATTATGCGCTGCTCCGGATTACTGAAGTCGACGGCGCTTGCTGGGAGGATTGCGTCGATGCGGCAAAGCCGCCCGTGATCGTGGTGGACCCCCGCGCAGGCCACGGCCCCGGCATCGGCGGTTTCAAGCGCGACAGCGAGGTCGGCATGGCCATGGCCGAGGGACACCCGGTTTATTTTGTCATCTTCTTTCCGGAACCCGCCCCCGACCAGACACTTGAGGATGTGCTGTTTGCCCTGCGCCGCTTTGTCCAAGCGGTCGCTGCACGCCACGATGGTGCGGCCCCCGTCCTGTATGGCAATTGTCAGGCCGGTTGGGCAGTCACATTGTTGGCGGCGCACTGCGAGGGGCTGGCCGGGCCGGTCGTCCTGAACGGCTCGCCGCTTTCCTATTGGGCCGGCGAAGAAGGCGTGAATCCGATGCGTGTCACCGGCGGGCTGCTGGGCGGCTCATGGCTGGCCCATCTTACGGCCGATCTGGGAGACGGGCGCTTTGACGGAGCATGGCTGGCGCAGAACTTCGAGAGCCTCAAACCGGAAAAGGCGATCTGGGAGAAATACGCCAACCTGTTTTCCAATGTGGATACCGAACACGACCGCTTCCTTGACTTCGAGCGGTGGTGGAACGGGTTCTACACCCTCAGCCGCCCCGAAATTCTGTCGATCACCCAGAACCTGTTTATCGGCAACCAGCTGGAGAGTGGCGAAATGCGGATCGGAGATCACTGCGTGGCCGACCTGCGCAGGATCAAGAGTCCGATGATTGTCTTTGCCTCTTACGGCGATAACATCACGCCACCTGCACAGGCGCTTGGCTGGATTCCCGCTGTCTACAAGGACACCGCAGACCTCAAGGCTGCGGGGCAGCGGATTGTCTACCTGACCAACGACCATATCGGCCATTTGGGCCTGTTTGTGTCCGCGTCGGTGGCCAGGCTTGAACATCGCGCCATTCTGGAAAGTCTGGGCAAGATCGGAACGCTCAAGCCGGGCCTATACGAGATGAAGATCGAAGCGCCCACCGGCAAGACGGACGCACATGATGCGCAATACAAGGTCCGCTTCAAACACCGCGATGTCAGCGATCTTGCACACGAGGTACCTGAACAGGCGTTCGATACCGTAAGACGGGTGTCAGAAGTCAACGAGGCGTGTTATTCCACGTTCGTCAGCCCTTGGGTGCGGCTGATGACAACCCCGGCAAGCGCCGAGATGTTAAGATGGATGCACCCGATGCGCACCAGCCGCTTGATGTTTTCGGAAAAGTTCAATCCGTGGATGGGCTTTGTCAGACAGATCGCAAAGACCGTGGCAGAAACCCGCGCACCTCTCGCGTCGGACGATCCGATGATTGTGCAAGAGAGGGCGGCAATTGCGGCGGTCGCTGATGCCATCGAACAGGCACGCATCCGTCGGGACGCAAATTCCGAACACACGTTCAGGGCGATCTATGGCGGCGGCGCGACGCCGGACTTCGAGAATGACGCGAATATGCCCGTCTAGGGCGAAGGGAGACGAGAAATGCAATGGATGATCGAAAATTGGCTACTCCTCCTTGTTGGCGGTGGCATGTTGGCGATGCACCTGTTCGGTCATGGCCATGGACACAAGCGTGGCCACAAAGGCGATGGCGGGAACGCACATCACAAAGCGTCAAACGACACTGAACCGTCTGACCACGAACCGTCTGACCAGAAGGCCACAAACCCGTCGAAGGAGGACACCAATGTCTGAGCAGGTCATTCTGACGCTGAACGCAGGTCTATCCTCGTTGAAATTCGCACTGTTCACCGCCTTCAGCCACCCCAGGCGGCTGTGGTCGGGGACCATCGACCGGATCGGCCTGCCGAATGCGCATTTTCAGACGAGAAATGCGCGCAAGACGGGGGTGCTTGATCTGGTGACGGTTGGCCACCGTTTCGTGCACGGCGGGCCAGAATGCGTTTGCCCCAAACGCGTCACCCCCGCCCTTCTTGAACGACTGATCGGCGCACTCGGGGGCCTCGACCGCCACGTGTTTACCGGCGGGATCGGTGAGAAGTCGGCCGGGATATATGGCCGAAACTCTGCCGGTCTCGGCTATTTCGGCATAGACCTCGACAGTCTCGCCAATAAATCAGGTATCACGGCGATCTCAAGACCGGGTGCCCGCGTGGCTGTCGAAGCACGCACCACGGACGCGGAAATGATGATCGCCTGCCATGTGGCCTCGCTCCTCAATGCCGGGCGGGTGCCTCATCCTGCCATGATGGAGGACTAAACCATGTCCTCGCAACCCGTCCCACTTCCGGACCTTGCCACCAGGGCACACGCCTTGGCCGTGGCGGCTTTGACGTTTGATCGCAACAAGGTTCAAGGCACACCTCCCCCTCTGGCCGGGACACCGAGACCAAATCGCCAATGCGCCGCACCGTCACCGCTGACGACGTGGAGCGCGCCGCAGTTGCTGGCCAGCGACCTCACAACCGCCATCACCAGTGAAACCCTGCATGTCGATGCCGGTTTTCACATTGATGACATGATTTTTCATTGAACGTCGTGCTGTCATCCAGACGCAGATCGACGCCAAAAAAGGAACGCAAGATGAGTATTACCAAGGACCATTCCAGCAAGACCCCGGGTGATGGCAAGACCCTTGATACGGTGCCGGAAGGGTTTTCGGGCACTGTCTTTACTTGCTCGATGCACCCAGAGGTCCGCAGCACCCAAGAAGGGTCCTGCCCGAAATGTGGCATGTTCCTGATACCGGAGGGCGACGAGCACGAGCACGGCGGCCACAGTCACGGCCACGGTCACGGGCATGCACATCCTCATTCACATGCACATGGTAACGCGACAGGTGCTGAAAAGGCCGGCCAATACGATACCGTGCCAACAAGCTACAACGGCACCATCTATACCTGCCCGATGCACGCGCAGGTACGGCACCCCGGCCCCGGATCCTGTCCGATTTGCGGCATGGGGCTGGAACCTGAAACCATCAGCCTCGAAGACGACGGACCGAACCCCGAACTGGTCGATTTTACGCGGCGTTTTTTCGTCGGTGCGATACTGGGCGTCCCACTGGTCGCTGTGTCCATGGGCCCGATGGCCGGTCTGCCGGTCAAGGAATGGCTGTCCGGTCTGGGCGGCGCGCATATGGCGGCGTGGGTGGAGCTGGTTTTGGCGACCCCGGTGGTGCTGTGGTGTGGCTGGCCGTTTCTCGTCCGCGGTGCGCGCTCTGTCATAACCGGCAATCTCAACATGTTCACACTGATCGCCCTTGGCGTCAGCGCGGCGTTTTCGTTCAGTGTCGTGGCGACGGTTGCCCCCGGCATATTCCCGGGCGGATTCCGCCAGCCCGATGGCTCGGTCGGGGTCTATTTCGAGGCGGCGGCTGTGATTGTCGTCCTTGTCCTGTTGGGACAGATGCTGGAACTTCGTGCCCGCGAACAGACGGGCAGTGCCCTGCGCGCCCTGCTCGACCTGGCTGCCAAGTCTGCGCGCCAGATCAAAGACGACGGTACCGAGGTGGAAATCGCCCTCGAAGAGGTCAAAACCGGCGATCGCCTGCGCGTCCGCCCGGGTGAAAAAATCCCCGTCGACGGTATCGTGGTCGATGGCCGCTCATCGGTCGACGAATCCATGCTGACCGGGGAGCCCGTGCCCGCCGAAAAAAACGTGGGTGATACGCTGACCGGTGCCACCATCAACGGCACGGGTGCCTTGATTATGGAGGCGACACATGTCGGCGCCGACACCATGCTGTCGCGCATCGTCGAATTGGTCGCTGCGGCCCAGCGCAGCCGCGCGCCGGTCCAGAAG
>ERZ651776.5568-NODE-5568-length-10803-cov-3.165952_pt1 | contig 10803 bp, 12 predicted proteins | sample MGYA00514761_ERZ651776 | MGnify/ENA metagenome assembly ERZ651776 | reverse complement strand
TCCGCATGGAATGAGCTGTTGGTGTAACTGGATGGAAACACCACGGGAATCATTTCTTGGCTGAACGATGCCGAGGCAGTTCCCAGAATATATATCGTAGCCGCGCAAAGGGTTCGGGTGTATTGCATTGCGATTTTTTTGTGTCAATGTAGAGAAAAATCAAGTAGAGACCCTTTTATCAAGAAAGTCGTGATTCTTCGTTTTTAGTTGAATTGGTGTCGGTTTTTGACACTTTTTGAGCCGTTTAGGGTTCTTTTTGGCGGTTTTTGCGTGAAAAAAGTTTGTTTGGCATTGCAGTTTCAGAAGGACTTCTGTTTCGGCAACGTTGCTGAAACTGGATTTAGGGGGTGCTCTTTTTGCATTTTGGAGTCATGACAAATCAATCAATTTCTCCAATGTTTTCTCGGCGCCGATGGGTGCGCCGAGTTTGGGCTCCTTTCAAAATTGAAACCATGAACCGCCTGATTCGAGCGGGCAAAGGCGCACCTTGGCGATTGGCCGGCGCTTCTGTTTTGAATCAGAAATTTTCACGCGATTCAAGCGGATGGTATGCGGACATTCCAATGTGGCCTGGACCGCGTGGAGCTTGCGCCATGGTATGCGGTGCAGATACGTTGCTGGATCTTTTGGCTGACAATGAAGATCGCGTAAAGTTGAAGTTGGCCTTCGATCCGCAGAAATTACCGGGAGAAGGCATTGGTGGACACCTGGAGCAACTGCGCCCCGATGAATTTGGCGACGGTGCCGATTATGGATGCGTCATGGATGAATCAGCGCCATTTGAATTGTGGTTGTGTGGAGTTACGGAATTTGTGTTTGGACACATGCCGCAACGCATCTATTTCGAAGTGGTCGGATGAATCGGGTTTGCGTCCACGCATTCGGGCGACGATTTGATTATCTTGTCCGTATGCGCGTTGCTATTTTTCGAACCCCCGACGTGAATGCTGAAGGATTTGCTCAGTTGATGAATGCACTGCGGGAGCTTCCAGGGCCAATCCAATTTGAAGCGCCTGCTGAAGGTGCCGAAGGAAGTGAGGTGACTGGATGGGGAACGTTGCCCAGTGCTCAGGGCATCCTTTGGGAAGACGCTTTTGCCAAGATGAGCAGCTTGCGCAGAGAACATGATTTACCGGATGATGCGGGTTTGATCCTATTGACAGAAACGCCCAACGATTACAATTACTTTGCCTTCGCTGAGCCTGCGGGATCCGGGCCTGGCAATCATTGCTTGCATACGGGCGACTGGGAGGAGTATACGGGTTCAAATTTCGTCTATCCGACGTTGCACATCATCGCCAGCAACCTTTTGCAAGGGTGGATGTACAGCTCCATGGAGGAGTGGATGGCGAACGCGCACGAAGATGCAAAGGGTTGTGTTTCCGATTTTTGTGGGGAAAAACTGGAAATTTTGAAACGTCTGCGTACGGCAGATATATGTCAGGATTGCCTCAATCGATTCAGTGCAGCCATTGCGGAAGGCAAGCTGAAGCCTGGCTATTTTCATCAGTGCATGGACCTTCTTGAATTGGCTCGAAAGGATTTGCTTTTTCACAAGCGCATCAGCGCCGTGCCTGCTCGGAGCGCCATCGAGGTGATTGGACCCAAAATGGATTTGTGGTTGCCTGAATTTCGGCGGTCGATTAAAATGCAGGCCACACCAAAGGCACTTTACCTGCTGTACCTGCGTCATCCCGAAGGCATTCCGTATGAGTCTCTGGATGAATACCGGCAAGAGTTGATGGATAACTACAATGCGGTCAAAGGAGACAAGACGGCCGGTCAGTTGCAAGAGCACTTTGATCGACTCCTCAACATTGCGGACTTGAGTAGCCTACGCCAACAGATTTCGCGCATGCGCGGGGCGGTGCTCGGTGCGGTTGGAGAAGAGTTGTTGGGCGAATATATGTGGGACAGCAGTCGGGATGCAGCGAAGCGCATTCCCATTGCCAGCGAGTCAGAGATGGTTCGTTGGCCTAACGAGCAAGCATAATGGCCGACATTCGCGTTTGTCCGGCGTGCCAAGGGCATTGATCCAGTGATGACACGGCTGAGTCATTAAAATGGCATTCGGCAACGTTGCCGAGACTTTGATTGGGGGTGCTGATTTCGGAAATTGAAAATAAATGCATCCGGCCGTTGCAAATTCCGTTTTGTGCTGAACTTATATACGCGTGAGGCTTCGATTCACATTCGGAGATGATCGTCGATGTATTTTTTGTTTCACCCTCAAACCCCATTCATTCATGTCTTACACTTTGAAATTGCATCACCCAGACCGATACGAACTGATACAGCGAATGATTCGCTCACACAAGGTGCTGTGGTTGGATGTCGAAATGCGCATCAACGATTCCCAGCCCGCGATGGTGGGGTACATTCCGTATGGTTCCATGGTTGACAAGGTCCAGTCGGTATTGTGCGATGATTCGTTTGAAGCAGTTGCCAAAATGAAGCGAATGCCGCATATGCCTTGGCTGGAGTTTGTGGAGAACGTGATTGTGCCGGTCATTGAGCAGAATGGCGTGATCGCAGCGTATTCAGAGCATGAACGTGAGCTCATTGTGGAGGCGTTGTGCAGTTTGGAGCGATCGAATTTGGAAGAGAAACTGATCTACTTGGATTGCAATGCCACGGAGTGCCTGCGCAAATACCTCCCGGAGCAGTTGCGTGGCATTCAACGAAGGTTGCAACGGCGATTCACGCGTGGGCTCATTTCCCAACGCCGTCGAGCTGGCTTGAAGGACTTTTTGTCTTCCCCCGTCTCTTCCTATGAATACCCGAAATACATGCTCCGTTTTTCACCCGCAGCGGCATTGGCCTACATCCGACCGCAAGCAGAGGAGCGACTCCCGCGTCGTTGGACCCCCGCCGCAAAGCGCAAGCTCTGCGAATTGCTCAAATACAACGAGCACGACGTACGAGGCATGCGGCATTTGACGTTGGAAATGATGCAAGTGGGGCCTGTGTCGGAAGAACAGTTGAATTAAAAAACGATCATTCTAATGAAAACATCAACAAATCGATTAGGCGCGTGTGCGTTTCTTTTGGCCTGCGCGGCTTGGATTACGCTCTATGGATGCCACTCGGCTGAGCCTGAGGGCTCGGCTGCGCTCAACATTTCGGAACTGGGTCCTCCCCGGATTGATACACTCTTTGCCAGCCGATGGTATTTTGAAGAATGCCACCTCGAGGTGAGGGCTTCGCAAATTCCTGTGTTGAGTGGTTTGCCGCAGGCGAGGCAATTGAACGCTGGTATCCAGGATTTATTCAACAAGGAACTTGAGGATTCCTATGCTCATTGGCTAGAATTTGGTGAAGAGCCTTTTACGGATCCCTCATGCGGAGGTTGCTATTCGGACACGGTTGATTACAAGGAGTTTGGATTCGAGGTGTTGGATTGGACGGATTCAACGTTGTGCCTTCAGCTCGAGACCATGTGGCACCCACACGGGGGCACAGCTTGGTCGCTCGATGTCCAAATCTTGAATATTGACATCGCAACAGGGGAGGAAATTCTCATCCCTTTCGCGGAACGCGACGTGGACATTTCAGCCGTGGATCGGTACATCAGTGACTTTTTCGGTGACAACGGAATTGGTCGATTCTATGAATGCCATTCGTGCGAAGCACCGGGCTACATCGATCAATTGATTCGGAAACATCAAGTCGGCTTCATTGACGGCGAGTGGGTGGGTTTTCAGGTAATTTGGCCGACGACCCATGGGCATGCGAATGAGCAGATGGTGGAACTTCCTTTTTCTCAATTTCTTAAAGACGCAGGCGATGAATGAGTTCCGGCGTCCTCGTCGAAATGCAGAGGTTCGTGGTTTGGATTGGTTGAGCAATCCGGATTGTGAGTTTGCGGGCACCGTTAGGCGTTCATTCTATCTCATGGGTTGGAGCATTGAACAGTCGATGCCTCAGATTTGGATGGAGTGGCGCAAGCATGGGTTTCTATTGCCTCATACATTGGAGGCCAAGGGCTTCGACTTTCGGCTTTCATTGGGCGACCACCGCCCTTGCTATTCGCAACCTTGCTCGGGATGTTATGTGGGCCAATGGTTTTTGATCTGGAAGCATGCCATTGAATGCAATTATGCTGCATGCTACAACACCATGTTCGAGAATCTGTTGTGCCCGCATTTCAATTCGCCGCATCTGTTGGATCTCATGTTGGGAGAAGCGCTCATCAAGCCCAAGCCCAATGTTCTCCGTGGCCGAACTGGCGCATTAGCGTTTCCACACCTCCTGGAGTGGCTCGTCCGGTTCGAGGGGCCGGAAATGCAACGCTACGTCGCTTATGAATTTGGGCGGTTCATCCCGCCTCCAAGCGCCTCTCTTTGTTAGCACACCTCAGCGACGTACTCGTTCTATTGCATTTCGGCTCAGATGCCATCGGCGAGGAACAAGGTTCGTCCGCTGAACTTGGAATCGTTCAACGATGAAAGTAATCTTACATATTCCACACTCTTCAATCTATTTCCCGCATCGAAAAGGGTTTTTGATCAGTGCAAATGAGCTCTTAAAAGAGGCTGAACATTTTGGGGATCTACACACAGAGGAGTTGTTCTATCCCAATGAACAAAGGTGTCGTCACCGGGCTGTTGTAGCAGGGTTTTCACGCGTCTTTTGTGATGTCGAGCGGTATGTAGACGATGAGGCGGAAGGCATGGCTCGATTTGGGATGGGGGCCACTTACACGCACAACGACGATGGTGAGCAAATTCGAGACATCTCCAACGCTTTACGGGAAGAGATTCTGTCTGAATACTACAGGCCTCATCACAAGAAGCTGGAGCTGCATGTGCAAGAATGTCTTGAAAGCAAGGAAGAAGTTCTGATTGTGGATTGCCATTCTTTCCCTGACGTTCCATTCAATAATTCCATCCTAAGCTTTTCCGGAGGGACGCGGCCAGACATATGCATTGGGACGGATGAGTATCATACAAGCAAAAAACTTACGGGATTTGTGGTGGAGTACTTCAAATCAAAAGGGTATTCAGTTTCCATCAACACTCCCTATTCAGGTTCGATGGTCCCTTTAAAATATTATCGCTCCAGTCCCAAACTGAGTTCGATCATGATCGAGATAAATCGAAAATTGTACATGAATGAAACGACGAAAGAGAAATTAGAAGGTGGTGGCGAATTCAAAAGAATGCAGGGTGCTATTCAGGAGTTGTTTTTGAAGATTGGGAAGGGGACTTAGTTGTCTTTTTAAGCCAATGATGTGAACACAGCTTTTGATGTCTCATGTTTTGAGCAGCGACTGCTTGGATAAAGTTAACGTTTGGGGCCGGTGATGGCTGCGAATCACACCTTCACGAAAGAAGGATGCTCCTGTCATCGCTTCCACCGAAAATTCGCTACTTTTCATTCCAATGACCAATCACCTCGTAGACCTTGAACAAGCGGAAGCGGAGTGCATTCGCTATGCGCATTCGTTGTTTTTGGAATTGAATCGGCCGGAGACTTTCTGGAAAAGGCTTCGCAGTGCGCCGGTGAATGATGCACGTTACCGCAAGAAGATGTGCCGACGAAAGAATCTGGGGGGCATGTGGGGTCAGTTCGGTTTCGGTGGAGCGTATGATTTTATGTTCATGCTCAGTTTTTCACCGGCAGCGGCATTGGCCTACATTCGGCCTCAAGCAGAGGAGCGACTCCCGAGGCGATGGACCCCCGCCGCAAAGCGCAAGCTCTGCGAATTGCTCAAATACAACGAGCACGACGTACGAGGCATGAGTCATTTGACGTTGGAAATGATGGGCATGGCTGACCCCGAGATTTCAGTCAATTGACGAACTTGCAATAATGATGATGTGTCGAATGAATTTTATGATGGCCATGGGTGTTTTGCTCATCTTGACAAGCGCGAAAGTTGGCAGAGCACAGCATGCAGCGGTGAATACACATCAAGTTCACAGCTCAGAGTCTGGCCATCCGCGAATTGACAAAGTGAAGCAAGGGCGGCATTACTATGCGGACTGTCATTTGGAAGTTGAAGCATCGGAAGTGCCCATCTTTAACGGGTTTCCTCGCTCCCAGGAATGGAATCGCATCATTGTTCTGCGGCAGCAACAAGCCATTTCAAGCCATTGCTTCCGCCAAAGCGAAAATGGTGTTGAGTACGATGGTGATCCTTCATGCAGCAACTGTTCTGACACGCTGAATTACATGAGTTCGCACTTCGAAGTGATGACCTTGAATGACTCTGTTGTGAGCATTCAATGCATCCGCTTTTGGCATCCGCACGGGGGCAATGCTTGGTGGCAGGAAATAGATTTCTTCAACATCGATCTCCGCACGGGCGATTCCCTAGAAATGCCTTTTTCCATGAACGATGTGGATGTTGCCCAAGCAGATGCACATATCAGCGAGTCTTTTAATCATCCGGGCTGTTATGACCCTTCAGGTCATTACGATGCTTACCATTGCCATTCTTGCGAGAGTCCCAACTACTTGCAAAAGGCCCAGGAAGATGGCCGCGTGGGATTAGTAGATGGAGTTTGGACCGCCTTCGAAACCATTTGGCCCGGCCAGTGTTGCCATGCGGCCAAGATCACTGTCGCGATTCCGTTGGAGAGGCTTTGAAATGAGCTGGCGGCTGCTTCGAGTTCTTCAAGGGATTTACAGTGCTTCCTTTTGGTTGCTGTTTTTGGTCTGAAAGTTTCCATTGACGACGGTGGCAATAGTGTACGTAAGCGCGTGATTTATTAGGTTTTGCAGGTCTGATTCAATCAGGTATGTCATCTTGCTTACATTAGTGTTTTTTTTAGCTTGGTTTATTTATAGATTTGAATCAGCACGCTGGCATCAATTTGACTGTCAGGAGAATGTGGTTTTCACAACCTTAGACTTGATGCAGTTAATTGAAAATAATCCTTATCGGGTATTGGGGGTCAAAGCCAATGCCACGCTCAGCGATAGAAAGCAGCAGGCTAACCTGATAGCCCAATACTTGAAGATCGGCCAGAGCGCTAAACTTGACTTCGATATAACACCTCCTTTGAGTCCTATCAAAAGGACGAAGGAAATGATGGATCTGCAAGGCAGTAGGATACATTCTACCGAGGATCAAATCGTACACTCTTTGTTCTGGTTTGTTGAGGCCAATGGGATTGATAAAATTGCACTGAAACACTTGACGGGGTCCAAAGACATTGATAAAGCCTTGTCTGACTTTGAGAAAGGTTGTAGAGGTTTTATCGTTGGATCGGATAGTTACTCTGCCATACTGAACCACTCTACCCTTGAGATAATAGCGTTTCAAGATCATAAGGACCTTACGAAACTAAAAAGTGCGATTGCACAAAAATTTAGTATTGTTTCCGATTCCGATTCTTTAGGGCATTTAAAAAAATTGGTTGCTTCAGATGGCATGAATACCAGTGTTCAAAGAATACTAGAGCTCTCTATGCCAAAGCTCAAGGAGATGCTTTCGGAATTGGTGCCATCGAAGAATGCAGATAAGCTGTTACTTGAGATTTTCAAGTCCAATACAGTCATTTATCCAGGCTTGAGAAATGAAGTTATCGAATCGAAGATCTCTTTAGTCCAGCAGTTGGTGGTTGATGCGGAACAAAAGAGAGAGGCAAATCTTAACGGTTCTGGCGGATTTAAGCATAGTAGTTTGTAGGATGTTCCAGCTCTGGGTCAATTGTTGTTGAATGGTTGTCCGGTAGGTTTCAGAAGGAACCAAGCTTGGCACGACAAAAAGCGTCCCGAGAATCAGAATAATGAATACGCCGAGGCCGATAAATAGGGCTCTCATGAAAGTCTCCTGCAGGGCACAACACACATACTAACGCGCCAATCATGATTTCGTGCCATGATGACACGAAATGGCGGCAAACAATCGGACCATTTTATGACATTTGCAGCGCGTATTTACAGTACGTGGCAATCAGACCTATACTGTGTTCATCTTCGTTAGAGTATTGGCGATGTTAGACCTCCCGCGTTTTAAAAGGATCACACCATGTGTAATGCCCATCAATCGCCCGCAAATGACACGCTCGCAACACCGGACCCGCAAGCGCTCTACCGTCGCCAATTCATGAAATATGTTGGCGCAACGGGGATTGTTGCGGCAGGTGGGGCACTGGCCTCTTGCGCAACGAATGCTGAAACGGGCCGCTCCCAATTCATCGCCTTGGCGCCGAGCCAAGAATCCTTAGCCGCCGCCGCCTCACAAAGTTGGACAGACGTTAAAGCCCAAACACCGACCAGCAATGATCCGCGCTACACGGGGCGTTTGGCCGCTATTGGCTCCCGCATATCCCAAGGGGCAGGCCGCGCCGATCAAACGTGGGATTATGCGGTATTTGATCAGGATACGAAAAACGCGTTCGTCCTGCCCGGTAACCGCGTGGGTTTTTACAAAGGCATGATGGATTTTACCGATAATGATGACCAAATCGCCGCGATTATGGGCCACGAAGTTGGCCATGTTACAGGACGGCACGCCCAAGAACGCTATAGCCAAATGATGCTTGGGCAGCTGGCGATTGCGGGAGGGACTGCGCTCGCCGGTTCCCAGCTCAGCAAACGCTGTCGCCAAGAAACCACCCAACGCGCCTATAATGATTGCATGCAGAGTGCGGGCCGCAACACGCAATATTTGCAAGCTGCGATCGGTATGGGTTTCCAACTGGGTGTTGTGCTTCCATATGGTCGCCGCCAAGAGCTCGAGTCCGATCAGCTCGGCGCGAGATATATGGCGAAAGCGGGCTATGACCCGTATCAATCCGTGCGTTTGTGGGAAAAAATGGGCGCTGAGAGCAGCGGCTCACGGGGTCCAGAGTTTTTGTCGACCCACCCAACGCCTGAGCGGCGTGCGCGCGATCTGTCTGACTATATCACCGCACAGGAGAAGCTCGGAAGCCGGGGCTTTGAGCGCCTTGAAATTCCTGCAGATGCATAGCGAATGTATTTAGCGACAATCACCGCTTGAAGCTCTCGGGCGCCTTGTTTAAAGGCAACGTCATTAGAGTGCCGCCTTAGCTCAGTTGGTTAGAGCGCCTGTTTGTGGAACAGGAGGTCTCTGGTTCGAGACCAGAAGGCGGTACCATTTTCCTCATTAATTCTGTTGCGTGGCGACCTTTCGGTAAGCCGCCATTAACTCTGTTTGAATAGCTGTAGCGCAAACGAAACGGAGACAGATCGTGGCGCTAGGGCCCGTCCCCAATGAAATGATTGAGACCGCGATCGGCAGCCCGTCGACCGAACAGCGTGCGCTAGCGGCGCAGGCGATTGGTCGCATGGTGCGCGATCTACCTCTGTCTGATGCAGAGCGGCGGCTATCCAGTCAGATTTTCGAAGTTCTATCGCGGGATGTCGCCGAGGAAGTGCGGCGGGCGCTGGCGGTAACGCTGCGCCTGTCTAAAAATTTGCCGCCGTCCGTCGCCAACCGTCTTATCAATGATATTGATAGTATCGCCGTGCCGATCCTCGCATCCTCGCCGAGCGTCGATGATGCGGCGTTGATTGCGGTCTTACGATCGCGCGCCGGAATCAAAACGCAAGCCATTGCGACCCGCCACAGACTGTCCAAGAAAGTCAGCCAAGCGGTCATTACCTTTGGCGATAGCCACGCGATTGTGTCTTTGGTGGCGAATGATACGGCCTTAATTTCAAAAGACGACGCGGCGCGCCTGGTAAAGTTGGCAGAAAATGATGACCTGATTCGTGATGCGGCTTTGCGGCGTCAGGATATGCCGCAAGACCTCGCCGTCGCTTTGATCCATCAGCATGTTGAGACAATCGACGAAAATCTAGCGCCCGTAACTGATGCGCATAGCCGAATTGCGCAGGAAACGGGGGAGCGGGCCCAAGCCCATTGGTCATCCGCCGATTGGTCACCGGATGCGGTCCAGGCCTATGTTAATGCGCTGGTCGATCGCCGCCGTTTGGACGAAGCGACAATTGCGCGGGCCGCCGGGCAGGGCGACTGGCGTTTCGTACAGCTCGCCTTAGCAAAATTAGCCGGAATATCGTCGTCTAAAGCTGGCATGATTGTGCTGGATACCCGCACATTTGGCCTGAATGCCCTGCTTCAAAGGTCCGGGCTGGGTACGGCGGCCCGTGAATTGGTTTTGGCCAGCGCGGGCGCGTTCCGCGATATTGAACGCAGCGGTGCTTACGTGTCTCGAACGCGGTTTCAACGCCTGATGAGCGAACGGATTGCAAGCCATCCGGCCGCGACAGATTTTGGCGATGTTTGGATGAATTGGCTTGATGACGGGCTCGGTCCGCAGGCGGTTTAAGCCAGACGGACGACGTTGAAAAAGACGGTTTAAGTCGAAAATTGCTCGCGCAAGATCCGTTCGTCCAACCCATGATCAGAATCAAAGAGTAGCGTTAATTTGGTGGCGTGATCTTGTTCAATATCAACACGGTGAACATGCCGGATTTCCAAATTATCGGCGGCGGCCGACACGGGGCGGAGTTCTGGGTCAATCACTTCAAGGCTGACCTTGGCGGTATTGGGCAGTAGCGCTCCGCGCCAGCGCCGAGGTCGAAATGCACTGATCGGCGTCAGGGCCAGAATATCGGCGCCGAGCGGAATGACATGCCCATGGGCTGACAGATTATAGGCCGTTGATCCGGCCGGGGTCGCGACAAGAACGCCGTCTGACATCAGGTGATCAAGCCGGACTTTGTCGTCAACCATGATGCGAATATGCGCAGCTTGCTGGGTTTGGCGAAATAATGACACTTCATTAAAGGCGAGTTCTGAGATTGTTCCGCCTTTTGCGGTCGCGTCCATCCGTAAAGGAGAGACGATCGCTTCTTTCGCTT
>ERZ651776.5567-NODE-5567-length-10806-cov-4.751049_pt1 | contig 10806 bp, 3 predicted proteins | sample MGYA00514761_ERZ651776 | MGnify/ENA metagenome assembly ERZ651776 | reverse complement strand
GAGTTGAGTTGAGTTGAGTTGAGTTGAGTTGAGTTGAGTTGAGTTGAGTTGAGTTGAGTTGAGTTGAGTTGAGTTGAAGAAGATAGTTAGCTAACATCTAGTTTAGCAACTCAAGAACTGCACGTTTTCTCCCAATGTGAACAAGCAACAGCGATCCAATTACAAATCCCAAACGAAAACGCCGCCGTCGTCGACAACATTAAGAGAACACTCCAACGAAAATAAGAACAACAGCAATATATTCAATCGCATGTATAGGGCAGCCTCGACGGGAAATGAAAATTTTGAAGAATGGAGGAAAAAGCAGGAGCAAGATAGAGAAGCCGAGAAGGGATTTTCATTTACTCCAGAAATCAACAAGACATCCAGCAAATTGGCCAAATCGCAGCAGGGAAGCGGAGGGAAAGGAGACAAACAAATCTTTGATAGGCTCTACGACGATTTTAAGAGCAAAAAGGAGCATCTGGAAGCCGAACTCAATGTTCGTCAAGTCGAAGAAGTCAGCGAGTGCACGTTCGCTCCCAAGATCAACGAATACATTGTATCGAGCGAAGAGAAGAAAAGCGAGATGGGAATGGCTTTAGATGATAGGATTGAGAAACTCTACGAGAATGGCGTAAAAAAAGTAGCCAAAAAGAGAAATGCTCCCAAGAACGACTTAGAGCTGCTAAAGATGAGGGAAGAGGCCGTTGAGTACCAGGAATACTGCACCTTTCACCCTAAAACTACATGGAAAAAGGTATTTGGGGAAGAATGGGGTAACAATGACGATGAGGACGAAGGGATTGAAGGGGAAGACGAACATGACTTTGTTGATCATGATGATGATGTCTTTGGAGAACAAGACATTTTGCTTAGCAATGTAGAAGAGGCGAGTGCCGGAGGTGTGGGGGGGAGGGGTGAAGAAGGAGGGGAAGGGGAAGGGGAAGGGGAGGATAGTGAATTCGCTGAAGAGTTTGAAGGAGGAGAGATGGAATTCGATGAAGATTATGGAGAAGGAGAGAAGGTATTTACCGAAGAGTATGAGGAGGAGGAGGAGGAGGAGGAGGAGGGGGAGGAGGAGGAGGAAAGAGAGCTGGATGATTATGGTGACGAAGAAGTGTACGAATTAGGAGAAGGAGGAGAGGAAGAATTAATTGATAATGAAGATTATACATCGTCTTCGGAAGCAGAAAATGATGAGGGTGGCGAGGACGCGGAAAATGATGAAGGTGGAGAGGATAATGATGACGCCGATGTTTTTGCAGACGAAGATCTTTTTGGTGACGATGATGGCTTGGATTTCGGGAACCTTAACATCGGTGATGATCCAAGCGCCGTTTCTTCTATATCGGCTGCTGACTTGCATGACCCTGTTAACCCATAGTGTACTTATGTTTGAAACTTAAATGCCTGTAATTAGAAACCAGAGAGGGTATTTGAACTCTGCCTTCACTTTTCAGAGATAGAGAAAGAGAGAGAGATCTTGGCTCTCAAGTAAGTTTGCGGTTCTTCCAAACAAATATCGTCTACATTATCGTCGTTAGCTGACGCTGCAGCCTCCCCCTTTCTTCTTTTTCACTTTTACATCCGTCTTTGGCGGAGCCTTGTCCATTTTATCCATCTCCTCTTTGCTCATCAGCAGTCCTTGTTCACCGCTGGCAACCCGTGCATCGAGCTCTGCCTGAGTGGGAATTAAGTTGTGCTCGTTATTAAATGCCATGACATTTCCCATCGATGGGTATCTTTCCCGTATCTCAGCAATTGAATTTGATCGAGGTCTCCTTATGACTTTGCCGTCCGCTTGGCGATCTTCACTTTTTTTCTTCTCCTCATCTTTCTTCTTTTCAGGCACGACGGACTGTTCCTTTTCTTTTTCAAGTTGCTCAGCCGCTCTTTCTTTTTCTTTGTCGGCCTCCTCTTTTTCGGCCTCCTCTTTGTCGGCCTCCTCTTTTTCGGCCTCCTCTTTGTCGGCCAAGTCTTTCTTGGCCTCTACCTTTAATTCTGGGTTCTCTTCAAAATCTGGCTCCGGCCCATATTTATCGTTACTGACGAGCTTCTCAAAGAGCTTATCGACTCGTCCAGCAAATTGTTTAACCTCTTTTTCTACACCTTTCAGTTTTGTTTTGTCATACTTTTCATAAAATCTCCTAAGTCTCGCGATGTCCCGTTTCATGTTTTCCTCCTTTTCTTTCTCTCGGGCCTCTTTTTCTTCTTCCTTACGCGCCTTCTCTTCGTCTTCGAGCTTAGCGTCGAAATCTCTCATTTTTTGGTCGTTTTCTACCTTATCCGCGTCATGTTGCTCTTTCGCAAGTGCAGCCATCCGTTCACGTTCAGCTTTGATGCGTTCGGCTCGTTCCTCGTCTGTTTCATTTGCTCTGAGCGTTTCATCAGATTTCTTCTTGATATCGGATCCAGAAATGGTTACGCCACCGGCTATTGTATTTTCCGGTCGTGGAGAATCGACTTCTGAGTCGCTGCCGAGAGGGTCGAAGTCTTCTGGCTTTCCGTCGACTCTGGGGGAATCTACGAGGGGGTCGAAATCTTCAACATTCACCTCTGCTTTCACCTCTTTCTCCCTTTCTATTGTCATGGCCTCGGCTGTAACCTCCTCCTTCTCCTCATGTGCAACATGAACCTCGTCGGAATCGAATTTTTCTAAGCTTTTCACACGAATCATCATCTCGCCGACGTATTTAAACAGTTTCTTACCCCGCTTTTTCGATTCCCAAGCTCGTTGCTTCTCGTCGTGGAGCGCCTTCATTTCTGCCTCCAAACGCTCTCCCACTTCTTGAGCGGCGCGCTTTACTTTTTCTGCCTCTAGCATAACTAATTCTGCCTCTTTAGCGGCTTCTTCTTCCATCAACCGGGTCTGTTCTTCTTCCAATTGCTTCTCCTGCCTCTCAATGGCCTCTTCTATGACATCCTTTCCTTCCTCGTCCATTCCCCAACTAGCGCTGACCTCTCTGAGTCGATCGGTCGTGATGTAGCTCATAGGTTTCCTCTCCAGAAGTATACTGAGCAGACGACCTCCCTCTCTCTTGACGTCACCATTGATGTGGCAGAGAGCTGAACGGACCATTCGCAGCGCCGCGGGATAAGATATCGATGTGTCTGGGATACATCCAACATTGCCGATAATTGTCCGAGCAGCGAAGATGCCGCCGCAAATTTCCACCCAGTTCTTCGAGTCACCCCCGCCTACCAGAGCTTCGCACACAAAAGAGCGGCCTCCACACCAAGAGTTCTCGCAAATCTCTATGATTAGTCCTCCCAAAATGTCGTTCAGACCCTCGCTATCCTTCGTTGCGTCAGCCACTAGAGCCCCTACAGTGTATGACAAGAATCTTCGCAAAAATGTACGGCCTAAAGTTGAAGATTTCTGGACGTGCTGTGCGGTGAGGTTGCATTTGTCGATTATTGTCTTCACGAACGTCACTTTGCTTGCCAGCTCTGCATTAGCTTGACGCAATATCCCGAGGATGAATTCGGCAACGATTCGTTCGCTCTTGAGGTTCGTAATTCTCTCGGAACTAAAAATGTCCACAGCGTGATTGTTGATCACGGAGAGGGCAGTGTCGGCAACTCGAACGTCCTCGCTGAGGAGACATCCGATACAGTAGGTCCCGAGACCCTCGTATAAAAATGTCTCACCTGCCTCGCCGACGCCACACTCCTCAATCCCGCCGTAGAAGTCAGCCCCCCCGTCGTAGCCGGCAGATTTTAGATCTCGTCTAATTTCCCCCTCGGTTATATTCGTCAGCCTGTGGCTTCGGCCGCTCATGATATTTGTCGATTGTCGGTGGTCAATGAGTGTAAATTTTCTGAGCGGTTCTGACAGTGGCAAAGACTCCTTCCCAGCATTCGTGATGGGCGGAGTCGGCGGTGTCCTGGCCTTCGGTTTTATTTTTATCTTTACCCCGCCCTCGCTAAAAATGCCTTCCCTCGTTTCTAAAGCTTTGCGGCGACCACCAGCTTCCTCGCTTTTCTTGCGCCAAATCCCTGCCCCATCGTAGTTCTCCCTTTCGACACAGTAAAGTTCTTCTCTGCGTGCTTGGGCGCACTCGAGACCTAACATTCTGACCTCCCCAAACAATTTTTTCAGATGTTTACAGAGCTGAAAGTCGTTCCTCTCCGCTGCTGCTGTCAACTGTTCCCTTAAATTCTCCAGAGTCATGTGGGTATCCTCGTCAAAATCGTCTTCTCCCTCCTCTCCGGGCGTTCCATCGGCGTTATGGCTACTCGTTGCATGAGAAACTATGCTTGCTGGCACACCTGATTCTAGAAGTGCTTGGGCAACAGAATAATCTCCGCCGTGCGATAGATGGAACGAATACACGTTGTCATCATCGTCAATTTTATTTGTGCTTGTCATGTTCCTTCGTCGCAACATTTCTTCCCCAATGAGAGCGCCGCCACCCAGACTACAGCTAGCAGTATTTGCGCTATTAGATAGAAATTTCACCCCACACAGACCCACTCTGCCCTCATCGTGACCAGCATTATTCAGCGGTCTCTCGTGGAGAGTCAATCGGCAATATTTGAACGTCCTGTTTACGTCAACAGTTTTCTTCTCTATGGTTGTTGTGTTCGGTGTCTTTTTAAGCTTGCCAAATTTTAGCCCTCCCAGCATTTCCCAAACAATATCCCCAACCCCTCCTTCCTCTTCGGACTTTACTCCATCAACACCAAGTTCAATGACTACCTTCCCGGGGCTTGATTCTCCCTTTGCCTCCAACACAATTGACGTCGTTTGCAGTATTTTAGGAGATGCGAGGGCAATGACCAGGCTCGGCGGAGGTTGAAAGGAAGGATGGGGGGGGGTGATGAACTATGTAGAATCCTTGTTAGTCAGTCTCGGCAAATTGAAATGGGGTCCTTGTCTCTGCATCATGCAGCATCTCCTCCCAAATTACTCACCTCCCTACCATACCATATTTCGCCCCCCACTAGATTAGCGCTATCAATACTACTGCCGTTGCTAAGCCTTCCATATTTCCCTCCATCAATGCCATTGAAATCCACGACATGAACCGAGACTGGAGATGCATGCAGAATCTGGTATGGGGTTGGCAGCAATGCTTTCTTACTTTGCTGCATTTTAATTTACCTGAAAGAGAGTCCTTGTTAAGAAATGGTAAGATGATCGAACTATTTCTCGTGATTATTTATGAAGATCGGAAGGGTTTTTCACTTTGATTTGCAAACCAAAACGATGAAAACTGCTTTTTTCAAAAATCAAAAGCATTATCTATCTCCAATTCCTTTCCCGCCCATATTATTAAAATGGCGAATGTCAATAACGAAGTAACATTATCTGACGTGCTCGCTGATACGACAACAAACGCAACTACAACAGAGGATGAGCATAACAATGGCGGCCGCGATAGTCCTGTCATACACAAGCATGCTACACTGGATGATTTAATGGACGCTTCGAGCGATTCTTCTTCCCACCATAGTGTCAATGTCGGAGGAGCGAAAAAAGATGCTGCTGCTGATTATGTTGACAGCGGTGAGGGTGAAGAGACTACCTGGACAGACCCCAAATCAATCCACAAAGCCACCCCTCAGTCAAACCCTGGGAACGGCGTTTCTGATCCTCCTACCCCTCATTCAGAATCCCCATCTGACTCCAAGTCTGTCCAGTCGAACCCAGACGACGCCAATTCTGATCTACCCTCTCCAACTTCACGACCAAACAATCAATCTCCGCCAAAAAAAATGGTCGCGACTGCATCTGCAGCCAAGGCTCTACTCCAAACCCCTGACCCATTTGCTCAGACTCATACCACTATTCCAGGGGCGCATTCCGCTGCCATCAATATATCCGGCACTGAAGACGAGATAGACTTTGGTACTATCAGGGCTGACGTTGTTGAAGAGGGTCGCAGCGGCGGCAGCACGCCTCCAATCCCTGATAACGAAGATGAGTTTGAGTTCGTTGGGGCAGCTTACGGCAGTAATGACTCGTTTGGTGTCAACAAGAGCGATCCTAGCAACAGGATGGATAATGTCCGTGTTGGGCGGGCCGTAACAGTAGGTTTCCGTGCTGATAATGTCGAAGAGAAGAAACCTGTTGTGCCTAGTGGTGGTTTTTTCAAGACGGCACCTGCTGAGATACGGAAATCGACTGCTTCAAGGGAGAATACGACGAGGTCCTTGCAGTCTACTAATTCTTCCATGCAAGGTGACAGCATCCGGGTGATCATTGAATCAGTGCAGATTCGGCACAACGAACGAGTAGCGAAGGACGGGGAATGTTACCTCCTTCTCTCCCTCCACTCCTCCTCGAATCGCGTCGCATCCCGCCGCTCGGCCTCCAAGAAGGTCGTCTATCGCGCTTCTGATAGTCGTGTTACGGTTGATTTTAACGAGGAAATCGTCTTAGATCGGTTGTCGGATCACAACCAAACCGCTAAAAAAGGTGTCTTGTCAGCCAGTAAAGATGGCTCGACCATCCTTCGCATCGAGTCCGTGATGGAATTTGCGGACTCTTCTCCCTCAACGAAAATGATTCATGAAACGGTAGTTTGTGAGGGTTCGAGGATTGTTCGTATGTTCCCCTTTGCTCATCGCGACGTCGGTAAGATTGTTTGGGAGGAGAGCCAAGGTCAAGGGGGGGAGGTGGATTTCAGCAAAACTGATGAGATCGGCCTGCTTAAGTATTCGATCTCTCCTTCCTTCTCGCCAGCAACTACAGATGTTTTCAACCTCAAAGTCGCGACCCCCGCTACTTTGATTTTTTCCGTCGACTCGGTGGTTTGCAAGGGGACTACCAAGACTGTTACCAAATCATCTGCCCCCGCCCAGCTTCCGCAGAAAAAGAAGGCCAGACCAACAATGTGGGAAGATGGCCGTTTTTTGAAATCGTCTAACAGTATCAAGAAAGAAAACTTGAATAACAATGAGTCGCTAACGACCTCGGAGCTCCCAATGATCACGACGCTCTCCCTCCTCTCTTCCCCCCCAATTGTCACCGCATCTGCGAAGGACTTTGTAGAATTTACGGGGGAATTAAGGAGCAGAGATTCCTGTGGAGAGGCCGTTTTAATTAGGTGCTTTGTTAACGACTGTGGCACTGTTTGGTGTGTGGGGTCTGCGGTAGTTGCACTAGACGAGCTTGGAGGAGAACATGAGGAGGGGGAGAAGAGAATGTTGAGGCGCAAAATGTTTGACAAAGGAGCTGTTGTTGGATATATTGAAATTGGCGGCATGGTGTGGTCAGACGATGTCGATGGAGCTGATTTTGCTTCCGGCGGTGGAGAGATGGCATGGATATCTTACTTCGACGATGATGGTGGTGGATTCGACGAAGACGGAATAAACCTCAACGAAACGCGCCGAATTCAAGCGACGATTCAATCTACTCGGTACATCCCTGATAAATACACTGCAAAAAAGGCGACCTCCCACATGTCTCTCTTGACGTCCACTAAAACACTCTATTCCGGTGTTTTGCGCCTCTCCTTACTTAACATAATCCTGCCAACGACAGCCACCAACAACAACAACAACAACAACAACAAGCACAACTACTCCCTGGTTCTCACGCTTAATCCCTCTTCAAGGACCTCGAGATTGCCCTGGAAAAGAACCTCCTCCGCAGGAGGGCGTTACATCAGTGTTCGAGAGAATGTGACTTTCCCCTTACGTTGGTCATACCGCGAGACAATTATTCCTTCCCTGATCATCAACGTGGTACGTGATGACGGGGTGAGCGTCGCCCAAGGCTCTCTTGACCTCCCAGTTCTGGTGGTCAATGATGATGGAAGGTGGCGCGGGTGGGTTGATATAGATTCGCACAACATTTCGCGTGAAATGGCCGGAGGTGGAGCGGTAGGCCTTGAGGTCGCGTTCAGCACTGATGAATTTCCAGCTAGCACGGCCGCTGCCCACGCACCACTCGAGAATATCGAAGGGGATCTAGTTTCTAGTCTCCCGTCTAATGTTGCGCACTTAGATCAGCTAGCGATTCCTAAAAACCTACCTCCGCCTTCGTCGACCGGGGGTAGAAAACCAGTAACTGGCGGTCCAGTTGCCAGCGGCCTGCTGCATTTGACAATTTACGATTATTTGCCTTCTTCTCGTCGATCTTCTCCCCACTTTTCCTTCTGTCTCAAATGCAAGATCCGAGGAGGAGGGGAAGAAATTTGCCATCCTATGTCTCTTACAGGTGATAGCATCGAATTTGGCGGAAGTTCCGTCATGCTACAAATGTATACTTCTAGTTTGGATCAAATTTTGCAACTTGAGTTGTGCGAAAGCGAAGTTGTCGCGGATAGAGATACGGAGACTCCGGTCGTCGCTGAGGCTAAGGCGATGGTGCTTGGGAAAGTATTGGAGGGTCACGTGTTGCGACAGCATCTCCCAATGAGGTCATTAGTTGATGGGGAGAAAGCTGGCTATCTACAAATCGGGATGCAGTTTCTTCCCGGTCGTGGGGGCAAAAAAGTGAAGAAAGAATCCAAAAATGCTTGGATGAAGTCCGAGAAAGACTCCGGCCATAATATTTCAGAAAAGGTTCCAATCTCTCCTGCTATCGGTAATAGTGGCAGTCCTTTGTTGACAGTCCACATCTCTTCTTGCCGTAACCTCCGGTCTCCCGGTTGGCCAGGGCGCAAGGAACCCTACGTGACTGTCTCCCTCCTACAGCCGGTGCACCCACGCAGCAAAATTCGCTCCCGGCAAGGAAAGCTTGCGGAAATCCAAATGCTGCAGACTCCCCTCGCCCTCACAGACGGAAACGAGGGTGGGTCCGCAACCTTCTCAAGCACGCTCCGTTTCAACTTTCCTCCGTCCCTGCTCAACCCCTCTCGAGATCCTTCCTTTGAGATGACTCATCCGAGAGCGGTTTTGGTTGTGACTGTGCGAGGTTCAGGAAGGAAAAACCCGCTGACGGACGAACAAGAAGTCATTGGGGAATGTAGAGTGCCAGTACCGTGGGGTGTTATCTTCCGGGGGAGGAGACAGGATAAATGGCACTCACTGCGTCTTGCTGCCGGCGATGATGGGGGAGGGGAGCTCGCGAATCCTGTTGGAACAAGTAGCAGCAGGGGAGAGATTCGATTGACCTTGAGGAGTGAGGGCAAAATACCAATTCAACCTCCGACATCAAAAATGCTTGCGGAGAGGGGTGATGTTTGGTCAGATGAGGATAGTGATGGAAAGGACGACGACCCATTTGATAATGACGGCACTTTTGGTGGCGGGTATGGAATCGACGACGAAGACCAAGAGAAAAATGATATGAAACAACGGCAGGCAAACAACGGCCCCGGGCTCTTGATAGTACAGATGACAGACCTCGAAATCTCGCAGGGGGGGGAGACTCAAAATCTCAGTGTACGATCAATTTCCTTGAATATTTATGGCGAGGAGAAGTCCAAGGGAATATCATCTCTTTTTCCAAACACTGATCTCCCGCGCGATTTGAATACGATGAGTCCGACGAAATCTTCATCCATCTCAGACCCAAATAATCGTCCCAATTCTCACACCATTCACTCTTCGATGAAAATTGAGATGAACGAAGACATCTCTCGACAAGCCCGCCCTGTTTCCCTCCCGATCCCTCACACCACATCTACGTCAATGAATATGTCTGTCTCTATAACGGCTTCGCACGGAATGTCACTCTTCAACAGCAACCTCTCGGCTCTCACAGCAATGTCATCCCCTGGGGTGGAACTAGAGGAATGGGTTTCGATGACCCCTGTTGTTGAACCTCTCACAGGACATCAACCTTCTGACACCCCACTAAAAATACTCCGCCCGGCTTTTGGAAGGGCTCGAATCAGAATGCGATACGTCCCGCATACGTCCGGAAACGTTACCTTGAAGCTCATGAAGTTAAATTTAGCAGATTACATTCGGAACCAATGTTCACTTCGGTCGATTTTTGTGCGTGCTCGTGTTCTCCCTGGAGGTAGCTGGGTTTGTAGCAAGCTGCAGGAGAATGCAGACACGAAGCTGTCGGACGGAGTTGATCTTGGAGCGGAAAAACTCTCACTCCCAATTGACACCACCTCTCTACCAGTTCGCCCAGGGGGGCACATACCAGAGGTTGAGTTTTGCATTTTCGACAACGGCGACGATCAGATTTATAATTTGCTTGGGAAGGGAACTTTGCCGTTATCAAGCGCTCTCTGTGAGGGTTTCAATAAGGCTAACGACGCAATAGCATCCAAAAAGAAGGAATTTCGCTTCAACAGAATCTTGCTCCTTGACTCACATAGCGAGCGGGGGAGTGGGATCAATGGCAGGGACATAACAATGGATGCGGGAGGATTGGATATTGGTATCAATTACAGGCACGAATCGACCCCCGCAAGTGCCATCGGGGAGCTTGACGCCGCTACAGACGCCAACGAAGGCATCGGGGACGAGGAGGAGAATTTCAACAACTCAAATAGCTTTTCTATCGCGAACGCTGAATCGCAGCTCAAGAACCTGTTTTACCGAATTCAAGCCCGTCTAGGTACCTCTGCGCATGGAAATGAGTCGATACCCAAGAGTGAGTTAATCGCGGCAATCCTCTCAAAAAACAGTCACTGGGCTTCTCTTATCAACGAGGTGCGAGGAAAACCAAGTCTACCGACTGGTGTCAACAACGACGACGACGACGACGACGAAGCTATCAGTGACACCAACAACAACGCTGATTTTCACCCGGAGGTGGCGAAAACAGCCGCGACAGAAATACAAAGGGTATTCGAAAGCTCCTCAGTATGTTGGGAAGAATGGTTGGCATATCTAGAGACACTGAGAACCGTTGGCTCGCGGCAAAATGGGGTCGTCGATGAAGGAATTATGCAGCGGAATATG
>ERZ651776.5562-NODE-5562-length-10815-cov-44.434159_pt1 | contig 10815 bp, 10 predicted proteins | sample MGYA00514761_ERZ651776 | MGnify/ENA metagenome assembly ERZ651776 | reverse complement strand
CAGAAATTGAAAATGCTAGAGATTTGATGGAAGCTGGAAAATTTAAAGAAGCTATGGAAGAACTTATGCCAGCTGCTAGATCTGGGAATGCAGATGCTGAAGAACTTATTGGAATTATGTACGCTATGGGTCTTGGAGTTGAACAAGATGATGTTAGAGCTTTTGAGTGGTATCTTAGATCTTCTATGAAAGGTCACCCTGGTGCCCAATCTGGTGTTGGATGGTACTACGAAATTGGAAGAGGACTTCCCACTCCTGATCTTGTTAGAGCTTACATGTGGTACGGACTTTCCGCTATAGGTGGAGATCCTGATGCTGCAATTTCTCAGGAAGAAGTTGTTAAAAAAATGACTCCTGAACAAATTGAAAAAGCTCATATACTCATAAAAGATTACAAATCTTGGATATATCCTTTTAGATAACAGGGCGAATAAAAATCCGCCCCATTAAAAATAATTTAAAATTATAAATCTTTTTTATAAGCGCTCGATGCTTGTTTCTCAGCACTCGCTACAGCTTTAGTTAAAGCGTTGAAAATTTCTTTTCCACCCTTAACATTAGATTTAAACCAATCATAAACTGGACTTGCTTCCTTTTTAAAGCCAGCTTTTTGATCAGGTGTTGGAACATATAAATCACCCCCACCAGCTACAAAATCTTCATAAGCCTTGATTGATTTTCTTTTAGGAGAAGCAAATGTTGCTTGCTGTAAAGCATAAAATCCATCAGTCACAACTCTTTTAAGATCTGTTGGCATTGAACTATATTTTGCATTATTCATCCACCAAAGTGCTCCCATATATGCATGCCCGTCTAGCGTTACATATTTTAGACCAGCATCAGGGAACTTCATGTTCATGATATCAGTTATTCCATTTTTTGAACCTTCAACCACACCAGTTTGGAAAGATGTAAATAATTCAGGCCATGGAATAGGAGTTGGTGAAGCACCTAAAGCTTTTACAAGCTCTTGAGGTAAATCAGCTACTACAGTTCTAATTTTTAGACCTTTCATATCAGATGGTTCTGCAATTCTTCTTTTTGTATTTGCAAAATTTCTCCAACCACCTGTATTTCCAATAGTCATCAACCTAATAGAGTCACCAGAGTCTTTAAGAGCCATTTTTCTCATAGTTCTTACAAAATCCCCTTGCATAACATTTTCAGCAATTCTGTCATTAGCCATTAGATAAGGTAAATCTAAAACCTGAACATACGGGAAAACTCCTGCAGCTCCACCAGAGGTAGATATATAAATATCTATACTTCCATCAGATACACCTTGAAGACACTCTGCACCTTTTGAACAAAGTTGAGTACCCACAAAAAGCTCTACAGCTATTTTTCCATTAGAAGCTGCTTCAACATAGTTTTTAAAAACTACAGCGCCATCATAGTCTTCATCTTGATCATTAGAATTCATTGTCATTCTTAAATTGTAATCGGCAGCAGAAACTGAAGCTGTGAATCCAATCAACAATAATAATGAAAAAAATGATTTAATTAACTTATTCATAATTATTTCCCTCTCTTTAATATTTGTGTAAAGAGACTATACTTAAAATTATTCAGAGTCTATTATCGAAAAAACATAAAATTACTATTTAGCAAATCCAGTAAGTAAAGGAATAGTCATTGAAATTGCTGGGAAATATGTGATTAAAAATATTACTATAGCCTCCACTGCTAAAAAAGGTAGTATTGCTTTTGCTATTGTTTCTACTCTTTCACCTGATACAGATGAAGCAACAAAGAGAATAAGCCCCATTGGAGGTGTAGCTAACCCGACAGTTAAATTAACAGACATTATAATTGCAAAATGGACAGGGTGAACACCAAGTTCAACAAAAACTGGTCCTAGTATAGGTCCTAAAATTATTATAGCTGGGCCTGCATCCAAAAACATTCCAACAACAAACAATAAAATATTTATGAGAAATAATAAAATATAAGGATTTTCACTTAATCCTAAAACAAATTCTGCTAAATACTCAGGTGCATGAGATAAACTTACGACAGTTTTAAATGCCATTGCTGCACCAACCAAAAGAAGAACAACCGAAGAGACCATAGCAGCTTTAGTCATGACTTTAGGTATTTCTTTCCATTCTAAAGATTTTAAAACAAATAATCCTATAAACATTGCATAAGCAGCTGCTACTGCCGAAGCTTCTGTAGGAGTGAAAATTCCACCCAAAATTCCTCCAAGAATTATTACTGGGGTCATTAAAGGAAAAAAAGCTTTTAGGGATGCCTTGCCTCTTTGACTCCATGTAGTTTTTTTTGTTACGGCTGGAAAATTATATCGCTTTGCCATAAATTTAATTGTGACCATTAAACTTACACCAACTAAAATTCCAGGAACAATGCCTGCAAGAAATAAAGCTGCAACGCTCTCACCCATAACATAAGCGTAAATAATCATTATCCCTGAAGGAGGAATAATTGGTCCTATAACTGAGCTTGCTGCAGTAATTGCTGCTGCAAATTTTTTGGTATACCCTTGTTTTTCCATTGCAGGAATTAACATTGATCCAATTGCAGAAGTATCCGCAACTGCAGAACCAGATAGTCCTGCAAACAACATTGAAGTTAAAACATTTACATGAGCCAAACCTCCTTTTAAGTGGCCCATCATAGCTTGACTAAATTCTACTAACCTTAGGGTAATTCCTCCCCTATTCATTAGTTCACCTGCTAACATAAAAAATGGAATTGCCATTAAAGGAAAACTGTCAATACCATTATATATATTTCTATAAAGCATTGCTCCATCTCTAGATTGGTCGTTCAACCAAAGTAAAATTCCAGGAGCAGCTAACAATCCAAAAAATACTGGTAATCCAATTAATAAAAATAATAAAAATAAGGGGAGAAACCAAATTAACATTATTGAGACTCCAATTTTTGTTTATCTAAATCTTCAGGTAATGCTAACTTTGTAAAGTTACTTAAAAAATTTCTTAAAATTAACTCTATGTTTACTGAAATCAAAAAAACAATTCCAACAGGTAAGGACATATACATCCAGGCTAATTTTATTGGTTCAGCTTTACCACCAATTAAATTAAAAGGAATTTTAATTGAAGCTGAATTAAAAATCCATCCAACATTAATATGTTTTAAACCTAGCTCTAAACCAATTATCAAAACAAATAATGAAACAATTAATAAAAATAAAGTTAATAAAGTAGATATAATTTTAGGTAAAAATCTTTCCAACATATCAATAGAAACAAAACCTCCCCATCTATAGGCTGAGGGAGCGATTAAACCAGTCATCCATAACATTAAAAATCTTGCAACTTCATCAGGCCATGGTAGTGCGCTGTTTAGAACATATCTAAAAAATACCTGGATCATAATTACAACAACCATTAAAAAAATTGCGATCCATGCAAATTGTCTTCCAATTCTTAGAAAAAAAGTATTAAACTTTTCAAGAAAGTTAAAAAAATAAAGTAGTGTTTTTATAGTTAAATTCACAATTAAATTTATTTTAATAAGAAATTAATTACAACTTTTTAAAAAACTATTTTACATTGTTTGATATTTTTCGTATTAGAAAAGCCTTCAATAGAAAGACTTAAATAAAAATTATGACTAATAAAAAGAAGATTCTAGTTATCCAAAAAGTTCATGACAAAGGTATGGAATTAATTAATAACCATCCCAATTTTGATGTGGAAGTTACTGATGATGTTTCGATAGAAAATTTAAAGACAAAAATAAAAGATTGTGATGGTGCTTCAATTAGAATAGCAAAATTACCAGGTGAGGTAATTAATGAAGCAAAAAATCTTAAAATAATTTCAAGACATGGAGTTGGTTACGACAATATTGATTTAAAAACAGCTAAAGAAAGAGATATAAAAATTGCTATTACAGCTAATGCAAACGCAGTCACAGTTGCTGAGCATGTAATGTTTGTTTTATTAAATATCGCTAAAAGAAGAGAGCTCTATCATACGACAGTCAGAGATGGTAACTTTAAGGATAGAAATAAATTACCTAAAACTATTGAAGTATGGAAAAAAAATTTCCTAATAATGGGTTTTGGTAGAATTGGTAAAGCACTTATTAAAAGATGTTTGGGATTTGAAATGAATGTCTACGTCTATGATCCCTTTGTAGATAAAGATACAATAGAGAAGCTTGGTGGAAAAAAAATAGATAATCTTGAAGAGGGAGTAAAAACCATGGATGTAATTTCTCTGCATATGCCTTTAACAGAAAAAACAGAAAATCTAATTAATTATGATTTACTTAAAACGATGAAGAAAAACTGTATCATAATTAATGCTGCTAGAGGTGGGATTATTCATGAAGAAGATCTTAATAAAGCTTTAAATGAAGATTTAATTTTTGGCGCAGGAATTGATGTGTTTAAACAAGAGCCACCAGATAATGATAATCCTCTTTTAAAAAACGATAAAGTTTATTTAAGTCCACACACTGCTGCTTTCACTGATGAGTGTATGACAAGAATGGGTGTAGAAACAATTCAAAATATTATTGATTATTTTGATGATACATTAGAAAAATCAAAAATTGTAAGATTGTAATAAGAGATTTGGTCTAAAAATTTAGGCTTATTATTTATTGAAAATTAACTTTTGTAAATCTCAATTCCACTAAGATTTAAAGTTTCAGTTAAATACTTGTAGCCAATCTTTGCATATTCAAAAGGATTTGCTTTCGCAGGATCTTGCTCAGCCTCTACTACTAGCCATCCTGAATAATTTTTTTCTTTTAATACATCAAACAAAGGTTTGTAATCGATACATCCATCACCCGGAACTGTAAATGCACCCTCTAAAAATGCTCCTCTGAAACTTAAATCTTCCTTCAAAGATTTTTCTAAAACACTTTTTCTAATATCTTTACAATGCATATGAATTAATCTTTCACTAAAATCATTTAATATTTTTAAAGAGTCTCCTTGAGCAAATAACATGTGACCAGTGTCTAATGTAAGTTTTACGCTATCATCAGTATTTTCAAGCAATCTAACAGTATCTTCTTCAGTCTCTATTACAGTGCCCATATGATGATGGTAAGCAAGTGGCATCCCTTCATCTTCAAGATATTTTCCCATTTCTGAAATTTTTTCATAGTATTTTTTAGACTCTTCAAGATCCATTTGAGGTCTTGTAGATAATTTTCGATTTGGATCTCCTTGAATTGAACCAGAAACTTCAGCAAAAACCATGCAAGGTGAATTACAATCTTTAAAAAGTTTTAACTGATCTTGAATTAGATCTTTTTCTTCATTAACACTATTTGTTCTTAAATTAGCTCCATACCAACCTGAACATAAATTTAATTTAAACTCTTTTAATTTAGGTATTAATTCTTCAGATTTTTTGGGGAATTTTCCACCTGACTCTATTCCTATAAACCCTGCCTGACTAGCTTCAGACAAACATTGCTCTAAAGAAGTATCACCTCCTAATTCAGGCATATCATCATTACTCCATGCTATCGGTGCTATTCCTAGTTTAACTGTCATAAGGTTATATTTTATTAAAATTACATCTTATAAATAGAATATGATGTTTAAGTCATCAAGAAAATTATTCTTTAAAAAATGATGTTAAACTCATCATACAAATTCTTTCTTGATTTTATTTTTCAATTCTGTTCTATATTCTTATGATTAATTTTTCTCTCATGGGTGCAGGTAGAATTGGCAAGATGCATGCAGAGATAATTTCAGCCCACCCAAATGCAAAATTGAAATATGTTTACGATGTAAATAAAAAATTTGCAAATGATGTTGCAAAATCTACAAAATGTAAAATTGCAAGTAAGCCAGAAGAAGCAATAAATTCAAAAGATATTGATGCCGTTTTAATTGCTTCAGCCACTCCAACACATACTAAATTTATAACCATGGCAGCTAAAGCAGGAAAAGCAATTTTTTGTGAAAAGCCAATTGATCTAGATATTAAAAAAGTAAATAAATGTTTAAATCAAATTAAAAATACTAAAGTTCCAATTCAAATAGGATTTAATAGAAGGTTTGACTCTAGTCATGCGAAAGCCCAGCAAGCAAGAGTAAAAAAAGAAATTGGTGAGCTAGAAATGATTGTAATTACCAGTCGTGACCCAGAACCTCCTGGTATAGATTATTTAAAAGCAGCAGGTGGATTTTTTAGAGATACAACTATCCATGATTTTGATTTAGCTAGATTTATATTGGGTAACGACCCTGTAATGCAAATTTCAGCTTTTGGTGAAGCCTTATTTGATAAAAATGCAAAAAAGCAAAAAGATCACGATACAGCTATGTTTATTTTAAAATCAAAAAAAGGAGTTTTAATACATATAAATAATTCTAGAAGAGCTGTTTACGGTTACGATCAAAGAGTTGAAGTTTTTGGAAGTAAAGGAATGATTATTTCAAATAATCAAACCCCAACATCAATAGAAAGATATACAAATAGGTCAACCACTGTAAAAGATCCAATACATTTTTTCTTTATTGAAAGATATGAACAAGCATACAAAGATCAATTCAATGAATTTGTTAAATGTGTTTCTAAAAAAACTAAACCAAAAGTTACTTTTGAAGATGGAAAAAATGCACTAATAATTGCTAATGCAGCTTATGAGTCTTATAAAAAAGGTAAAGTTGTAAATATAAGATTTTAACATGAGTATTTTATCCCTAAAAAATATTGAAATGAATTTTGGAGCAATTCAAGCACTTACAGGAGTAAGTTTTGACATTAACGAGTCTGAAACAGTTGGTTTAATGGGAGATAACGGAGCTGGTAAATCAACTTTATTAAAAATTATTGCTGGTAATTTTAAACCTTCATCTGGTGATATAATGTTTGATAACAACGAAGTTAACTTTGAAAAGCCAATTGATGCTAGAAAATCAGGTATAGAGGTCGTTTATCAAGATTTAGCTTTATGCAATCACTTAACTGCAGCATCAAATGTTTTTCTTGGAAGAGAAATTCAAAGAGGGGTTTGGCCATTTAAGTATTTAGATTATCCAGCGATGTTTAAGAAATCAGCTGAACTTTTTGAAGAACTTAAATCAGAAACACGTCCAAAAGATTTAGTTATGCAAATGTCAGGAGGACAAAGACAAGCTGTAGCTATAGCTAGAACAAGACTTACAAATCCAAAGTTAGTTTTAATGGATGAGCCAACTGCAGCAATTAGTGTAAGACAGGTTGCAGAAGTACTTGATCTTATAAAAAGATTAAAAGACCAAGGTATATCCGTGTTGTTAATTAGTCACAGAATGCCAGATATTTTTGAGGTATGTGAGAAATTAGTAGTTTTAAGACGAGGAGAAAAAGTTTGTGAAAAGATGATAAATGATTCTTCAACAGAAGAAGCAACAGGATTAATCACAGGAGCAATTGATAGAGCATGAGTTCAATAAAATTTAATCAGGAGTTAATTTCTAAAACTGAAAAAACATTTTTTCAAAAACTTGTATCAGAGCAATCTTTTTGGGTATCAGTTGCATTACTAGGCATTTGTTTTGTAATGTTTTTTGTAGAAGATGCTTTTTCAAGTAAAGATAATTTATTCAATATAACTAGAAACTTTTCGTTCATAGGAATTATGGCAATTGGAATGACCTTTGTAATAATTACCGCAGGTATTGATTTGTCAGTTGGATCAATTATGGGCGTAACAGGAGTGATATGTGGTTTATTTTTGGATGCACAATATCTTCCTGATTGGTATGCAAAATCAGCTTTTTTTGGAGTAGCTTATGTTTGGGTAGCAATAATATTAGCCCTATTAGCAGGTGTATTAGTTGGGGCAGTTAATGGTTATCTAATCGCTTATCTTAAACTTTCTCCATTTGTAGTAACTTTAGGAATGATGGCAATTGCTAGAAGTTTAGCTTTAGTGGTCTCAAATAATAAAATGTTTTATGAATTTGGCCCTAAAGAAGAAATTTTTTTTGAAATAGGCGGAGGATCAATTTTTGGGGTAGCTAATGCTACATGGCTACTAATAATTCTAACAATAATAATGGGTCTCGTTTTAAAGTACACAGCTTACGGAAAACATGTTTATGCGGTTGGAAGCAACAAAAAAGCAGCTGAATTATCTGGGGTAAACACAAGATGGATTGAAATGTCAGTTTATATGATCAGCGGTTTGTTTGCAGCAATCTCTGCTGTCATGATTGTTGGATGGATGGGTTCTGTAACTAATGCTCTTGGATATACTTATGAATTAAGAGTGATTGCTGCAACTGTTATTGGTGGAGCTAATTTAATGGGTGGTGTTGGTGGAACTTTTGGAGCGTTTATTGGAGCAGCGTTGATGGAAACAATAAGAAATAGTTTATTAATGGCAGGGATTGACCCTTACTGGCAGGGTACTTTTTTAGGATTATTTATTGTTGGAGCTGTTTGGCTAGAAAAAGTTAAAAATAAAAAGAATAATTAAAATACATTTTTATTTAAACAGTTATATTTATTATAGATTATTACATCAGAAAAGTAAGCATTCTTATCTTTAAAATCGTTTAAATTATTTTTAATTTTTTCAAAAGCTACTTTAATTTCAAGCTCAACATCATGACTTATAACATAATCCATCTTATCATTTTCTAATAAATATCTTGAATTTTTATTTAATTCATGACCTATGAAAATTACCTGCTCTTTTAAATTAAGTTCTTCTAAAGCTCTGGCAACACCTAAATTTCCACCAGCTATATTGTATATTCCTAATGGAGCACCATTTTCTTTGATATATTGTTTAACATTTTTATAACTTTCTTCAGATGTATCTAAAGTAAAAATACTTTCTTGAATTTTAAGGTTTGAATATTTTAATCTTAAAACTTTTCTAAAACCAAGCTCCCTCTCCTGTTGGCATCTATAAGGCATACTCATGACCATTAATATTGAACCATTTTTTTTTTCTAAATGTTTTCCAATAAGGTGTGCAGCTGTTGATCCAGCACTAGATTGATCACATCCAACATAACATGTTCTATTTGAATTGGGTAAATCAGTGGTAAGCGTAATTACTGGCTTTCCTTGATTTGCAATTTGACTAATTGAGTTATCTATACTTTGATTTTCTTGACATACTATTATTAATGCATCAAATTTTTCTGAATGATTTAAGATTTTAATAAATTTTTCAACTTTAAAATCTTTTGCAGCTATTAGTTTTTTTGATAGATTAAATTGATATTTTTCTCCAGAGTTTACATGATCAATGGTATTTTCTAATGTCTTATTGTAAGAAGGTCCTGACTCACAACAAATCAAAATATTTTTTGCATACTCTTTATTAATTCCTTTTTGTAAATTAGTTAATATTTTTAAAATTTCATCTTTGCTTTTTTTACTTACTCCTTGCCTATTATTTAAAACTCTGTCGACAGTTGCCGTTCCATATCCTGATTGTTCTGCAATTTTTTTTATCGATATATTTTTCCAGTTAAGTCCCATAAAGAAAAATTTTAACAATTTTTTGATGTAAAATCAATCATATAAAACATCAACTTATGATTGAATACATCACTTTTTTGTTTGCATGAACATCCCTCAATACATAAGATTTAATTTATAAAAATAAAAACAGAGAGGAAATAATATGAAAAAAGGAATAGTTATTTTGTTAACTTGTCTTTTCGTTTCTATTTCAGGCATTGCTTCTGCAGCTGATAAAGTTTTTGCATTAGTACCTAAAGCAATGAACAACCCATTTTTTGATTTAGCTAGAGATGGTTGTAAAGCTGCTGAAAAAGAAATTGGTGGAATTGAGTGTCTGTACATAGGACCCGGTGAGCACACAGAACAAGAGCAAGTACAAATAGTTCAAGATTTAATTGCAAAAGGTGTTGATGGTATAGCAGTAGCTTCTTCTAACGCGGCAGCAATGGCTAAAGCAGTTAAAGGAACTAATATACCAATTATTACTTGGGACTCAGATCTTTTAAACAAAGATGCAGCTTTAAGAAAAGCTTATGTTGGAACTAAGAACTATGACATTGGAGTATATCTAGCTCAAATCGTTACGATGTTAAAACCTAACGGTGGAGAAATTTGTATTCAATCAGGTGGTGCTGCAGCAGCAAACCACAATGAAAGAATGTCAGGTATTAGAGATACAATAGCAGGACGAGCTGACTCTGGTAAATATCCAAGTGCTAAGTTAAATGGTGAAAACGGATGGACTGAAGCAAGCGGATGTCCTTTGTACACAAATGATGACTTCCCATTATCTGTACAACAAATGGAAGACATTTTTGCTAAGCATCCTAACTTAACTGCATTTGTACCAACTGGTGGTTTCCCTCAGTTTGTATCAAAAGCTTTCAGAAGAGTTACTGAAAAACATAAAGATAGAATTAACTCTATGAAAACTGCAGTTGTGATTGCTGATACTCTTCCTATGCAAATGGAAGATTTAGATGCTGGAAGAACACATGGTCAAGTAGGTCAACAACCTTATATGATGGGTTACAAAGCTATGTATGTTCTAAAAGATATTGTTGATGGAAAAGCGTTGAAATTTGACAACACATCTAACAATGCGATTTACACAGGTCTTGATGTTTGTATGAAACCAAACATTGCAACTTGTATTGCAGGTTAATTATCTCCTTAATTATTTACTAAGCCCAATTTTATATTGGGCTTAGTTTTACATAATACAAAAAATTAATATGTCTAACAAATATATATCTGAACAAACTAACCAATTTAAAAATAAAATAATTATTGTAACGGGAAGTACTCAAGGAAGTGGAGCTGAGACTGCAAAATTACTAGCAAGCAGAGGTGCTAAGGGAATAACTATCTGTGG
>ERZ651776.5561-NODE-5561-length-10816-cov-7.904460_pt1 | contig 10816 bp, 9 predicted proteins | sample MGYA00514761_ERZ651776 | MGnify/ENA metagenome assembly ERZ651776 | reverse complement strand
GAAAGTGTGATTAATATGATAAATAGCGATGTAAATCATTTTATTGAAATAGGTCCAGGTAAAGTTTTGTCAGGTTTAATAAAAAGAATTAATAAGGAAGTAAAAATAGATACTATTAATAATCAAGGAGATATTGAAGGTTTGAAAATATGAGTAATTTAAAAAATAAAAATATCATAGTGACAGGTGCATCGGGTGGAATAGGTAATTCTATAATTAAAAAACTAAATGAAGCAGGTGCAAATATTCTAGCTTCAGGAACTAGAATTGAAAAATTAGAAGAGCTTAAAAAAAATTTTAAAGGCATTAAAATATTAAAATTTGATATTTCTCAAAGTGAAAAAATTGAAGAGTTTATAGAAAATGCTACAAGTGAATTAGGTGGGAGTTTAGATGGTCTAGTAAATAATGCTGGTATAACTCAAGATAATCTAGCGATTAGAATGAGTTTAGATGAGTGGCAAAAAGTTATAAATATTAACTTAACTTCAACTTTCTTGATGAGTAAATTTGCCATTAAAAAAATGCTAAAAAATAAATCTGGAAAAATTGTGAATATTACATCAGTTGTTGGCCACACTGGCAATATAGGACAAGCTAACTATACAGCATCAAAAGCAGGAACTGTTGCTATGTCAAAAAGCCTTGCAATTGAATACGCTAAGAAAAACATTAATGTAAATTGTATTTCACCAGGATTTATTAAAACAGCCATGACAGATAAAATTGATGAGAAATTTAAAGAAGCTATTATCTCAAAAATACCATCAGCTCGTCTTGGTGAACCTGATGATATTGCAAATGCTGTGGTATTTCTGAGTTCAGAACAGTCTAATTATATTAATGGAGAAACATTACATGTGAATGGGGGCATGTATATGGCTTGACAAAATAGCTTTTTAAACTATTAAGAATTTATAACAAAAAAGGATCAATATGTCAGAAGACGTTTCAAGCAAAGTAAAAAAAATTGTAGCAGATCACTTGGGTATCGATGAAGCAAAAGTTCAAGAAGAGTCTAGTTTTATAGATGATTTAGGAGCTGATAGCTTAGATACAGTTGAATTAGTGATGGCTTTTGAAGAAGAATTTGGATCTGAAATTTCAGATAGCGAAGCTGAGAAAATTTTAACTGTTGGAGATGCAGTTAAGTTTATCGAAGGAAAAGCGAACTAATAATTTAGATGCCCTCAGAAAATGATGGCGTAATGATTGTTTTATCCTCTCCATCAGGAGCGGGTAAAACCACATTAGTTAAAATGTTATCCAAAATGGATAATTATGAAATCTCAATTTCACACACAACACGACAACCAAGACAAAATGAGGCAAATAATAAAGACTATTATTTTGTCAACGAAGATGAATTTAAAAGATTAATAAATAACCAAGAATTTCTTGAGTATGCAAAAGTATTTAATAATTTTTATGGAACAACTAGAACACCTGTTATTGATAAATTAAATAAAGGTAAAAATGTTTTATTTGATATTGATTGGCAAGGTGCGGATCAAATTAAAAATAAAAAGTTAGATTATAAACTTGTAACATTTTTTATTTTACCTCCAAGCAAGGAAGTTTTATTTGAAAGATTATCGAACAGAGATATGAAAGATAAATTAATTGCAGAAGAAAGAATGAAACAATTTGGAAGAGATGTTCTTCATTGGATAAATTATGATTACGTAGTGATAAATGATGATTTAGAAAATTGTTATTCTAAAATTGTAAATTTAATTAATGCTGAAGTTTCTGACGGATCAAAAGACTATGATTTGGAATATATTAGAAATCATGTTGAGAAATTAACTTCCTAGTTTTTCATACTCCATTGTTAATTTATAGTAAGTATCAAAATCTAAGTTTTGAGGTCTTAAATTTAAATCAATTTTAAGTTTATCTGATATTTCTTGATTTCCATTAAATAACTGGTTGTAAGGTTTTTTTAACATTTTTCTTCTTTGACTAAAAAATATCCTTGTAACTTTTTCTAAGTTTTTTGGGTTCTTGATTTTAAAAAAATTAACTTTTGGAGAAAAATATAATAGAGAGCTGTCTATTTTTGGCTTAGGTGAGAATGACTCGGGTTTGATATCACAAATTTTTTTTATATTTAATTTCCAATTAGCTAAAATTGATAGTCTTCCATAAGTTGATTTATTAAATTTAGCAATTATTCGATCGGCTACCTCTTTTTGAAACATGAGAATTAGATGATCAAACCAAAAATTATCCTTTAAATTTATTATCCATTTACTCAATATTTCAGTTGAAATATTGTAAGGTAGATTTCCAAAAACTGTAACTTTATCACTAAATAAAAGATTTTCATCAACGTTTAGAACATCGTCATTTATTACTATTAATTGATCCTTGAAAGTTTTGATAAGATTTTCTGCCAAATTATTATCTTTTTCAATCACAAATACTTTTTTTGGATTATTTCTTAAAATAAAAGATGTTAAGTTTCCTGTACCAGGTCCAATTTCAAGAATAATCTTATTATTAATTGGTGTAACACCAACAATTGTTTCAAGAATATTTCTATCTGTAAGAAAGTTTTGACCCAAACTTTTTTTTGCTTTAATCAAATTTTATCCAAAAAAGTTATTGCTTTTATTAAACTGAGTGGATTAGATTTATTTTTACCCAACATTGTTTCATTAGGACCATGATCTGGAGATATTCTAGTAAAAGGTAATCCAAGAGTAATATTTATTGCATCATACTCAAAGAGTGTTTTAATCGGAGTCAAAACTTGATCGTGATACATGCCTACAAGCACATCAAAATTTTTTCTATTTTTCTTTAAAAAAGCTGTGTCAGCTGAGAGTGGACCAATTATATTATATTTTGATTTTTTAAAATATTCAATTATTGGTTTAATTATTTTCTCATCTTCATTAAATTTATCAATAGTCTCGCAGTGAGGATTGAGTCCCAAAACTCCAATTCTTGGATTAATCTTAAATTTTTTTTTATAAAATTGATTAATCAAATCTATTTTTTCATAAATTTTTGCTTTTTTTATATTCTTAGAAACAAATTTTAATGGCAAATGAGTAGTGATAGGACAAACCGAAAGCTTTTTATTGTAAATTAACATTGCATTTTTTTTTATTGAAAATTTTTTAGCTATAAATTCTGTTATTCCTAAAAATTTTTTATTTAAGAAAGATTTTTTTGATATTGGTCCATTTATTAATTTATTAGAATATTTATTTTTAATTAAATAAAAAGCTACTTTAAAACAATTTTGTATATATTGATTAGATGTATTTGTAATTTTTTTGAATGCTTGCTTTTGTTCAAAATTAACATCTATTAGATTTATTGTTTTATTATTTAAATTATAACTTTTTAACTTGGATACTTCTAAAATTTTTATTTTTTTATTAATTTTAAAGCTTTTCATTTGAAGGTTTAAAATTTTAAGAGAACATATTAGTATTATTGGGCTTTTATATTTTTTATATTTTAGAGCTTTAAAAAAAATTTCTAAAAATATGCTATTTGGTTCACCAGCTACTATTATTATTGGTTTATAATTCATTAATAACTAAATCTTTTTTTATTTTATTTAAATATATGTTAGAAAATTGGTTTAATTGCTGGTTTGTTTTTATTCGTATAAGTGTATCAACTTTTTTTTCTATACTTTGTTCGTTTGATTTATCTTTTTTAATATCATTTATTCTAATTATCACAAAACCTGCTTGAGTTAATATAGGTCTTGAATATTCACCAATTTTCAAATCTAATAATGCATCATTAAAAATCTCGTTTAAAGAATTTTTATTAATCCAGCCAATTTTTCCACCTGACGAAGCTGAATTTGAAATGCTATGAATTAGTGCAGCGTTTTCAAAACCCTCACTTTGAATATCATTTTTAATCTGATTATATTTTTTCTCTAAATCATTTTTATTTTTAACTTGAAAAACAATTTCAGATAACAACATTTTTATATCTGAGTTATCTTTAACCTCATTGATTATTTTGTCTTTATTAATCACTACTTTAGAATTAAATTTTTTATAAATTAACTCATTCCAAATAGCTTCAACACTTATCTTGTTTTTTATGTATTCAATTTTCAATTGATTATTTTCAAGATATTTCTTGTATTGATCAAGTGTATTTAACCCTAATTTTTCATATGATGATTTAATTATTTCATTTAAATATTCATCTTGCACTTTGATTTCTTCAACAACATTCAGAAGTGTAATTATTTTTATTCTTTCTCTAATTAAAGAATTTTTTGCAATATTTATTAGCTTATTTTTATCTAAATTATTTACTTGGGGATTTAGCATCTTTAAATAATTTATTTCATTTTCAATATCAATAGATGTGACTATTTCATTATTTACCTTTACTATTATTTTATTTTCATAAGCAATTAAATTTGAAGCATGAAATGATAATAAAAAAATGATATTTATAATTCCGATATAAATTGAATTAATTTTCATAATTTATTTTGAAATATTTTGTTCAACAGATGTTATTGGAATAAGTGTTAGTTTAAACATGAGGTCTTCAATTGGCTTTAGATCTCTATCACTGTAATAAGTTTTATTGTAAGTAATACCTGCTATCAAACAATCATTTTTATATTCATAAATTAGGTTGTAATATTCAGCCATATTTAACTCTCTGTTTTGCCTTGTTTCAAAAATTAATGAGTTGTTTTTATCAAAATTATAACTTGTTTTGTTCTCTATAATGTGAGTATTTCCAATTATCCCATTTTCCTCTATGAAATTAAATCTTGTTTTGAATTCATTTTTTGAAAACTCTGCCCCTGCTGAATGATAGTCAATTTTATCTAAATCACTATTAACTGAAAATTCATAGTCTAAATTAATATTGTTATTTAAATTATTTACAATTTTACCAAAAATATTTGACCTTTTCTTACTTATAGCACTATTTATGGGTATATTATTATTGTCTTCTGTCCTAATTATTGTTCCAAGTTTCAACTCAAGATATTTATTGCTATCTTCTAATTTTTCTTTTTTAAATTCCATTCCCAGAGTTAGGTTGTTACCAGACTCCAAAGTATCTATTAGTCCCAATCTATCGATATCAAAAATATTATCATTTTTTATTGTTCTTTCTTCATTTGAAGAATTGGCCATATTTGAAGGGTTTATTCGCAATGAAATCTTTGGATCAAAATAGTTTATGAACTCTTCATCTGTTTTAACTTGCGGATAACTTGTTTGAAGTTCTATGATGCCCATTAATCTACTACTTAAGTTAGATCTATATTGGTCATAATTTCTATACGAGGAAATTAGGTTTTTCACACGAAAATTTATATTACTTTTAATTCCTTTTTTATTTATAAAATCTAAACTCTTAAAATCTAAGTCATTTATTATTCTTGATCTTAAAGTGTTTGTATCTTTTAAAGTATTATCACCTAGAGAGGTAAAATTAATTAACCCTAAATTTTGTTCAGATGTCAGACCCTTAGAAAAATTATAGTATGGCAAAACAAATTCATATCGGTCATTATTATTTTTTTGTAAATTTTCGTAAGAAATAAAGCCTGTTTCCAATTCAAATTTTTTATGATTTAAATCAAGTTTTATCTCTGACTCTAATATATCATCACTCTGTGGTTTTATTTCTGACTTTACAATATTTTGATTAAAAACTTTTAGATATGTATCATTACTTACTTTTTGGACCGATATGTCTAAAGTGCTATCAATAAAATTTTCAAAATTTAACTTGGAGTTATATTTTGCAAAAAAATGAGTAATTGAATTTTTATTCTTGCTTTGTGTTGACTGATATCCTTCAGTAAAATTAAAGTCTGCTATTAAAGAGGAATATTTATTTTTTTGTCTATATTCGTTTTGGAACATATATATATTCTTGTCAAATACAGTGGGTGTAAATGTATAATCTTTATTTTCTGATATTGCGATGTAATATGGTATTTGAATTGAAGATCCAAGAGTCTGTGAATTATTCAAACTGGGGGCTAAAAATCCCGATTGTCTTTTGACACTGGGTCCTGGATGAAAAAATTTAGGAAAATAAAAAATAGGTACATCATAAACTTTTACTAAAGCATTTTCATAATTTATTTGTTTTTTATTTTCATCATATTCTATTTTTTTTGCTTGTATTGACCAGGGTGTACAATTTTCGTCTATCTTACAGCTAGTAAATATTCCTTTATTAATTGTAGTAACACCATTTTTTCTTGATGAAGAAACCCCTTTTATTCTTGGGTCATTTTCTTTACTGCCAAGTAAATCTTTTCTAAATTTTAGATCAATGTTTTGTGTAGTAAAACTTTGTTTTTTTAAATCAAAAATACCACTTTTAAAAATAAATTTATCATTTAGCGGTATGTCAAAATTTACATTAACTAAAATATTTTCACCTTTCAATATTTCGTTCTCAATATTGATGTTGAAATTATCTAGTTCGTAAAGAGTTTTATATTTATTATCTTTAATAATTGTATTTTTATTAGAACTTATAATATTTGAATTTAAGATCTCTAAATCTTCAGATTTTATATAAAATCTAGAACCTATTAAAAAAGTTATAATTCCTTTGGAATTTATTTTATCCTTATTTATTGAATACGTAATATTTTCAGCACTGATAATAAAATTTTTAATTTTATCTTCAATTTCAACATTACCAACTGCATTAAAAGTGTTTTCAATAGAATTATATGAGATTTTATCGGCATTAATTGTTCTTCCCAGTTTGTCAATTATTTTTGAATTATTTTCAGAAATAATTTTATTTTCATTTTTTAGATAAATTATATTTTCAGCACTGATAATAAAATTTTTAATTTTATCTTCAATTTCAACATTGCCACTGACATTTAAAATATTTGTAATTTTATTGTAATCAAAAATGTCTGCTTGTATTTCCAATCCATTATCTGATACAATTTTTCCTCTATTAAAACCTTTTATTCTATTTCCATTATCAGAAATTTCTAATTCACTAACATCAAAAGTAAATTGTTCGTTTGCAAATAAATTTAAACAAAACAAAATATTTATTAAAAAAGTAAAGAAAAATATATTTATCTTATTTCGCATTTATATTTCTCACAAAATAAATATTAATTAAAAATAAAATTAATAATGGGCTAGCAATAGATACTGCTAAATTAATCTTTTCAGTAGACCCTAGTACATAGAAAAAATTAGTTAAATAATAAATTACTACAGAACAAAAAAATCCTAAGATAATTTTAGTATATTTGTTGTTAAATTTTTTTGTATTGAACATTATTATAGCTGAGAGCATAGTCATTAAAACTAAATATAAAGGATATGATACCAGCTTCATCAGTTGCAGGTCTATATCTGTGAGTGAGTAACTCAATTTTTTATAATTTTTTCTCATTTCCCAAAGATCAAATAATGACAGGGATGATAAATTAGAGAATAAATTTTGAATAATATTATAATTAAAATTTGTATTTAATTTCAACATTTTTTCATTTGTTTTATAATTTTGTTCATAAACCTCAGGATTGTAAATTATCCATTCATTTTTTGAGATATCAATTCTTTTACTCTTTATATTTTTAACTATTTGAAAATTTTGATCAAATTCAGAAATATATGTGTCTACTAAAAAATTTTTATCTATTTTTGCTGCATTAATCATTAAAGTTTTTGAGTTTATAACATCTTTGATCCATAGACCATTATTGGTGATAACAGCCAAATATTTGTCATCCTGGGTATAATTAGTTTTTAACTGAAGATAAAGACTTTTAACATTAGAGGATAAATTATAAAAAAAAAATATAATAAAAATTCCTAATACAAAGGCTGTAATATTAATAATTGATAGAATTTTAGAATTTTTTAATCCTGAATACTTAAAAATCTCTAATTGATCATTATCGAATAGATTATTAAAAAAAAGCTGGGTTGATAATAAAAAAATAAATGGAAAAACATCGAAAACAAACGATGGTGTGTTAAGAAAAGAAAAGTATAGAGGATAGTATATTGAAACTTGAATATTTTTAAAAAATTCTAATTCTGTTAATAAATTTAAAACAAAAATTAGACAAAAAATTATTAGAAAAACGTTAAAAATCGAATTTAAAAAAATAGAAACTAGAAATTTTGTATAAGTTTTCATTAATATTTATTTGTGAAATTATATTTATAAGTAAAAATTGAATATAAAATTATAATTAAACTGATTGGCAAAAAAAGTAAGGTTAAATTATTAACTAAACTACTATTGACAAATCTTAATGTCATTTCAGAAATAACTATTGTAAATACACCAATAAGAAATATGACCAATCTAAATTTAAGATAATTAATATTTTCTTTTGACTCAATTATTAATAATAATGTTAATAGCATCAAAACTGGAATATAGAGAGGGACAATTATTCTTTTATGAAACTCTTTTATAATATTTTCAATATTCTCTGTTTTACAATTTTCTATTTTAAGTTCTTCACTTAAATCAACTGATTTTTCTTTATAAATATTTTTAAAACATAAAAATAAGTTCACAGTTGAAACTTCTTGTGTTTTTCTATGTGTAATTGTGTTTGTTGTTAAATTATCTAAACTAAAATTTGACTTTGAAAATTTAAAATTAGTTATTTTACCTTTAACTACACTTATTGTTTCACCGTTGTATAATTCAAAAATTTTTCTATTTCCAAAGTTTTTAAAATTTCCTTTCTTGGCGTATGTTGTTTGAAAATCATCAAATCCTTTTCCTTTTTTAATATAGATATTTGAATAACTACCATCTTTATTAACGGTGTCGGTATAAATTGTTAAATCTTTTACTGTATCATTGAATTTTTTTGGTTTTATAAAGTTCTCTAAAAAATTAATACTAGACGTTCTTAGGTATGATCTAGCTTGATCTTGTGTAGTTGGAACTACGATTGAATTTAAAAAAATTTGAAATATTGCTAATAAAATGGAAAATCTAAAAAAATAATTTACTATTGTAATTTTATTAACTCCATAATTCCAAAAAATTACAAGTTCATTGTTTAGCTCATATTTAGTGATTACATAAACAAAGCTTAAAAAAAATATAAAAGGTAATATTTTGCTGACTATTTTTGGAAAGATAAGAGCAGTAAATTTTAGATAAACTAGGTGATCCCTACCGTCTTCAATCATAATATCCAAAAAATTTACAGCTTGAAAAATCCATATGATTGTTGAGGAAAAAAAAAGAGCAATAAAAAAAAATATCAAACAATCGGTTAATAATTTGCTAAAAAGTATTTTTTTCATTGAAATATGATAGTTTTATTCCTATATAGCATTCAACCCGCGTAGAGTGTATTTAAAATTTATATGACAGTACAAATTATTTATAAAAATAGTATTTCAAAAAAAAATCTGACCAATCTGGTCTTATTTGTTGATGAAAATTTCAATATTAGTGGTGTAAAAAAACATATTTCAAGTACAGAATTTTCATACATCTCAGATTTGTTAAAAAATAGTGATTTAAAAAAAGATTTACTTGTTTTTGAAATTAATTCAAAAAAAACAATTTTTTTGGTGCCTATTAAAAAAGATATTAAAGTTTCTGATGTAGAGAATTTAGGGGCTAAATTTCATGGCTATATAAATTATGATAAGAAAAATGATTATCTTGTAAATTCAGATACAGTAATTAGTAAAATAAAAAATTTTGTAGGACATTTTTTGCATGGAATTAAATTAAAATCATATGAATTTAATATTTATAAATCAAAAAAAGATAAAAGATTTGTTTCTATAAACGTTATTGGAAATAAAAATAAAATCTCTTTACAGGATCAGTTAAAATTTAAAGCGTTAGAAGAGGGAACTTTTTTTGCACGAGACCTTGTTTCAGAACCAGGTAATGTTTTACACCCTGATGAATATGCGAAAAGAATAAATTCACTTAAAAAATTTGGATTAAAAATTAATATTTACGATGAAAAGAAATTAAAAAAACTTGGAATGAATGCGTTGCTTGGAGTTGGCCAAGGTAGCATTAGAGGTTCGTATCTTGTCACAATCGAATGGAATGGTGCAAAAAATAATTCCAAACCTTTAGCGTTTATCGGAAAAGGTGTTTGTTTTGATACTGGAGGTATTTCGCTTAAGCCCGCTAAGTTCATGGAAGACATGACCTATGATATGGCAGGTTCTGCTACAGTGGTTGGTTTAATGAAAAACTTGGCTCTAAGAAAAGCTAAGATCAATGCAATTGGTGTTGTTGGACTTGTTGAGAATATGCCAGGGGGAAATGCTCAAAGACCAGGAGATATTGTTAAATCTTATAGCGGTAAAACAATTGAAATATTAAATACTGATGCAGAAGGAAGATTGGTTTTAGCTGATGCTATTACCTTCACAGAGAAAAAATTTAAACCTAGATTCATGATTGATTTAGCAACACTTACGGGTGCAATTATAGTTTCTCTTGGATCAGAGTATGCTGGCCTTTTTTCAAACGATGACAAATTATCAAATCAATTAATAAAAGCTGGAGATAAGGTTGATGAAAAATTGTGGAGAATGCCACTTCATAAAAATTTTGATAAACTTATAGATTCCAAAAATGCAGATATGCAAAATATTAATTATGTTGGTGGAGCAGGATCAACAACTGCAGCTCAATTTTTACAAAGATTTGTTTTAAACAAAACACCTTGGGCACACCTAGATATAGCTGGTATGGCTTTTTCAAAATATGGCGGAGCACTAAATTCAGGTGGTGCAACAGGTTATGGGGTAAGATTATTAAATAAACTAATAGAGGATGATTATGAGTA
>ERZ651776.5558-NODE-5558-length-10822-cov-4.592927_pt1 | contig 10822 bp, 9 predicted proteins | sample MGYA00514761_ERZ651776 | MGnify/ENA metagenome assembly ERZ651776 | reverse complement strand
CTGTTGAAAATGGCAGAGATCAGAGTTATTCTGTAGTCGTACATTGCAACATTAACATATACTCTCGATCGACGATATGATATGTGATTTGGAAGTGTTTGAGAATCTGTTGACTAAAGTCCAGGATATTGTTGGTACCTTTTGAAGTACTGCAGTACCTTCTTCCGTACTTTTTTTAGATGTTACAAATACTGCGCAATCTTGTATTTTCATATGTCGTAAGGCATAGTTTCGATGTCTCTGAAACGAGGAATGCGGACATAGAAGCAAGAAAACGTTGGATAAGAGCTGTGGACGTGCTTCCCCCTCCTCTGGATTGCAGGAGCTAGTTATCTCTCTCAGTAACTCTCAGTGCCCACCCCCTTCAACACCTAACGATGGGAATCTGGGCAAAGCGTCGAGTGGTCGAAGGCGATCCTCCGGGTTGATCGCCTTACTCGGAGTATCCCCAGAAGCGGAACACATGTTGGCTATGAACGACATCAAACCGGAGAAAACCTTTTTTATGGCTCTTTGCCTTGCGGTTATCCTAGGGACTGGGTACACATTTCCTTCTTCGGAACTTGAAGAGTCAAAATCCATAAGTACATATTCTCCTAAAACTTCAACCTTTAATTTTTACTGCTCTTGACATTGCCTCTCATCGTCTGCAAGATTCTCACTTCGTTCAGCTTCAATGCGAATTCATCCTTCTCCCCTTCTTCTCCTTCTATGTCACTCCAGTACTCCATGCCTGGCCACAGGTCATCTCTAATGAACACAGTCTCTTCTAGTGACGACTTCCTAATAGGTAGAATTTCGAGAGTGAATTTGACTCCACCCTCAAACAAAGTATGGTTGTACTTCCCATTTAAGAATGTTAGTCCAACTTGGAACTCCCCAACGACATCGTAGTTAACCCAGTAGTCGTCCAGAATTGCGATCTTGTTACCGTCCTTATCAATCATGCAGAATCTTGCCGCGTCTCCCACGTAGTCGAAGAGTAAAAAGACGTCCGTGCTGTTGTTCAGATCGTGGGGCAAAACTACGTCGTAGACCTGCGCTTGGGTCTCCCATTCGGTGACGTTCGGTTCTCTTGGTTTTCCCGAACTCTCGACAATTTCCATTTTACGCGGTGGATTATCAAATGGCCGAACGATGTTGGTTTCGCAGGTTTTTGCTGCAGTCTGCATCGTCGGCGTGAGATCAACGTGAAAGCTGTCGAAGAGAGTATCCTCGCTGTCCGAGGGGTAAGTGACGAAGTCGACGCTGTTTTTTTTCGATCGGACGCTAATGCTTCCGTCATCTGCCGGGAGGAAGTTATCCTCAATCTCGTCGTTCTCAAAAATTGGACTTTTGTTGATAAGCACCTTCTCCTCGCCGAAGTAGTCGCCCCTCCAAAGTCCGTTGGAGAGCTCGTACGGAAGAAGAATAACGTCTTTGCCGTTGACGGTGAAAGCGGGTTTCTCGAATACGCTATCGCCGAACTTTTCGTCAATCACTACTATCACTAAGGCGTCCTCTGTGTGCACCTTACAGCCCCTTGATTCTTCGCAAGCGTCGATTGTCGTTGAGCATGCATAAAAGGCAAATTCGACAACGTTGATGCCATCAACCTTGCTGAAGAAAATCGCATTGCCTAGTCTCGCCTGCATCTGCGCGGTCGAGTACTTTAACTTCGTGTTGTTGAAGAGTTTCACGTCCACTGGCAGATTGAACCAGGTTCCTGATCGGATGGTGATACCTCCTTCTGTTAAGGCACTAGGAATCAATGTCCCGCTGACATTAAATCTTATATTATTATGATCCTCCATGAATATTAATCGTTGGTGGTTGTTGACGAAGAGCCACTTCTCTCCACTTTCTTGGCCCCACCTCACCGCCCAACGCACGGTCTGTGTATCGTTAACGTCAACGGGCACGATATCTGGCATTGAGGTGTAATATGCCTCGCTGAACTGCTCCGCAAAGTCCTCGATCATTGTGTGGAGCTTTCGCATCGAGTGGTAATGTTTTAAGATCTGTTCTCGAGCAAAGCGAAGCGTAGCAAGCGGGTACGGTGTGTTAGAGATATATTGGAGCGGCTTGCGGCTTGCGGCTTGCGGCTTGCGGCTTGCGAGCTTGCGGCTTGCTAGCAAGGAGCAGCAGCTTGCGAGCGAGCGCGGAGAAGATCAACGAGCGCGCTTGTACCGCACTCCCCCCGCAAGCGAAGCGAGGACCGCCCACCCAGCAAACCACATCTACCTACGCATCGCACCTGTCCGTTTTCTCCTATCGGGCAATAGTAAGGATACTTGATGTAGTTCATGCCGTTTTGTGTTCCCTCAGAGCTCCAGCTACCCTCAGTCAGGCTCTTGCTAGGGTCGAGCTGTCTGGGGTCTTCGTAACTCGGAGGGTTGACGCCTCCGTGGTACATATAGTACCCGAGTCCCGCCACCTCCGCGCTGATAACGTTGTGTAAAGCGGGCATATCGTCACTGCTCATATGTACTCTGTGGTTGTAGTCCACAGACATGCCCCCCCCGGTTTCAATATTGAGTGGGGGGAAGTAATCCTGCCCCCCGAAGAGCTCGTTGGATGGTTTCTGTGCGTTATCAAATGCGTAGCTCGCCGCCAGCGCCGGATCGGTGGGGTTCATTACGGCGGGCTGCATGTCGTTAACCCAATAGTAATCAGGGTACCCGCCGAAAAAAGGGAGGAGAGGGAAATCCTCGCCAACTGGCGCGCCCTCCGCCAAAGCTGGCCAACCAGTTCGCGTGAAACTGACCGGAGCGAAGTTATACTTGACGGCAAGTTTGTGAAGCGCCGAGAGATATTTCCAGTCGCCAGTTTCATTGTCGAGCTGGCAGAAATGGATCGGTCCTCCCTGATGCCACCACAGGCCGTCGAGCTCCTTTGCCAGCCTCTGAAAGAACTTGTCAACGAAGCCCATGTACACATCGTCATCCGCGCTGCGGACCTTGGTGGATTGCTCTTCAACCCAATCTGGATGGCCTCCGTTGCGAACCTCTCCATGATCCCACGGTCCTACCCGAAGCAACACCATAAAATCAAGTTCGTCAGCCAGCTCCAAGAAAGCCCTAGCATCCCTCTGCTCCTCAAAGTGAAAGTCGCCCTCCTTCTCTTCGTGATGGATCCAGAAGAGGTAGACGCTGAGCGTGTTCAGTCCCCCCGCCTTCATCTTTTCCAACTCCTCGCGCCACTGCAGGTACGGAACTCTCGCGAAATGTACTTCACCACCTATCGGGAAGAAACGCTTACCGTTCTTGAAGAGTGACTTACTGTCAGAGGTAATTGTCTCGTTTCTAACCGGGTTGAAGTTGTCGGTAAAGCTGTAAGGAAGGGGGAGGGGGGGGGCTCCGTCTCCGTCTGTGTCAGGGGAGATAGTAGACATATGGAGAACATTGTCTGATGAGACACTAAGGAATTCAGCGACTGCAGCTGTAGTCAAAAAGAGAAATAGGAGAGGGAGAGTAAGCATTTGTGCCCGACAGATGGGGGTTTCATACATAATTATCTGTTTCGCGTGGGGAGGAGATAAGCTAAGTTAATAATTTCCAGGATAGGATGTTTAAATCCCCTCTTCATGCAAAAAGATCTTCTCGGGTCCCAGTCCCACCACCGGCGAATGTTACCAGTGATCTAGGGTTAGTACTACCCTCTGTCACTTGTGACACTTCTGACTTCTCACTTCCACCACCATCAACAACTGGAGATCCTCTGCTAGTATCAATGAGATTGAATGTCGATAAGTTGAGCGAAATCGATACGGTAGGCGGACGAGGTAAATTCACTGGCACACTAGTCCTCACATGGACCGATGCCCGCTTCAAGGGCTGGAAGTCGACGGCCACCCCACCCCCTGATGATACCTGGGGACCGTGGATGAGGCTTGCAAATTCTGTCACAGCGGGGGACGATGACGTCCTGACTCAGGTCGAGTTTGAGGTTTTGGACTGCGCTAATGGGAGGATGAAGCGGGGGATTAGGGTCCAGGCCGACGTTGAATTTGGTATGGCCCTGGGAGATTTTCCGTTTGACCTCGCTACTTTCACCTTGAGATTTATGAATCTGTCGCATTTTAGATCCAAAGATCTGAGCGAACAGGGGACGTCCTCTGGGGCGAGATCTTATATGCTTGTAGAGGTCCCTGAAGATGACTCCGAGGGAAAATTCAGCAAGCTCAACTGGGACGGAACTGTGCGAGAGTGGGAAATTGAAGGATTCTCGTATGATATCGAGGAGAAACAAGGAACTGCGGCTGGGTCAGAGGTGACACTATTTCACTTTCGAATCCATTTGAGTCGAAAGTATTCGTTTTATGTCTGGAAGACACTTTTTCCGAACTTTGTTCTCGGCATGTTCACATTCCTGACTCCATTCTTCCCCCGAGAAGAACAAGGAGATAGAGTCAATTATGTAGCCACACTTCTCCTGAGCACGCTAGCGCTTCTATTCGTTGTGGGTGATAGTCTCCCTAAGCTCGACAGCCCAACCCTCATTGACAAGTGCATGATTGTAACAATGGCGCTGGAGATAGTGATGGCTCTCAATGCTGTGATTGTCTCGGCAATGTTGGATGGAAAGTTCGGAGCGCTTGTCGATACTTGGTTGGCGGTGGCCCTTCTGGTTTCATATCTTGTGGTGAACATTATTTTGATTCGGAGGGTCGTTGTGAGGAGGAGGAGTCACCGCAAAGAAGAGCTGGATAAAGGTTGCAGGTCAATGCTGGAACTGCAGGGAACGGCGAGGGAGAAACGAAGAAAGAGTAGATGTCAAAGGCCATAGACAATGAAAAGCAGCAACCTCCGATGTCGCACTTCTCAAACACTATACAGCAATATATCCCTGCTAAATGCGCCTAGAGATCAAGGCATGGATGGCCGACCATCTATAATTGACCATGTCGGCCATAATGCTGAGCTTCTGCATCAAGAAAAATACTCCTGTAATTTAGGAACCCCCAAGACCGCGCGTTTTTGTTTCTGCGCCGTTGTCTCACTCACCTCACATCCACATGTTTTTGTTTCTTCGCCGTTGTCTCACTCACCTCGCATCTGACTTATTAACAATTTAACTTTTTTTAACTACCGGCAAAAAATGTGCAGCGATTACAACCTTGCATGTTTTTACGTGTTAAATTTTCCTACCCACAATATATATATTTTATTACCCGGGTATTTATGTTTTTCTTATTTTTTTTCTTATGCTATTTGTGTCATTTGAACGGATGAGACCGCAGGTTCGTTAGCCTTGTGGAAAAATGTGCGACGGAGCGCATACACGAACCCGAAGAAAACCGCTGGTGAGAACAATACGCTCCCTATCCACATGAATATATTTGCCAACCGCTGATGCTGCGGCGTGTGGGTGAATTAGTTAGTGCAAACGGGGAAACATGCGGTCTTTCTCGGCAGTGACTCACCTCCTCTGCAGTCGGGCCGAAATCATAATCGCAGCCAGCCTCTGCAGCTGCGATGGCGTAGGGGTCATTAGGCGACCGAATTGTAACGAGGAGGTCCAAGTTTCTCGGCGGATCAAGTTCCTGGCACTTAGCCTTGGCTGCGTTTTCTTCCGTCATATCGTCTTTGCTTTCCGAATGCATCGCTGTGACGAATCGGGAGGATGAAAGGATATTAGCATTCAAACGTTCCAGCTCTTCTTCTCTTAGCATACTCACCTGTCTTCCAAACCTCGCTGTCAGTGCTCCACGTTGTTTCGCAGGAGTCCTGCAGCGTGAGCTCGTTGGACGGGTAAAGGGTGAGCTTCACACCGGTGAGCCATCGCCGGGTAGCACTGACAATCTCTGTGAAGGGGAAATGTGTTAGAGGCAACTCTTCATACATTCAATTCAACCCCACCCACCCACCCACCCAGCCCTAACCTCTTACCGTAATTTGTACATATCTGACGCCCATTTTCATTGACACATTCTCTGACCTTAGTGCTCTTCTTGTAGTCGCATTCAAACCCTTTGACGGTGATGGGGGTGTCACTCGAAGCCACTGAAGAGCTCGATATTGTTATTGTTTCCGGCGACGCTGTGCCTTTCTTGTGCGCGTTTGAATACTCTTTGAAGAGACACATTGACTGCTCATACTCTGAGATGTCATCATCGTTGTCGTCAAACAGAGAAGGCAATGCAATTCGAGATTGAGCAAGCTCAGAATAATCCTCGTCCCCAGTCGCTCGCGCTATCTGAAGATCCCCCGTTTTGGGACCGGATGGGAAGCCCTCCAAAGTGAAGCCAGTGAGGACAGAGGGTTCGCTGCTTAAAATTTGGGTCTCCCAGGCCTGGTAAATCGTGGGCTCCTCTAGCTTGCTACTGCTGTTGTGCCAAAGCCTGACCGCCTCGTTGTAAGTGCCCAGGAGCTCCGACCGTTCATCTTGTACTGCTTTTATGTGATTGACCAAACTTGCAATCAAGAAACCGGGGCCTAGAACGACCACCATGACAAGGCACATCATGGCGGGTTTTCTGCTTTCATTTTGCTGACGGTTCATTTTCTTTTCTTCTAAACGTATTCAAGAATACCGTAGGAACGTAGGAACGTAGGAACCCCCAATTAATTGGTCTTCTTAGCCTTATGCCTTATGACAAATGAACCAAATAAAGATATATTTTTAAACTAAATTTCAACAACATTGCCGCCATTATACAATTTACCGCCTTATTTAATAATTTGAACCGCCTTGGTATTTTCAAAATTCTGGTGCGAGCATGATCTTTTAACTGAATCATTGTCAGCTGGGTGGGTAGATGGGTAGATTGGTAGATGGGTAGATGGGTGATGAAAAGTGGTGGGTGATGAAAAGTGATGGGTGTTGCCAAATGGGATGCCAACAAACTAAAAACCGTCGAAGCCCTCCACGTAGTTGAATGTGTCTCCGTCAATTCCCTCATCCTCTTCATTCTGTATCTGCTCGAATTGTTCCATTTGCTTCAACACTGCTTCATCTGGCACGTGCTCAAACAAGTCCTTGATGTGCTCCCCTTGTGGAGAGATAGCCGTTCCCTTCTTCAGTCCATCCCAATCGACGTCCTTGAACCAAGAATGGGCAATGACATCGTGAATGCCTTTTCCGCCGAGTCGCTTTACTGGGTCTTTGGTCAAAAAGCCGTCGACGGCACTGACACACTCGGCGCTTACTTTCCCTGACATCTCCCTTCCGAATTCTCCTTCTTCGTAGCTAGTGATGTTTTGAAATACTTTTTCCTCTTTAGTATCGCCGTCGCCCATTGGGTTTGATCCTTTTATGCACTCGTAGCATAAGACGCCAAGCGCCCATGAATCCACAGAAAAATCGTAGCCACCACCGCCAACCTTTTATAAAAAAAAATGGACGAGAAAGTTCGAAGAAAGTGAAATAGTGTTAGTAGACGCGTCCAACTTGTAATCTTGGGTAAACCACCCTCCACTATACTCCAATCCCCGATCCCCAATCCCCAATCCCCAATCCCTGATCCCCGATCCCCGATCCCCAATCCCCAATCCACTTTACTTACCATCTCAGGGGCCATGTATGACTGATCACCACACATAGTGTACTGTCTGTTTCCAGTCATGAGCTTGGCGTAGCGAAAGTCGCTTAGAATGGCATAGCCTTGGGAAGACACCATGACAGCAGGAGGATTCACCATCCTAATCATGTACCCCTCTGTCTCCATGTAATCGAGGGCAAGGAGAATACAAGCGACGTAAAACTTGCTAACCTCTTCTGAAAGCCCCTTCGCGGGGTCGATGAGGGAGCAAAGGTCCGTTACAATTGGCGTCTTGAGGACCATGTAGCAAGCTCCATTGGTTTGGAAGGTCGCGAGTAAACTAGGGACGAAGGAGCTTTGCTTCATAAAGGTAGCCAAGATGGCTCGTTCATTCTCCACAGAACTCTCCTCTTGATTCTTCTTCACCTGCTGTTTGTTGATGATCTTGAGGCTGTAGATGTTGAGAGTGCCGCTCTTCTTGTGTGTAAAGGCACCGAATGCGCCACCCCAGCCGAACTGGACATGCTTAGGGGAAAACTGACTTCTGTTTGCCCCTCTCAGGGCAATAGTATCCTTCTCGGAATGCATGTTCACATACGTGCTGGCACGGTTGAGTTTTGACTTCTTTTCTTCGCGCCGTTTCTGGTCTTTCGCGATGATTTGCTCCAAGCTGCCCACGACCTCTTCAAATGCGCTTCGGCTTGTGGCGAGCAACCTGCAGTTGGTCACGCAGGTTACATTTGCTGCCCTCGCCTCGTCATACATCAAAGCACGTTCTCCGAAGTAGTCGTTCACGCCAAGCTTCATCATTTCTGTCTCCTGGCCGCTTTCGTCGTTTCTCTTCGTGACTACAAGCTCGCCTTCCTCGACAATGTAGATGCTGTGGCCCGCTTCGCCTTGCTTGATGACGCTGTCTCCAGCCTTGAACTCCTCCTCGGCTAATAAGTCACACAGACGCTGCAGCTGTGGGATGCTGAGAGTCTTTAAGATATTGACCTTCTTCAGTACACCAATGAGGTCGGTGTGGGTGTTCCGTTTCATCATACAGCCTCTGAACGCAGTCCTGTTCAGTGCCCAGAGAGTTCCGTCGGTTTTTGCAGTGACTGTTGCAGCTCGAGGCTTCCCGTACATCAAACTGAGTTCTCCAAACGCGGCCCCGCTGCTATTGTATGACAAAACTACGTTCATTATTCCGTCGTCGTCCCGAACACTAACGTCGTAGCGACCAGATTCCACTATGTAGAACTTGTCTCCTTCCTCTCCCTGTGTGATGACGTTCTCTCCTGGCTTGCACTGTACCTTCTCCATGCATGAAATTGCGTTTGACTTCTGTTTTGCTGACATGTGCTGGAATAGGAAGTTTGCCTTGATAAAACCTTCGATGCGCTCCGATTCTTCCTTTGTCTTGTCAACGATGTGCTCCGACAGGATAAAGGACTCTGGGTTCTGATCTGCCATTGCCTTCGTCCTCTCGGCGATGACGCGGCGCTTGGCCTTTGACATGGTCCTGCGCACTGGACGCTGGATGTGTCCCTCCTTACCAGATAGCTCCGTCAGTACGGTGGTCTTGGAAGTTCTATGGGCTTCGCGCACAGAACTTGAAACCTTGCTTGGAGAATTGGGCGACGCCGACTCCATTTCGCTACTTGTTGGCGACTTGAAGTTGTCGATTCGGAGCACAATCATGGTAATGTCGTCCGTCCTCACCTCGTACTGGAGCCAGAGCCTGTAAGATTCGGCAACTACGGCTTTGCAGGCCTCGAGCGGTGCATCAGGTCCTTCAAACTGGCTGACCATGTCGATGACTGATTGTGAGGTGAGGAACTCCCAGACACCATCACTTGCGATTACAATGAAGGCGGTGTTTTCATCGATCTGCCTCTGAAGCTGCTCGGGCTCAGCGAAGACCCCAAGCGCCTCTGCCACGCCATCTCCAATGCTACGAGTGAACGCGCAACCTGGCCTATCAAGAGTTTGAGCCCAAACTCGAGGTGGATCACCGCTCTCGTCCACCTCTTCCCCCAAGTTGATTCCCCAGTTTTCGTGGATGGGCTCAAGGCCCTCGATCTGGTCGATGGTCATTACCTTAGCTCCGCACTTCTTCACCCTCTCCCTCTCGTCTTTCCTGAAGGGCGTCTGGTCGATACTGAGATGCTCCGCCTTGAAGGGAGCATCCTTATCCGGCTTTCTGACAGCCACCACAGCACGGCTATCACCAACATTGTTTATGTACATTTGATCATTCTTCACCATTACCGTGATGGCAGTCGTCCCTGATAATGCGCTATCGAAAGGTGCTTTATGACATGCTAAGTTAGCTTTGACGAATGCGCTGTGGCTTATGCTTGCCAGCACATCATCGTTGAGGTCATTAAAAGACTTGGCATTCTCACTAGTCATCTCGTCGATAAGTTGTTTGGGGAGAGCTTTTTTGGTAAAATGTGATACGTGATCTCCGGCTCCGCCATGGCCGTCAAATACTCCCCAAAGTCCGACGTCCTTCTCCCCGTTGAAATTGGCTGTTGAGGCGATAGAAAAGTGATGTTGGGGTGTGTGAAGGAGGAAATTATATAGTTTTGATGGAATGTGTGAGTGTGAGTGTGAGTTGTCCTGTTGGACCGATGTGATACACCTACAAAGCTCAAAGCTAGTCAACCATTGAAATCTGAAACAGAAATTGTCCTGAATCAATGAATCAATCATAGCAAGGACGGAGAAAGCGAAAAGAAGCAGGGCAAAACAAACATTTGTTTGGGCAAACTCACCATGCGAGCAGTAGGCATCTTGGTTTGCCTTGGTAAGTGCGTGGGGATAGTATCCGCGCTGCGAAAGGTAAGCGTATGATATATCGTACGTTACGCCGCCTTCCCCTCTGATGCCCTTCATTATTTCCGTCTTCACAGAACATTCTATCCTAGATTTGATGTCCTCCTCAGTAAGGGGGCTTGGCCGGGTCGAATACCTTCGCTCATCGAGACCTCCCGTTTTCACGTTGGTATCGTCCACCTTGCTGCTGCAGCCCCCCATGTTTTTCTGTTCTTTTTAGATAGTTCTGCCTCGGATGAGGAGCAGGATGAGGAGAGCTGAGGAAGTTGCGAGGCAACAGAAGATGCCTATGTCGTCGGTTGGGAAATGATGCTATTTAATATCCTCGGCTTAAGGAAGAAACCGTGAAATGGCGGCGGAAGTGGAGTTTAAATAAGTATAACCTCTCTAATAGTGTACAACTAAGTAGGTTTTGTGCCAACTCCCGGGAAGGTACCCACCCGATTCAGCCTCTTTTTTCTTTGCTGAGCTGCTGAGCTGTGAGGAAAAAATTTTCTTTCATCTCGATTCCGGCTTCCCCCCCCCCCCCCCCAA
>ERZ651776.5555-NODE-5555-length-10827-cov-5.297302_pt1 | contig 10827 bp, 14 predicted proteins | sample MGYA00514761_ERZ651776 | MGnify/ENA metagenome assembly ERZ651776 | reverse complement strand
TGCCAGTTTTTAGAGGACGACGAGAAGGGGAGAAAGACTGCTAGTGGTGGTGGTGGTAGGAAAGGTGGTGGTGGTGGTGGTGGTGGTGGTGGTGGTAGTAGTAGTGGCGGTGGTGGTGCATACGGGTTGGAGAACGCACCAGTGCAATCCTTTGACGAAGACGACATTGACGAGGTTTGGGAGGAGGTTGACAGTAGCGATGAGGACATTGGGGAGGCACAAAAAGGTAAAAACATCGAGAGAATCGAGATGCATTTCTGCCATTTGTACCAGGCCAGAGGGAGGAAACCATTCCTCCCTGATGAAGATGATTCAGATGACATGGAGGAAGACTAACATTTACCTTGTGACGACCGACTTACTGAACGAACGAACTTGACTGGGTTGCTGCTGCTGCTTGAAAAAGAAAAATAGAAAAAATGATGAGAAAGAAGATGATGCAAGCAATTGTTTGAAAAAAACAAAGTGTACCTTATTCTCCTATGCAATAACAATCTGTGTCTGCTCCCATGCCACCACCAAGCGCCGACCACCTCCATACCCTCCCGCGAGCGCCTACGAACTTCGTTTCACCTCAGAATTTTTCAGAAATCTCCGCTTCTCACACCGTATCCAAAACACGAAAAAAAAAAACGCTGCCGACAGGGTTCGAACCTGCGCGTCTGACGACAATTGATTTCGAGTCAATCTCCTTAACCACTCGGACACGACAGCATTTGCATCCACTGGATGGGCCTTTCGCATCACTGGATGGGCCTTTTGCATCATTGGATGGGCCAAAAAAAAAAACTTTGGTCCTTGCAAAAAAAAAACCGATAATAAGGCCGGCCCTGTGCAAATCTGCAAGAGAAGTCCTGTTATTTGAATAAAAACGAATTAACCTAGCTTCATCTCTTGATAGGATTTTTCTTGCTTGTTTTGAGATTTTTTGATCGTTTAGTGTTTAATCATTGTTGTAGGAGAGGGGTCAATTCTTCCTCCTCGAAACAGCTGAGTCGAGTCAGTTTACAACATGAGTAGAGTGGTATTCAATGGTATTGGTTCTGTTTCTATGAGAAGACGAGTGTTGTCTCGGTCTGTGTATGACTTAAGGCGAAGTTTTGCTTCTTCGGGGTCTGAGCCAGTTGTGAAGGTGAAACATTTGGAGAATGACGTTGTGAATGTCATCCTGAACAGGCCATCGAAGCACAACGCACTTAACATGGATGTATTCAAGGAGCTGACGGCCGTGGCGAACCGTTTACGAGATGATAAAAGCGTTCGTGCCGTGATTCTTTCGGGGGAAGGCCCTTCTTTCTGCAGTGGCCTGGATGTGAAGAGGTAAATTGATGTTGTGTCGTGCTGTGGTGGGTTGTGGTGGGTTGTGGTGGGATTGCATCGTGTTGCGGTGGGATTGTGTTGTTTGCGTTTGCTGGTAGGGGCGGTCCTGCGTATTGATGTTGGTTACCTGTTTTCGCTGAAGTGGGCATCATTTGTGCATTCATTATTTGTTTGTTCTGAATTGGATGGGTGCCTCGTGGGCCTCAACGAAACAGTGCTTCACGTGGGTATGTTCCCCATTTGTTCTGCTTGCCTTGCTGCCTACGCCTAATATAAAATAAATCACTTACATGAGTTGTTTGTTTGCAGTGTGATGAAGGACCCGATGAATTTCAAGACCCTTCTTGATAAGCCGGGAAGCACGGAGCAGAGTAATTTGGCCCAGGATGTTGGATATATGTGGCGTCAGTGTCAGTTCCCTGTCATCTGTAGTATCCACAATCTGTGTTTTGGCGGTGGAATGCAGATTGCCCTAGGTTGTGATTTTCGTTTTGCTTCACCAGATAGCAAACTGAGCATAATGGAAGCGAAATGGGGGCTCGTTCCGGATATGAGCATTAGTGTGACGCTGAGGGAGCTCATGAGTATTGACAAGGCAAAGGTGAGAGGAGAGGAGAGGAGAGGAGAGGAGAGGAGAGGAGGGGAGAGGAGAGGAGAGGAGAGGAGAGGAGAGTTTCTACTATCCTATCTGCGACATAAATCTCACCTTCCGATGGATGATATTGCGTGACCTACTCCTTCTCTAACATTTTTTCTCCCCCCTCACACACACACACAACACACACAAAACACAGGAGCTGACATTTACAGGTCGAATAATAACAGCGGATGAGGCGAATGAGATTAATCTCATCACAGACGTCTGTGATGATCCTTTTGAGAGAAGTTTAAAGCTGGCCAATGACATGGTGTTGAAGAGGTGAGCCACCAGCGAGTGAATTTCAGGAAGTAGAAAGTGCGTCTTTTCGCTCCAACCACCAACTAACCACCACCACCACCACCACCACCACCACCACTCCCCAGTCCGGATGCAATCGCGGCGGCCAAGGTTTTGTACAATGAGACTTGGTCAGTTGGTGCTGACGATAAGAAGAGCCTAGACCTAGAGACTGAGCTACAGCGAAAGTTGATTGGGAGTATCAACCAGGGGATTGCGAGCGGTCGTAACTTTGGAGTCCCTGATTTTGTGCCCTACAAGAAGCGACAAGATTTTTGAATTTTGCCTGCGCCGGGCCAGCGGCTCCAATAACTCGCTGGCTCCACTAACAACACTACAAACGCCTCCACTACAAACTACAAACGATAACAATTTTATGAAGAAAAAATTTCAAAAAGGCCGTACCCCAAAAACATAAAATTTAGCACCCTCCCCCCCGCCCCATCCCCATCCCCATCGTCCTCCCCTCCCCCCCATCGCCATCCCTCATTTCATAGCCCCTTCCCAACTTATCCCCTCCCTCGAAAAAATTCTTCAGTGAAATCAAAAACTGTTCTATCTCTACACTCCTGGCCATGAACTGAATTCTAACGTATTCCCCTCCCACGCCGTATTGTATTCCGCTATTGCCTTCCACGAAAACCTCCTCTCGCAAGACGCGCTGGCAGTCGATCCCCTTCAAACACTTGAGCCAGACATAGGCTCCCCGCTCCTTCCGGTTGACAAACTCAATTTCACGCATTACCCCGCTCTCGCCAAACAAAGAATCTACCTGGTCAAACCGATCATTCATCGTCGAAGATCCCCAGTCATAGAAACCAGACTTTTCTGCAACAAAATCACTATTTATCGACTTCAAAACGCTATAAATGCGGAGTTGTGTGTCAATGCTGACGCCCAGTGATCTCGCAACGAATTCGCGCATTTTATCGGCGATTTCGGGATCTTTCACCAGCGCCCATCCCAGCCTAGTTCCGGCGTGTCCTGTGTTTTTACTAGCGCTGAAGATCATAATGTCTCCCTCGAGAGGATCTTCGTCAATTGCGGTGTATTGGGGCCAATTATAGACGCAATCATAAATCACCCTCGAAGGGTCAGAAACTAGAGGAGCTCTCTTCCGTCCATCTGGATTGTTCGGATAAGTATTGATTTCAAATGTGGTGTGCAACTCTGGATCAGCATCAAGGTTAAATTTTAGCCCGTTCATTGTGCCATTTACGAATGACATTGTATTTTCGACCTGCCCCTTGTAGTTGTTGTAATACGGAGCCTGCACAAGTACTTCCCGATTTAATCCCAGGGTTGCTAGCGCGTATAAAACTGAATTCATTACGCCAGTTCCTCCGACGCCTATCACCACCTGGTAACCTTGGGTTTCGGCGTTTCCAACTATTGTTGTTCGTGCCCCGTTCGTGGAGTTGTTATGTTAGTTTTAGTGAGAGATAGAAGCGTAGGAGGAAAGAAGAAACCAAAAACAACGACCCCGCATGCCGTCGTCGAACTGGTAGCCGGTGCGATAATCTGCGCTTGTATCCGTGCATGGCTCGCCTTTGTGTTTGAGGTTCTCAAAGTATTCTGCAAACATTGCAGGCTGCCCTCCGCTAAGTGTGACAGTGCATGAGGAGGTATTCAAGTTTTCGCACATGTCTCCATAGTAGCACCCGAAACACGAACCGGCATATCCGGTACATACTTGGAGGATACTATCCCATTTCCCACCCGGGAGGCATGGGTCAGGATATAGGTTGTCGGAGCATGATTGGGCAGAAACAGCAGTCACAAAGGGGAGGATAAGAATTGAGCATGTGCAACCTTTCGTTATGATAGAGAAGCTGACCATGATATGGAGAAAATACTGCTAAAGAAACGTTCCCATTAGCAGTTGGTTTCTGGAGGTGTGTTGTTGTTTTCTGATGAAAAAATTTATAAATCACTTATTTCCGCCAATGACAAGTAAAAAACCCTGTTCCCTGTTCTGATTCTGAGACAACATCGCGTACCGGTAGTGTGAAAATGCCTCCCATTCACAACACCATGGTAGAAATCCCCCTCATTTGGGGCAACGTCATAGAGCGAAACCACACGGAGACGTACCCTGGCACGACAAATGGCAAGGTACCTCAAATACTGTCACCAGCCAACGAGGTGAAGGGGGAGATGTTCAATACTTTCACAACGGAGAGACGTCAGCAAGATCGCTATTTCTCATTTTCTGGAGGAATGGAAGTGATGGGAGCGAAGACAAATAGTTATGTGGGAAATTTTTATTCTCTCCTCCTCCTTCTCCTTTTTCTCCTCGTGGCAAAGAAACAGATACAGTCACAGCCACAGAAACTGCCCCCCCTTGAACCCGCGATCCTACACGGAGTGGAAATCCCACGACGAAGAATATGACAAAGATGAGAGAAGGAGAAAGGTAGACCCTGATTACAAGACGAAGTGGGTCCACATCGTCGGGAAGCGCACAGGTGGAGAGATGCAGTAGGAAAGGAGGAGGTGAAGTTCTACGCTCACAACATCGGGACAGACAGTGACGCGGCAATCCGAGTAGTGCCAAAGGGCGAGAGTATCCCGGAGGAATACCAACGAATACATTCCTTCTTCGTCTTCGACGTAAAGTCAGACGGGACGTTCAAGGCGCAATGGGTGATGGGAGGAAATGGCGTTGACGCTAGCGGGGTACCCTCCAGCATGACCGTGGTGACATCGAGGGGAGTCAGAATCATCTTCACCCAAGCAGCCAAGGACGGTCAGAGGGTGGTGTGGGGGGACCTGGGGAATGCCTACCTCCACGGGAGGACGAGGGAAAAGGTATGGACTACCCTGGGCCAGGAGTGGGGAGACCAGGAAGGGCAAAGGGCGATTATCGTGAAGGCGATCTACGGCCTGGTCTCATCGGCATACGAATTTCATAGATACGTCTCCGAGGCAATGCGGAAGATGGGTTGGCAGCCAGTCGAAGGACCACCAAATCTGCCTGGAAACAGCATTCTCTCTCACTAATCTTTACACCATATAAACCTCTAATTCGATATCTGAGTGCAGCAATCTCATGATGCCGTAACTTGTAACATTATGGCCCAAGTGAGTATGAGTATGAGTATGAGTACTGTGTTCAACTATCAGTATGAAAAGAGCGACATCAGACAAGAAAAAGTAAATGAAATAGTCGTAGCAGCGAAATGGTTAGTGCAGCTCTTTGACGACCATAATTTGAACAATCAGAGGCAAACTGTAAATGCGAAAGGAGGTTGGGGCTATCCTGGCCCAATAAAGTCTGTCAGCCCCAAATTTATTAGTGTCAGAGGCTGCTTCTTAGCCGCCATCGTGGGCAGGAATTACGGTGACTTTGAACCCATCAACATCGGCGCCGCCATTCACTACCTCGACAACCACGACTGCCCGAATGGCTTGATGCCAGTACTCTCCCTTGTCCTGATGGAACTGTCCGAGTACAAGCTTTCCTTCAATGAAGCCCACGGGATTATTTGTGATTTTGCGAGAGAGCACAACGAAGGAAAAGACGGGACTACGTCCGCTCACTTGCACTGGCTTCACCTTTCGGGATGGAGCGATCTGAAGAATAACACTGCGGGGAAGATTTTCGGAGGTACGTACACTAAGATGACTTTTCCATAATCTTTCCAGTACCTCTCTCACCTTTGCTTGTCCTCAACACAGCCCTAATTACCGATCTCTTCAAGTTCTTGAAGACAAGGGAGTTCAAGAATCTGACCAATCTGAACCTGGACCCGGAAAAAAAAGCATTCTGCGTCGCCATCTGTGTCGACGCCATCACGGTGAGTTGTTTTTTGTTTTGTTTTTTGTTTTTTGTCTCCTCCCCTACAGGAACTTCTAACTCTTAAAAACGAACGTCACATAGAACATCCCCCTCCCCATTCTCCAGAACATCCACTGGGACTATGGCATGCAGAAAATCCGCTACAACGTCGCCCTGCACCTCTGCCGTGTCCGAATCCAGGTATTTGACACTCTTGGCCTCGAGATGTCTACTGCTTGTGAAGCCTTGGTTAACTTCCGAATCCAAGGTGTTTGGGGGGAAGAGGGAGAGGCAGAGCGAAAGAAAGGTGAGGCTTTTCGACATTTCGATTGACAAATATTGTTCGCTCTTCTAACCCAAGTTCACTCTCATTTCGTCAGTTGTTGCAGCCATCATTGATTTCCTCGGCATCGACCGTATCCTCGCCATGAACCTCAGCAGCGAGGAAGAAAAGAAGGAAGTCGACGAAGTTTTAGTCAGCGCATCCAACAACATCAGCGGGAAGGAGTGTACGCCCCAACACCTACTCTCGGCGGCAATTTTCTCCAGGGATGCCGTTAACATGCGCAATTTGATCAACAATAATAATATCGCTGAGGGCGAGGATGACATTGTGGAGGATGTAATGAAGGCATTGATAGAGGCGCGTCAGGCGCATGAGAAGCAGAGAAGCTTGGATGAGCAGAGGAAGCGGCAGTTGAGGAAAGAGCTAACGGATAGCGGCTGGGAGCCTGAACGTCGTTATAAGAATAGGGATTTCGGCATCACAGTCCTCAAAAGGATGCTAGAGGAGAGGGTGAAGAAGATGAAGGAGAGGGAGGAGAAGAAGAGGAAGAGGCAGGAGGATGCGGCAGAGAATGAGGCGGCCGAGTTGGAGAAGAAGACCGAGATGTTGAATGCACTTAAGGAACTCGGCTGGGAGCCTCTTGATGATGTGAACTATGGCATCAAATACCTCCAAAACAAGTTGAAGAAGATGAAGGAGGAGAGGGAGAGTTTGTTGGAAAAGCTAGTCAACTTCGGCTATGTGCGTAGTGAATTTGATGAGTACAACAATGATGAGCTCGAAAACTTGGTGGCAGAGGAGAAGGCGAAGGTGTTGAATGAACTTAAGGAACTCGGCTGGGAGCCTCCTGCTGGTGTGAACCCTCGCATCAAATACCTCCAAAACAAGTTGAAGAAGATGAAGGAGGAGAGGTATTCTTTGTTGATTGACCTACACAACCTCGGCCATCGCCTTGTTATAGGTGAGAGCTACAAGAACTACACCAACAAAGAACTCAAAAACTTATTGATTTTATTGATTGCGGCGAAGGAGAAGGCGGAAAATAGGAGGGCTGCGGCCGACCAGGATGCGTTGTGTAGGAAGGCAGGATGGTGCGGATAATGAATGAGATGGGACCCCCGACAGAAAATAACAAACGACAGAAAATAACCAAGAAGGTAGTCATAGTCAGCCAGCAGTAGCTAATTCAGAGCAATTTTGAATCTAAATTCGTTTCTAATGTATTTTATTCTTTTGGCAGAGATTATTACACACAACACACACTGATAATCTTTGTCGTCATCCCCTCCCCTCTCCGAGAGACAGGGCCGGCAGCAGGGCCGGCAGGCAGGCTTCTCTTCGCTCCATTGCAAGATTATATTAAAATTCAATTTTATTAGCGTTTCATCGTATTCGCAAGCGCGTCTGCAATCTTCTCACTCTTGAGATCCGCACTCTTGAGCTCCGCCTCAACTTTCATTTTCTGCGTTTGCGCCTCGAGCAACCTAGCTTCCGCAAACTTATCTTCGGCACAAAAGTCTGAGAAGAGCCTCAGTCTGGCATTGGATTTCCCGATGTTGAGAGGAAACTTTGGGTTCACACACGCTTGAGGAGGAGTGTTAGAATCAGTGGCGCCGTTAGAGGATGAGTTTTGATCGGGATTATTATCATGCATCAATCAGCAGGCATAATTTTTTTGATGGCCAGCAGTTTAAATTATTCTTAATTTATTGTCCTTCCCGATGTTATAGCGCGTATGATAGCAGTCTGAAATATTATTTTTCTATTTGAATCCCGAAACCCTAACCTATCCTCGACAACACCAACATGGTACTGTCCCGAGAACAACGGCGGACATCAACAGCTGTATCACCCCATGGATCTTCGATGTTCCCGAGGGGTGATCCTAGATTAATCCCATTCCCGATGTGGGTACTTCCGATTTCGGAGGTGATGAAAATGGAGATTATAACTTCCTTTCAGGATTTGCAGATGATGGGTGTTCTAGAAAAGTGGAGTGAGGAGATACGGGACAGAATAATATTTGTTTCCCACCAATGGGTTGGTTACGATCATCCGGACCCGTCTAAGGAGCAACTCAATGTTCTCAAGAACACGTTGCAGAGGTTGATGAATGGGGAGGTTGACGTTGAGAACAATTGGAAGCACCAGATCATCTTCAAGAAAAAGGGGAAGGTCTCAAAAGAGTGAGTGTGCGAGCTTTGTCAAAGAGATGTATATTCAAACTGCTGACTGACTGACCATTTATTTTGCTCCATCCCTTGTCCCTCACCCCCTGATTACCACCACCAGGTGGTGGAAAGAGAACCTCTCAAAAATGTATGTATGGTACGACTTTTGTTGTCTCCCTCAACCCGAGCGGAACAGTATGACAAATTTAGGTTTTTCCGAGAATGATTACGACGACTACGACGACGACGACGACGACGACGCTCGCTCTCACTCTCGCTCTCGCTCTCGCTCTCGCTCTGCGCCACGGCATACTTCGAATGCTTTTTCCCATGAAGCCAATAGTAAAGACGAGACGATGAACTTCTTAAAACTCGGTGTGGAGTCCTTGCACTACTATATTGCTCTCAGCTGGCTGATGATAGTTCTAGTACCCACGGCTAAGAAGGACGAATATAGCGATTACACTAATTTCTTCTCCTGGAGAGGAAGGGGTTGGTGCCGGCTGGAATTTATTTGCGCTATTCTCGCGCCAAATGAGCCTAAGATTATGATGGTAAACTCGTCAAAGGGGAGGCTTGAGTTTGCGCTGCCTCAAGATGCTTATCAATTGCCCCCTGGCAAAGGAAACTTCAGCTGTTGCAAACGGGACCACTTTGTGGGGGGGAAGGAAGTCGAATGTGACAAGTTGAAGATTCGTGTTGTTCTTGACCAGATACTCAAATCATGTCGCATGCAACTTGAATTGGACGAGAGGTTTTTTCGCCTGCGCTTTCTTGTCTGTCTGCAACACCTCTTTTACCGGGGCCTTGACGATGAAACATCCGGGCTGTCTTCGACCTCAGCAATGGTGAATCCAAGCAATTATGGACAATCAAATAGAAGGCAGAGCTCCGTGTTTGGAGAGTCGGTTAGCAGAATCGTGTCAAAATTTAATTTGAATACCAATAACAACGCAAAACAAAGTGGACAAAATGAATCAGTAGAAGTGAGTGAAAGTCACGATATTTTCGACGATGTTGGTGAAGAGAGCACGAGATCACAGCCTTCAGGAAGCTTTTTTAGCTTCAGCAAGGAGAAAATAATGGAAAAGGCTTTGCAAAATGGCCAAGTGACAGCCGATGAATTGATTTCTGGCAATTTTACAATCAGCGATTTAGACCGCTTGATTGCGCTGAAAGATGAACTCAAGTGGCGCGACAAGGCCAAAGAGTATAATTACACTCAGGAAACTGGAACTAGCGTTTTGTTTTGGGCAGTCTTGGCAGATGATCTCAGCAGTGTGAGAGAGCTGCTCAGGGATAAATCGGTGGTTAAGGATGATGTCAATAGACTTGTGAAGAAGGATGAGCCTTCTCTGTCGATAAAGAAGGGAACGTCACTGCTGCATCTTGCAATGAGCTATTCCAGAATGGAGATTGTGATGTTGCTTCTAAAAAACGGCGCGAAGCCAGATTCTGTTGACAAGGAAGGCTTGGACCCCTTCATGAGCGCCTGTGTGTACGGAATGCATGAAAATATACAATTTTGGCTCAGTACCTTTCCCGACTGGGATCTGGAGAGGAAGGAGCATGTGGCAGGATACCGGGCGCTCGGATTAGCAACAATGTTCGGACCCGGGAAACTAGAGACGATCAAGTTGTTGCTCGAAGCAGGAGCCAACCCTCACCAGTGCCTCAACACAGGAGCCAATCTGCTCACAACCATGGTGATTAATCCTGATAACGACCTGTCAGTGGCAAAGTTTCTCTTGGAATACAAGGATGGATTACTTCGGAAGCAGCTAAACGACGGCATGGGTAGTGCAAGTGGCCGAATGACTATGAAGTGGAAAGTGCTCACCAACGTGGCCAACATTTTTGTCCGGCTGGGGAGCAAGAGCCCAATGATGAAAACCCTAGCAGCATGGAGAGGCATGACTGTGCTGCACGCTGCAGCCAACACCGATCAAGTCGAAATCGCTAAGTTCTTAAAGGAGACTGGTGAGGTTGATTTCCAAGTCAAGAACAGCCAAGGCCTCACCCCATTAGCTCTTGCCAAGATAACATTTGGAGGAGAGGTGCCACACCACATAGGCAACATTTTGGAAGACATATAATTTGGTGATGTTGGCAATAATTTTTGAGTTCTCGATTATTAAGGAATAACAAAATAAATTAATAAATTTTGCTTTGAGGAAACGCTTGTGTAACTGTGGGTTTCCTTGTTATTAACTCCTCCGTGATCATATCTAAAGACACATCCAAGACGCTACCAAAAAGGGGGGCAAGAAAAAAAAGTCGAAAAGTCCAGTACCTCACAAAAAAGGCAAAATTTCAAACGCTACATAAAATT
>ERZ651776.5551-NODE-5551-length-10835-cov-1.908998_pt1 | contig 10835 bp, 12 predicted proteins | sample MGYA00514761_ERZ651776 | MGnify/ENA metagenome assembly ERZ651776 | reverse complement strand
AATTATACAAACATTATTCATTATTATTAAAAATGCCGTTCATAGTAATTCAGCCATTTTACCATTAATGTATTTGTTTCCAATATGTCTAATAGTAATAAGTTTATTTTACCTTCAAAAAAACAAAAGATTTTAATAAATATTTATAACTAAAGAAAGTTAAACTATAATCCTATGTATGCTCGGCAAAAACAACCATTTATAATATATAAGTATTTTACCAAAAGCTTGATTCAATATTTTTTAATTGCGCTGTTTTCTCTTATAGCATTAGTATTTTTTGTAGATTTAATAGAGCTTTTTAGACGTGCATCTAATAAAGTTGGTGTAATTCATCTACAAAAAGCTAATTTTTTTGACATTTTGGGAATGGCTTCTCTAAAAATAGCCAGAAATATTGAACAAATATTGCCATTTGCAATGTTAATAGGGTCAATATTCTGCTTTAATCAATGGAGAAAAAATAATTACTATATAATTACAAGAAGCTCTGGTTTATCTTTATGGAAAATTATTACTCCAAGTTTGTTATGTTTCTTTATCATTGGCGTTTTCTCAATTACAGTTCTCAATCCTTTTTCAACACTTCTAAATAAGAAATTTGAAAATTTACAATCTATTTTTTTTGAATACAAAAAAATCAATAATTTTTCATTCGATACTAAAGGTTTCTGGATGAAACAAACAACAAATGGAAATACAATAATAATTAACGCTTATGGAGTAAATGAGGACTTAAAAACTTTAACCGATGTAAATATTTTTATTTTAGACCAAAATGCAAAATTTGAAAAAAAAGTTTCTGCAAAAAATGCAAAATTTGAAAAAAGTTATATTAAACTTTATGATGCTAGAATTACTGATTCAAGAACACTGGTAAAAAGTTTAAAAAAATATAATTTGATTATTGATTCACCTTCTAACAATATAGGTGTAACTATATTAGAGCCAGATACTATTTTCATTATTAATTTACCTAATTATATTCTTAATATGAAAAAGTTTGGCTTAAATACATCAAAACATTTGATACATCTATTTAAATTGATATGTCAGCCATTACTTCTTATTTCAATGATTTTACTTTCTGCATCCTTAATGTTAAGGAGTAGTGAAAGAAAAGTTGAGGTAGGTATAGTATCTCTCTCATTAGTTGTAGGATTTAGCTTTTATTTTATTGGAGACTTTATGTTTGCTCTAGGTTCTTCTGAAAGATTACATCCCATACTATCTGGATTCGGGCCTACTCTTATTGGTTTGTTTTCAGGTTGTTATCTAATAAGTGACATAGACGAACCTAAATAAATAAGTAATTAGTGGAAATAAAATTGATTATTAAAAAAACTTTGAATATTAGATTAATTTTTACCTTTTTTGTCTTTATTTATTTTTCTTTAATAAATTTCACCTGTGCCAATGAAAATTTCATAGTCACTATTGTCAATAAAATACCAATCAGTAAAATTGACGTTATAAACAAAGCTAAATTATTATCATATTCCATTGAAAAAAAGTTAAATACTAATAATTTACCAAAATTTTATAACCAAGCTCAAGAAAATCTCATCAACGAAAAGGTAATATTATCTGAAGGTTTAAAAATTAATAAAAATATAGAAAACCTAGTAAATAAACAATCTGAAAGTTTACTTCTTGCAGAATTTAAAAATTCAGAAATTCAATTAACTAATTTCCTAAAAAAACTATCTATTCCTAAATCAACTATCCTAGATAAATACAAAACCCAACTAATTTTAGGATATGTAGTTAAAAATAAATATAAATCACAATTAATTAATTTAGAAACAATAGTAGAAAAGAATATAAACTCTGAAAAGAATTTACGTAAAGAAGATTTATTTGAATTAGCAGAGATTGTAATAAATAAAAAAAATAATTCTAAATTATATAATGAAATTCAGTCAGCACTTCAAAATGGAGCAAATTTTCTTAATATAGCAAAACAAATATCAATAAGCAGTTCTTCTAAATTTAATGGCAAAATAGGTTGGAAAACCTTTGACGAGGCTTCTATAATTACTAAAAATAAAAAAAATACTTTTTTAGAAGGCGATATTTTAAGTTACTCAACTAATGATAAAATATATTTTTTTAAAATTCTTGCTATTCGCTTAAACGGTCAATTAAGTCAAAAAGAAAATAGGGTCTTACTTGTTGAAGCAAAGTTTCCTATTAACTTTAAAAAAAAAGAACAAGCATATATGGACGTTAAAAGAAGGTTAGATGAGGTGTTAGGTCACAAATCAAAGTGTAATAACCTAACAATGCTAAGGAAAGCAAATAAATTTAAAATTTCATTAAATACTATTGAAACTCGTCTTGCAGACATTAGCTCAAATATTCAATACTTGATAAAAAATCTAAAACTCTATGAAGTATCCAAACCTCTTTTTTCTGGGAATAAAGGGTTTGCTTTCATTATGTGCGATAAACAAAAAGCAAATATGGAAGAAATCAATCCAGAGATTATAAAAAATAAAATGATGAATAAACATTTTTTAAATTTGAGTAATAAACTTTTAAAGCGATTGAATAAACAAGCTCAAATTACTCAAATTCAAAAATTAAATTAAATATATAGAAATTATGGATTCTTTACAAAAGATAATTCTTATATCAGCTGGAGATCCAGCTAGTATAGCTTCAGAAATAACTGTTAAAGCAATACAATCTTTATTAAATAATAGTTATATAAAACCAATAGTCATTTCTAATATCAAGTTAATAGAGAATTCTAAGAATATAATTAAAAGTGATATTCCATTAAACATTATAAAGGACTTAAAAAACTTTTCTGACTTTCAAAAAAATTGTTTCAATTTAATTCCTCTAGACATTCAAAATGAAGTTGTTTTAGGTAAACCTAATTATAAAAATTCTTCTTTTGTAAAAAAATCAATTAAAACTTGTGTAAGTATTATCAATACAAGCATTGCTTCAGCAATTGTTACTAACCCGATTAATAAAAATGTTATGCATAAAGCAGGTTTTAAATTTAATGGCCATACAGATTATCTAGAATCACTTTCTGTTATAAAAAAAAATGCAATTATGATGCTCGTTACAGATCAACTTAAAACTATTCCTCTAACAATTCATGTCCCACTTAAAGACGTACCTACACTAATCACTAAAGATTTAATTTTAAATACTATAAAAATTTTAATTAAAGATTTGAATTTATATTTTGGTATTAATGAACCTAGAATATTGGTGACAGGATTAAACCCTCATGCTGGTGAAAATGGTGATATAGGCTTTGAAGAAAATGAAATAATAATACCAGCCATATTAGAAGCTAAAAAAAATCTAAGTTGTTCGATACTTGGACCTGTTTCAGCAGATTCTGCGTTTACGCCAAGTTTAAGAAAACAATATGACGTTGCTATTTGTATGTATCATGACCAAGCACTTATTCCAATAAAAACACTAGATTTTTTTAATGGTGTGAATGTAACTTTGGGGATTGATTTTATAAGAACTTCCCCAGACCACGGAACTGGTTTTGAAATTGCTGGAAAAAATTTAGCTAATGCCGAAAGTCTCATCTCATCTATAAAACTTGCGTATGAAATGAGCTTGTTTAAAGAAGATAGACTTTAGACTATGGAAATCCCAACTATAAAAGAGACGTTAAAAAAAAATAATATTAAAATTAACAAATCATTGGGCCAAAATTTTATTTTTGATCAAAATCTTACTGATAAAATTGTTTCGAAATCAAAACCTCTCTCTACCACCATTATAGAAATTGGCCCAGGCCCAGGAAGTTTAACAAGATCAATACTAAAAGAAAAACCAAATAAATTATTTGTAATAGATATAGATAAACAATCAGAAAAAATGCTTTCTGATTTAAAATCGATGCACAATGAAACCTTAAATATTATTATCGAAGATGCACTTAAATACCCTATATGGGAACTGGGCAATTCTCCAAGGCAAGTAATAGCTAATTTACCTTACAATACAGGTACAAAAATGTTTACTGAATGGTTAAAGCGCATCAATTGTTTTGAATCTATGACTTTGATGTTTCAAAAGGAAGTTGCAGATAGAATTTTAGCTAAACCTGGGTCTAAAAACTATGGACGATTATCAGTTATAACTAATTGGTTATCAGAAACTAAAAAATTATTTGATATACCAAATTCAGCATTCATTCCAAAGCCTAAGGTTAATTCAACTGTTATAAAAATAAAACCTTATAAAAAACCTATATACGATGTATCTTTTGAATCTCTAGAAGCAATTACAAGAATTGCATTTAGTCAAAGAAGAAAAATGATCAAAACAAGTTTAAAAGAAATAAATTGTAATAAAATTTTAGACGAGTTGAATATTTCACCATTTTTACGGCCAGAACAACTATCCATTCAAGATTTTTGTAAAATTGCCAAAAAGGCTTTTGAAAATTAAGTTTATTTCTTAAAATTAGATTTATATAAGATTATCTACAAACTTTTTTAGTCCAACTTGTCTATGTCTTCGAAGACTTTCTGAATATAAAATTGTTTTGATTTTATTTACAGATTCTTGAATATCCTCATTAATAATAATAAAATCATACTCGGAATAATGACTGATTTCTTTTCTAGCTTCAGACATTCTTTTTTTATAACTATCTTGGCTCTCAGTTGCTCTAGCACCTAATCTTTTTTCAAGCTCTTTAATTGAAGGTGGCAAAATAAATATCTTAACGATATCGTCTGGTATATGTTGTTCAATTTGTCTTGTCCCTTGCCAGTCGATATCAACTATAACATTAATACCATTAATAATTTTTGTGTCGATTTCGCTTTTTAGAGTACCATAGGAATGGTCAAATACCTTGGCATGTTCTAAAAATTTTTCTTGCGCAACCATATCATCAAATTCTTTATCACTTCTGAAAAAATAATCTTTTCCATCAACTTCATCTGACCTTTTTAATCGTGTTGTAACAGAAACTGATAAGTTTAAATTATTAACTTCTTCAATAAGCTTTTTACATATAGTTGTTTTTCCAGCTCCAGAAGGAGAAGAGATGATTAAGACCAGCCCCCTGTTTGATTTATCTAACATTACTTGTCCTTAATAATATTATTTTTCCACAACATTATATTTTTTTTATGTGAATTATAAGTCTTAGAAAATCTATGATTACCATTTCCATCACTTACAAAATATAAATAATCTGTTTTTTGTATATTTTTTAGTGAATTTAAAGCGTTTTCTCCAGGATAAGATATAGGAGTTGGTGGCAAGCCATAATGATAGTAAGTATTGAAAGGATGATCAGATTTTAACATTTTTTTAGTTATTTTGTTTCCATTAACATTATACCCATAAGCTAATGTAACATCTGATTGTAATTTCATTCTTTTTTCAAGCCTATTTATAAAAACACTTGCAACTAATTTGCTGTCATTAAAATTTTTTGCCTCTTGTTGTATTATAGATGCAAGAGTTAACAATTCATTTTTATTTTTCAAGATAAAACCATCAGGTTTCTTCTTCCATATATCTTCTATTAAGCTTTCCTGTGCTAGCTTCATTCTTTCAAGCATTTTTTTCCTAGGAAAACCATATTTGAAATTATATGTGTCAGGTTTATATATCCCTTCCTTGAGCATATTTATTTCACCTGATAGATACTTATTATCGAGTAGCTTTTTTTTTAAATCTGATGCCGTCATACCTTCAATAAGAGTAAAGCTTCTAGTTATAGTATCTCCGTAATGAAATATATTTTGTATATCTAATATAGTCGATTTTTCAGGTATTAAATATTCACCAGCTTTAGGTATGAACGCCTTTTCCTTGAAAAATGATATTAATCTCCATTCAACATATGATAATTTCATATTTTTTTTTTGGAGTTCTTCAACAATAGATTTTTGTGATTTGTTCTGTTTTAAAAAATAGTATGTATTTTTTTTAACAATAGAAGTTGTTTTCAACGAATAGATGTAATTATAAGCAGCATATACTGAGAAAGAGGAAAAAATTAAAAAGAATAAAAGGTACTTTTTATTTAAATTCAATCTACGCTTCCGAGTAACAAACTTGCATTTGTTCCGCCAAAGCCAAATGAATTAGATAAAACGTTTCTAATTGTTCTTTCTTTTGCATTAATAGGAACTAAATCAAATCCAATACTCTGTTCATCAGGGTTAATTAGATTATTTGTTGGCGGTACAATTTGATTAACAATAGATAATATTGAAAAAATAGCTTCAATAGCGCCCGCAGCACCCAAAAGGTGACCTGTAGCAGATTTTGTTGAACTAATGCTAACTTTACTTACATTATCTCCAAGCAATCTTCCAATAGCTTTTAATTCAATCATATCGCCAAGTGGAGTAGAAGTTCCATGAGCATTTATATAATCAATTTCTGAATTATTAATGTTAGCATCACTTAAAGCAGATCTCATTGCCCTAAAACCGCCATCCCCATTTTCAGCCGGTGCTGTTATATGATGAGCATCACCTGACATACCATAACCTTTTATTTCAGCATAAATTTTAGCTCCTCTTGCTATGGCATGCTCTCTTTCTTCAAGAACAACAACTCCAGCACCTTCACCCATAACAAAGCCATCTCTTTCTTGATCCCAGGGCCTAGAACTTGAAGAGGGTTGATCATTGAAATTTGTACTTAAGGCTCTGGCTGCTGCAAATCCTGCCATACCAATTCGGCAACAAGCTGCTTCAGCCCCACCTGCTATCATAACATCGGCATCACCATATCTAATTATTCTTGATGCATCACCAATTGCATGAGCACCTGTTGAACAAGCGGTTACCACTGAATGGTTTGGCCCTTTAAATCCATACCTGATACTAACTTGTCCAGACAATAAATTAATCAGTGCAGATGGTATAAAAAAAGGACTAATTTTTCTAGGACCTTTTGTGTCTAGTAAGCGGGTTGTGTTAGCAATTGTTTCTAAACCACCAATACCAGAACCAAGTATTACACCAGTTCTATTTTTTTCATTTTCACTATTAGGTTTCCAACCAGAATGTTCAACTGCTTGTACAGCCGAAATTATGCCATAAGATATAAATCTATCTATTCGTTTATATTCTCTTGGCTCTATCCACTGATCGATGTCAAGGCCACCGTCTGGATCATTACTTTTGTTAGGAACTTGACCGGCTATTTTACAAGGTAAATCAGATACATCAAAATTTTCAATTTTATTTATGCCAACCACACCTGAGGTAAGTCTTTTCCAATTTATATCAACTCCATTTCCCAAAGGAGTAGTTAAACCCATACCTGTAACTACAACTCGACGCATAAAAGCTCCCTATTATTAACCGAGCGAAATGTAAATATATTAGCTATTTGATGATATAAAGTCTATTGCATCTTTAACAGTTTGAATTTTTTCAGCAGCATCATCAGGGATCTCACATTCAAATTCTTCTTCAAATGCCATTACTAGTTCAACAGTATCTAAGCTGTCAGCTCCTAAATCATCTATAAAACTTGCTCCATCAACCACCTTAGATTCTTCAACACCTAGATGTTCAACAACTATTTTAGTAACCCTGCTTGCTATATCGCTCATAAAAAATTCCCCTAACATTCATATTTCTAATATATGTAAATTCGAGTATCATAAATATGTATTTATGCCAAGTATATTGTGATTGGTTAACAAAAAAAACTAAACCATACTCATTCCACCGTTAATATGTAATGTTGATCCAGTAATAAAGCTGGCCTCATCACTAGCTAAATATACGCATGCATTAGAAATATCATCAGGCATTCCTAGCCTGTTAACAGGTATATTTTTAACGATGTTATTTTTTTGATCATCACTTAACTTGTCAGTCATTGGTGAAGAAATAAAACCTGGAGCAATTAAATTACAAGTTATACCTCGGCTAGCAACTTCCAATGCTAGAGATTTAGTTAATCCAACCAATGCTGATTTAGAAGCCGAATAATTCGTTTGTCCGGCATTACCTGTATAACCTACAACTGAACTTATAAATATAACTCTTCCAAACCTTTTTTTTATCATACTTCTTATAACTTGTCTTGTAAGCCTCATCCCAGCTGTGAGATTAATATTAATAACTTTTTCCCAATCCTCATCTTTCATTCTCATGAAAAGGTTATCTGCTGTAACACCTGCATTATTAATTAACACATCAATTTGACCAAAACATTTTTCTGCCTCATCAGCCAAAGATATAATATCATCTTTATCATTTAAATCTGTAACAATACCTTTAGCCTCATTTCCAAATTCAGATACAATATTATTAAGAACATCTTGACGGGTTCCAGATAAAATTAATTTAGCCCCTTTTTCTCTCATCTTCCTGGCAATTGATTTTCCAATGCCACCAGTCGCACCAGTTATAAGAACAACTTTACCATTTAAATCAAACATTTAATTTCCCTTCAAAACTTAAAATCTAAGTAATATTTTCTAAATCTGCAGCATTTTCTATATTTAAAGTGTTAACATTTTCTATCATTCTCTTTGCAATTCCAGTCAGCACTTTTCCACTTCCCAATTCTGTAATTTTTTGGACACCTAACTCACTGGCTAGTAACATGGTTTCCCTCCATTTAACAGTACCGGTAACCTGATTTATAAGATTTTCTTTTAGTTTAATTGGGTCAGTTTCAGATTGAGCGTTTATATTTGAAACTATTGGCACTAATGGTTTTTGAAAACCTAAATTATTTAATGCTTCTTCCATTATTGATTGTGCAGGCTGCATTAGCCTACAATGAAATGGTGCGCTAACAGGAAGAACTATAGCCCTTTTAATACCATATTCCTTTGAAAGACTAATTGCATTTTCAACAGCATCCAAATCACCACTAATCACAACCTGAACATCTGAGTTATCATTAGCTATATCGCAAATACCATAACTTTGAACTTTTTCTAAGATTTTCTCCACAGTTTTAATGTCAGTACCAATAAATGCTGCCATAGCTCCTTTCCCAACTGGGACAGCTTTTTGCATAGCATCACCTCTTAACCTTAATAACTTAGAACACTCTTGGAGCGAAAAAACCTCTGCAACAGTCATGGCTGTATATTCACCTAATGAATGTCCACAAACAAAATTAGCCAAATCTGGCAATTTTTTTCCAGTCAATTTACTTAACACTCTAAAAGAAGCAATTCCACAGGCCATTAAAGCGGGTTGAGCATTGGATGTTAAAGATAAATCTTTTTCATTATCACCCCACATGATCTTGGTTAAATCAAAGTTCAAAGATTCATTCACCTCTTCAAATACTTCCCTTGCTTCGACAAAATTATCCGATAGATCTTTACCCATACCTATTTTTTGAGAACCTTGCCCAGGAAAAACAATAAAATTCATCTTTATTTCCTAAAATTTATATATTTATTTATTGCATATTTTTTATAAACATTTATGTTCCAATATTACTAAAAATACTAGCATAAAATTAATAATTTATGCACTCCTTGCCAATAACATTTTGTTGTTGGCTAACCTGGGTATCACCCAATAGCCATAAGGAGATTTTAATGGCATTATACGAAAGTGTAATAATTGGAAGACAAGACTTGACACCTAGTCAATTCGAAACAATTACAGACGAGTTTATTTCAATAATTGAATCACTTAAGGGAACAATTCGAAAAAAAGAGAATTGGGGCCTTAGAAATTTAGCTTATAAAATTAATAAAAATAGAAAAGGGCACTATATGCTTTTGAATATAGATAGTCCTGCTGACGCAATAGTCGAATATGAAAGATTAATGAGATTACATGAAGATATAATAAGATTTCTCACAATGAGAATTAAATCAGTTGATGAAAAACCATCTCCACTTATGAGCAATAAAAGTGAGCGTCAAAGAAATTTACCATCCGAAGAAATTACTACCGCACCTGCGGCATCTTAATAAGGATTATTAGTATGACACAGTTCAATATTAAAAGAGAAGCTTTAAGAAAGCCTAATCAAAAAAGAAAAAAATCATGTCCTTTTTCAGCACCTAATACACCAGAAATTGATTATAAAGATTTAAAAGTTCTTACAAGATATGTTTCTGAAAGGGGTAAAATAATACCTTCTAGAATCTCTGCAGTTTCTGCCAAAAGGCAAAGGGAACTTTCTAAAGCTATCAAAAGAGCTAGATTTCTAGCATTAATGCCATATGTAGTTGGTTAGAGCCGGAGATTAAAATGGATATTATTTTACTAGAACGTGTTGAGAAATTAGGACAAATGGGTGAGTTGGTTTCTGTGAAATCAGGTTATGCTAGAAATTACCTTTTACCTCAAGGAAAAGCAGTGTTTGCTTCAAAAGATAATATAAAGTTATTTGAAGAACGTAAAGCACAACTAGAAGGCGAAAACATAACTAAAAAAAATGAAGCACAAAAGCTAGCTGACAGCATTAAATTTAATGAAGTTGTTATCATTAGAGCTGCAAGTGAATCCGGACAGTTATATGGCTCAGTATCAGCTAAGGACATATCACAAGCTGTATCTGAAGCTGGTCTTTCTATAAATAAAAATCAGGTCGTTTTAAACAAATCTCTTAAAACTCTATCTTATGAAGATATTTCTATAAAGCTTCATCCCGAGGTCCAATTTAATCTTAAATTGAATATAGCAAGATCTCCTGAGGAAGCAAAAGAACAAACGAAGTCTGGGAAGGCTATAATTACAACTGAAACTACAGGCGGTGATATTAGATCAGAAAGAGCTCAGAAAGATGCTAAAAGGTTTGATAAGAAAGAGAGTTTAATAAAACCTCAAAAAGAAGATAATGATTTGTCTGAAAATCTAGATAAAACAGTTGAA
>ERZ651776.5546-NODE-5546-length-10838-cov-5.264195_pt1 | contig 10838 bp, 14 predicted proteins | sample MGYA00514761_ERZ651776 | MGnify/ENA metagenome assembly ERZ651776 | reverse complement strand
CTGCGTGTATCACTGCAACCTTTTCGTAGAGCAGAGTCTTCGTTAGTGCGTCAATTTTAGTCATAATATCCATCCTCTGTAAAGTAACCAATTCCTTTATTGGCGTTGATAAAACTCAACTCACACCAAGAATAAGAACCATCGTCCCATTTGATCTTGACTTCTGGAGTCAATGCCGGGCATGACGATATCGGGCTGATTGTAACAACCTCACCATTCCAGAGTTCAGTGTAACCACCAAAGTCACCAATAATTTTCGTACCTAATTCCATAACAACCTCTTTGTTTCTCATCTTATATCCTATATTACCATGTAGAATAGGATTTGTCAATAGCTAATTTAACCAATAACGGCGAATATTTCTGCATCGCTGTCATACAGGTCGAACACCTTGCCGATCAACTCACGATTCCCTGTCTTGGGGAAGTCAATTACCTTAGAATAGGGCGACTTCTTGGCATAGACTACAACGCCGGATGTCTTGGACAGTTTGTTCCAGACATACCGTCCACCAGCAGACTGGCAGGTTCCTGCCTTGAGTGTGATGTCCAGTTTCTTCATGAGGAACTTGTAAAGCTTAATGGCAAGGTTATTACCCTTGTACCGACTATCGACGCTGAGTAGGACAACATGCCATGCACCACGCTCTTTCGACAACACTACCTTTGCGGCAATACGATAACGAGTCTCCATATCACCGTAGGGAGTGCGAACCCGTTTGGTTATGTTGCGGTCATAGACCCACACAACATTATATGTGCGTTCTTCTTTCTCAATGTAGATGTCATATCCAAATGCACGACCTACAAGCTCTAGGTCTTCTGTGCTACCATAACCAAGGAAAACTCCCTTGTTCATCGTAATTCTGTCAACCATGCAAACCTCTTGATTTCCGATTATGTCTAATCATACCACACGAAATAGAATCTGTCAACTAAAATCGACTCGGAATCCAAGAAAAATTCACAGCGTCTAGCCAACGCCATTCACCTGTTTTCAGTGATTTTATGGGGGGTAACACGGGTTTGGGGGTCATATTCACAACGCCGGGGGGAAGTTCTAGGACTTCCCACTTGTCTCCGTGTTCCCGAATACGGTTCTTACCCTTGTTGGTGATGCCCTTGAGGGTGAGGATCATTATGCCCGACCTCGACCATTCATATTCGGCATCTTTAACCCAGCTTTCTTGAAAGCTTCAGAGATACGCTTCTCAGGGTCTTTACCATCCTTCCAGACTTCCAACTCGGAAATGTCAATCCCTGCTTCTCTCATGATCCGCTTCTTGATCATCAGGTCACGAAATATCCAGTTGCAATTCATCATAACGTCTTCCTTTTCTCAGTGTATAACTAACTATACCACACGAAAAAGGGTTTGTCAATAGCTAATTTAGAATCCCTTGGGTTTTTTTGTGATGCCTCTGCGCTTCATCTCCATCTCAATCCACTGATTTGCAGCAGGGTTTCTGACCTTCTTCTTGAGTAGTCCCCTGACTTGTCTCAACACATTATTGAACAGTGTGCCATCATCCTCTTTTACATCGTTATTATCAATAACAATCAGGTTGCCCCTAAAGTGCTGACTGAATTTACCAAGGTTGGACTGAACGTCTTTCCACGATTTTGTTGCAATGGAGGCGTGTACCCTACGTTCACGCTCTGCATTACGAGCAAGTGCAACGTCCAGCGAGGTATTGACATATATCATGTGAGTATCGTAACCAAGTCTTTTAAGCTCGTTTGATTGTCGTGCAATCTTATCATAGTCACGCCCTGTGCCATCTATGATGAGTCCAAGACGACCATCAACATAGTTGTCCCGTTTCTTTTGCGTCACTACCTTTGCTCGATCACGCAGTTTGTCTCTAGGTTCCTGCTGACGCTCAGCCTTCTTTGTTGTCATGTCCATTTCTAGACCAGCATCTTTGAGATACTTCTCAAAGACATCATCAGAGTTGACTATCTTGAGTCCTGTACCGCCGGTAGACTTTCTGACAACGAAAGACTTACCGCTGCCTGGTCCACCGGCGAGAAAGAATGCTTTAAATATATTGGGGTCTTGCAACCCTTCCTGTAGTTCGTTGAAGTTTTTCATCTGTGTTCAGTCCTTGTTTTCTATATCCGGCCATCTCTATAATGTATTTATCATCCTCTGTAAGTGGTGTATAATCTAACTTGCGCTCTTGGGTCTGGAATGTCATCTTCTTGATACGGTTTTTGGTCTTAGCCATTTTAAGTTCCTTTCGCTGTTGATGTTTGGATATAGAGGTGTTAGAAATGGACTTCTCCTTATGTTATGACCTAAAAGCCAATGTCGTCCCACGTTTCCGTGACTGTGCCTTTAGACCTTTTTGATTTTGGTTCATAGTTTTCTTCTGGTGCTTCAAGAGGTTCCAAGAAATTGTCTTTACATAAATTCATCGACATTGTGTGTTGGTTAACAGCAGGATCAAAATCATGACGTATTGCCTTGATCAAGAATCTTCCTTTGTATAACCTATCAAAGACTTCATTTTGTGTAGTAGTATATGTTCCAGAAAATGGTATATTACATTCAACGATATCACCCGCAGCAATAACAGTTGTACCCAAAACATCAATGTTGACCTGTAACGCAGTGTTCATCATTTGCATGTGAGCATTCCGTATCTGCATTGATTTTTGTGGATTGTGTGGAGTAAATGGGGTTTGAAAAAAATTATCTTGAACACTATTATCAAAATTCTTACCCGTAGTAGGCTGCAAGTATTGTTTTGCTGGATAATCAGCGATATCATCACCCTCTGGGTTGATCGGCAACACATTTGCTAACGGGAAAATAGGTTTGCTCCCAAAACTGTCAACGTGCCTTTCGTTGAAAAAGTTATCAATATAGTTATATGTATAATTCTCATAACTTTTAGAAAAGATGTCATGGACAATCATGTTTGATGCATAAACACCAGCACTGTGATTATAAATTGTATCGGGAGAACTGGATATCGTGTACTCTTCTAGATTCTGTATATTTTTCATAATATCAATAGAACCCTTACCATCAGTTTTTTGTCCAGCTGGGTACTGTGAATAATTTAACACTGGTGTGCTTGAATAAAGGTGACCAAGTGTCCTAAAATTAAATCCACGGAGATTTTCATAAAACAAATAAGTTGGGTCGCTGTGTTTTTTTGACAGGGCTCTACTCTCAGCAATAGTGATCACACTGAAGGGATCAATGTTTGGTGCAATTATTTTTTTTGACTCCGCGCTTGGTTCTTTGTAAAATGTTTTATGACTGTCCAAGTCTTTTCTTAACATTCTTTCAACAATGTCTGAATAACTACCCGTGAGGGTCCGATTTACTACAGACCGTTGGTTCATTGCAAATTCTCTAGAGCAGAATGACAATATAGAAACTTGTGAGCCACCGCTAGTAGGTTCTCTCAAGTCCAAAGAGGTAACCATAAATGCATTTTCTGAGTAATCAATGATGCGGTCTGGTTCTCCTACTGTCGGAGTTTTGATTTTGAGTTTAAGATACTCTTGACCAATAATGGGCCCAGTTGATGCTAGACTCATTGCATCCTGTATTACAATTTGTCCCGTCAATGTGTATTGAAAGATATCTTCAAAAAGTGTGAGATTTATAATGGAGGCCTTTAACCCTACAACCCTACCTGTAGAAAGAATAAGGTCCGCTTGAACGAGTTCAAACTCACCACCACGGGCAACCCCTTTAGATAATTCCGCCAATTATTTAATTCCTTATCAAATTTTGAAAATCTTCTATGAACTGCTCTAGATATGCTGGTTCTAACATTCGTATTCTCCTGAGCGTGGCCTGTTTTTCTTCTTCATATTCTCTGTTTGTGATCAGCGTTGCATTAGAAATCGTATCACCATTTTCATCTAGATTGCTAGTACCGATATTGATTTTGACACTGGTATCACCTGATACCTGATTGATCTCGTAGTGATGCACTCCATCCACATTGTCATATCTCTCAGCAAGGTGTGCAAGAAACTGTCGAGTGTTCATGGGCCACTGATGAAATCTGTCCGTGATGTTGTTGACCAACAGAATAATCCAGTGATACTCTGAATCACCATAATACTTGTGTGCAATCATCTCTGGTGTCTCACCATTCCTAACATCATATGTGTCATAGAGTGCGGTGACTGCTCTTGCCTTACTGTGTACTGCCACACGTTTGAGCAGATGCGTAACCACCTTGGGATCAGTATTACCGACAGCATCATAGAAAATTACTGGAAATTGATCGAAATACATTCTAGAACCCGTCCTCTACATTAGCTCTATCCATGATTTCCAGTTCTTGAAAGGACAGTGTAATGGTTGTTTTCTGTGGTGGCGCACCTTTAAGACCAGAATCAGATGGATTATATGTCACAAACTTATCACCACCATAGGCAACGTCCATCGTCTTTAGATAACATTTACCAATCTTGTTGATATATTCATTAGGACCATTTATATGCATGTAATCAATTGAAAACACATCAGGAATGGTCAGTTCTCTTACTGAACCAGAAGTTTTATATGTGGGAGACATACCCACCTTAAACTCTTTTACGATATCATGTACTATTTGTGTTTCCGTGGAATCTTTAGGAATGAATGTGAAAGAAAAAGAAAATGACCTTCTACCAGTACCCTTAAACATCATCTCTGTTCTTGGTGTAATAATTGCACCCCTTTCAATAGCGAACAAATCTTTTGCGCCGGGAACAACTTTGTCAATTGTAGCAATACCCATTTGTTCAAGACCTGTTCCTACCGTGCCACCTGCTTTGTTAGCCATCTCTGAAAATGATGCTCCGTCTTGATAATCCTTAAACAATCCATAGAGTGCTTCACCCATCACACCAATTTCACCATCGCTGTACTCCATATTGTAACTGACGTTGACAGAGGGTGGCATATACAATCCGATAGCGGTTCCAGTTTTTTGAATATTCCTGCGTTGCAATATTAGTGATCTACTTTTACCATTTGGACCAGCACCACCTCGGCCGGTTTTGTTATCTTGTTCGGCATCAATGGCAGCATCTGATTTGGCCTGCGCTCGGGCAGTAGCCTTTTCGTCAAGTTTACCATCCTCTGTTTTAATTTTTGCAACTTTTGGTAATTTTTTATCTGATACTTTCACCTTCGCACCAGATACAGAATGACGAGCAAATAGTATATAACTTGCTTGGTGCATGTTAGTACCAACATCAGATGGATACAGAAGAATTTGTGATGGTTTATTAAAATTAGTTTGTAGAGGACTAGATGCAGAACTAGCGGTTGAACCACCCAACCCTGACCTTAGACTATCGGCAACAGAACTTACTGCTCTCTGCGCGGCACCGGCAGCTGCATTCTTTGCTATGTTTACAAAAGCGTCTCTTAATGCCATGTCTAAATATCCTTATACACTGATGGAACTATTTATAACGAATGTCATACAAAGGTCGATACACGCCGATCAATCCGAAAAAATATAAGGGTGATCCACGGAACATAATTTATCGTTCTCTCTGGGAACGTAAGTTTATGGTGTACTGTGACAACAGCGCATCCATAATTGAGTGGGGTAGTGAAGAGATCATTATACCATATTTATCACCCAAGGATGGTCGTATGCACAGATATTTCCCAGATTTCTACATCAAGGTCAAACAGGCTGATGGTGGAATCAAGAAGATGATCATAGAGGTGAAACCCAAGGTACAGTGCAAACCACCAAAAGAACCCAAGAGACGCACCAGACGATGGATGAATGAGGTTATAACCTATGGTGTAAACGATGCAAAGTGGCGATATGCTACAGAATGGTGTGCAGATAATGGTATGGAGTTTAAGATATTAACGGAAGATCATCTGGGTATTTCGTATAAATAATAACATGGCTGATATGCTCATTACACAAATTAGAAAAAATGCTTTGGAATACCTAGCAGATGAGGCTTGGAAAGCGAACCTGTTGCGTGGAAGAGATGACACAAGAATATCTGTGCAAACACCATCGCCAGCGTGGTACAGGGATCAAATTGCAAAATTTGCTACTCCTTCACCAGAAGATTTAACTATGTCAGGAGACTTGCACGTTAAAAATCAAGGTCCATTTTACGGTGAAATGAATATGTTTATATATGATGCAAAATACAAAAAGACCCTTCCTTACTATGACAGGTTTCCGTTGGTGATTCCAATTCTTGATCGAAGCTTTAATTATAATCCCAAAACAGAATTTATAGGGATTAATTTTCATTATTTACCCATACCACTTAGATTAAAATTGGTAAATGATTTGGTAAATATATATGCGAAGGGAACAGAAATTGATCTCATGGGTCGAGAAAGTTTCACTGAAAATACAAAAATTGTGATTACTAATTTTGCACGTTTGTTGAGTAAAGTTAAAGCAACAAAACCCTGTGTAAAACATTATCTTAATTCTAATATACGAAGCAAGATTAGACGAATTAAAGCATCAGAATTTGTTATTGCTTCACTTTTACCTGTTGAAAGTTTTGTTCAACAAAATTCTGAAATATCCCCCACAGCTGTGTGGAATGATTCATTAAAAACGATGAGGGCACAATAATGGCATCCGTAACAGAAACTTTTGACGAAGTAAATGCATTTGCAACTATGCAACAAGGCCTTGCTGAACTTAGAGCAGGGGGTACTGCACTTGCAAGTCACTATGAGGTTATGGTGTTTCCACCTAGCATACATCCAGCAACACAGGGCGAGATGCGAAGTATTTCTATGCGTTGTGAATCTGTTGCAATGCCTGGAATGAACCTTGCTAGTTCACCAGACGTAAATATGTACGCGGTGCAACAAGAGGTTGTTGATGGAGTGACCTTTTCTGGTAGCACTAACATGGTGTTTACAGCAAGCCAAAACTTCAGTGAGAGAAAGTTTTTTGAACAATGGCAGGGTCTTGCTTGGAACAGAAGGTCTTGGAACATTGGTTATTATGACGACTATGTGGGTTCTGCTGAAATATATTTGTTAGACAGATCACACAAAAAAGTATTTGGTGTCAAACTGTTTGATGTTTTTCCAAAGGAGATTAACGGAACTGATCTAAGTTACGCACCAGCGTCAGGAGCAGGACTTAAACTAACTGTTCAAATGCAATACAAATATTGGGACGCATTGTCAATCGAAAGACAAATTGGCACCAATGTAAGTTCTGCTCAGGAAGTGGCTCGCAATACGACTGTGGGTCAACCGGGCAGTTTAACAACGGCTGGATTTGAAGGATTCTAAAACACACATAACATGATAAAGGATGAATAAATTATGGCACTACCTAAACTAACTACACCAGAGTACACCCTAACAGTACCATCAACACAGGAGGAGATTAAGTTTCGAGCATTCTTGGTCAAAGAACAAAAAGTTCTAATGATTGCTCAAGAGTCAAACGACGAAAACATGGTTGCAAATGCTTTAAGTACCCTAGTTTCTGCTTGTACTTATGGCAAAGTTGATGCAGATAAAAACCCTATGTTTGATATTGAGTATATCTTTCTTCAGATTAGAGCAAAGTCTGTTGGTGCTGAAGTAACCTTAAATGTATATTGTCCAGACGATAATGAAACGACAACTGAAATTAAAGTGGACCTTGAAAGTATTCAAGTACAAACAAATGTTGAACATTCTGATACAATCAAGCTAACGGATGACATTAAAGTTGTTTTGAACCCACCTCGACTTTCTGATGTTGCAGGGCTTGATTTGATGGACTCTGAGTTTGAAAAAATGACACAATTGGTTAAACGGTGTATCTCATCAGTTGAGACTAACGATGAAACTATAAATCGCATTGATATGACTTCAGAAGAAATTGACGAATTCATCAACTCCTTCAGTGGAAAACAACTAGAGGATGTGGTAAATTTCTTTGAAACTATGCCGAAGGTTCGTCATATTGTTGAGGTTACCAACCCTGTCACGAAAGTAAAGGGTGAAATACTATTGGAGGGAATTGAAAGTTTTTTAGAATAGCCCTTTCCAATGATACAGTGCAAAACTATTATAAGGTTAATTTTGACTTAGTAACACACCATAAATATAGTTTAACTGAACTAGAAAATATGATGCCATGGGAAAGGGATGTTTACATAGGACTTTTATCTAATCACATAAAAGAAGAAAACGAAAGAATAAAACAACAACAAATGAGAGGATAGTCAAATGGGCGAAGAAGAAATTAAAGCATCAGGTCATCATCCAGCAGATACGAATGGTGACGGTAAAGTTGACCCAGAAGAACATGATATGTGGCTTGAGTTCAAACGTAAGGAACTTGAGGATGCAGATGCAATGCGTGATGCACAGCGCACTATGGCATGGTACTCCCTTGGCGGTATGTTAATGTATCCCATTATCGTAGTCCTTGCAACAGTTTTCAACATGGATCAGGCAGCTAAGATTCTTGGTGACATGGCGGGTGTGTATTTCATCGCAGTTGCCGGTATCGTTGCAGCATTCTTTGGCGCGCAGGCAATCAGCAAACCTAAGAAGTAAGGAATAAGTCATGGCCACTTTAGAGGAAACAAATAAAAATTTAGGTGCTCTGGTTCTTGTTACAGAAAAACTCGTAGAATCGCGTGAGGAAGAAAAGAAAGACGCATCTTTTTTTGATGTATCCTCTCCTAGTGGTCAACCTGGCGGCATGGTGGACTCTGAGGGTAATAAATTAGTCCTATCAAAATCAGGAAATTTAATGCAGGCTGGTGCTGATGGTAAAGCAACAGTCATGTCTCCTGTTGGTGAAACTCGTAAAATACCGAACATTCCGAGCATGGCACTTCCTAGAATGGGCGATGCGGGTAGAGCGGGTCAGGCTGAGGATGATGCAGAAGGAACTACTGAACCTGATGAGGAGAAGAGAAATTCTCTGCTATCAAAGATGACAGGATTTCTTGCCGATCAGGCAAAAGAAAAAGGCAAGGTAGCAAAACTGGGGCTGAAGGGATTTTTTGGTACTCTTTTGTTTGGTGGATTTCTTATCGCACTTGGTAAGTTTCTGCAAAGTGACACTTTCAAGAAAGCAACTGAGTTTATTGATAAAACTCTTATTCCAAAACTAAAAGAGTTTTATGATGCCTTCTTTGGACCAGAAGGTGGATTATTTAAGGGGATAACGACACTATTTGGTGATGAGTCCGGTATTGGTGCGATTGTCCTTGGAATAGCTGGTGTTACGGCATTAATGGGTGTTGCAGCATTAAAGGCGTTATTCTCTCCATTGACGTTGGGTTTAGGTCTTCTGTTTAAAGGATTTAAACGGATAGGGAGAATGATTCCAAAAGTTCCTGGCGGCCCCGGTGCTGGTCCTGCCGGTGCTGGTCCTGCCGGTGCTGGTCCTGCCGGTAGTAAACCTGGCCGAACGCCGAGGCCGCGCGGTCGATTTGGTGCTTTGCTTAACATTGGTAAAATTCTTGCGAGTAAAGGTGCGGGTTTAATTAAGAAGGTTGGTGGTGTTAAAACAATAGCAAAAGTTGCAGGAACTGCTGCGGTCGGTGCAGCTGCGGTATCTGCAACCCGAGCCCCAACACCACCAGCAACTGTAAAACCACCAGCAGCAGGCGGGGGCGGTGTGGTAGACAAGTTCAAACATCTGTCAAAGTTTCCTTTGTTAAAGAAGGCTGCGACCAAAATTCCACTCCTTGGCCCCCTACTCTCTGGTGCATTTGCAGTTCAGTTATTACTGAGTGATGCTCCAAAAGAAGAAAAGATTAAAGGAATTGGTGGACTTTTGGGTGGTGGTCTTGGTGCAGCTGGTTTAGCAAAAATAGGTGGTCTTATTGGACTTGCATTTGGTGGGATTGGTGCCCCTGTTGGTGCCGCTATCGGTGGACTAGCAGGTTGGTTTGGTGGCGAATGGGCAGGGAACAAACTTGCAGGATTTTTGATGGGTGACATGGTAGAAGATGAAAAACCAAAGGTGCCAGGTGGATCATCTGAAGGTAAGAAATTTAATACTGAACCGGCGAGGAAGCAGTTGGCGGCAGCTCAAGATAAAAGGATGACTACTTCTATGCAGCTGGAATTTATGAGAAGTCAACAAGTGGTAACGGGGGAAGACGCCGGCGGCATTGAAGAATACGGGTTCACCGGGCCCGATGCTGCCAAAATGCAGGCACAATTTGAAGATGCGCTGAAGGCTGATAAACAGGCGAGGATACAAGAAAAGAAAGCAAAATCCCAATTTTCTTATGTTGTTTCTCAGGGAAAAATTAAGAATATCTCTGGTTTAACTGGTGATAAGTTTAACCGAGAAGAATTGGGCGCCAAACTAAGGTTTTTGGTTGGTGAGGGTGTTATTGATGACAAATACGCTGTAGCACAATACAAGGACGGGCTCACGCGCCGCGATATCGCCGAAGTTAACAAGATGTATGATGATCTTCTAACTCAAAAATCTAAAGTTGGGCCTGCTCCAGCAGCTGCCGGACCAGCGGCATCGGGTGCGCTTGCTGGTATGTCTGAAGCAGAACTTGCAGCAGGGTATGCTGCTGAAGGTCGATCAATGCAAAAACCAGCAAGAGGTAGCATGAGACTGGGCGTAAATAAAGTTGGACCCCAGACTGCTGATCTTACAGCAGCAATCGCAAGGAAAGTGGCGATGTCGGGTGACACATCAACAGCAGCAGCGGCAACGCAACAGGGTGGTGGAAATACTCAAATTACTAATGTTACGAAGAAAGACGGAGATGTTACTCACATGCCTAAGAGTGATATTCGTAATAACAAATTTGCAGCTTTGAACAGGTCCGCTTACGCAGCAGGAGCAATATAAAAAAAGGGGGAACCGAAGTTCCCCCTT
>ERZ651776.5541-NODE-5541-length-10851-cov-4.388992_pt1 | contig 10851 bp, 6 predicted proteins | sample MGYA00514761_ERZ651776 | MGnify/ENA metagenome assembly ERZ651776 | reverse complement strand
GGTGCAGGCTGGGACGTACACCATCGCCTTCACTCTCTCGACCTTTTTCAAGCCTTTCGACACAGAGGGAAAGCCCCTTGGCGACAAGATCACCAAGACCCTCACCTTCCACGTTGTCTCCCCTTCCCTCCCCCCCCGCCCCTCCCCCTATGTCCTCTCCTCCTGTTGGGAGTAAGAGCGCTCCCTCTGAGCTAGCACAAGCACGCACTACAATCTCAAGACTCCGCACAGAGAATGAGCTTCTCAGGGCTTCTCTTTCCCCATCTGCATCCTTGTCAACGACTCCTCTGCTGGTCAAGAAGGGGCAAGGTATAAGAGCGTCGTCTGTCACCAAGCAGAGTCAACAACAAACGCCGAACCGTTACTCTTCTCCTGCTAACTTCAACATTAGCCCTGTTTCGGCTATAACTCCCACTCTCGTCCCTCCCTCCACGATACAAAAGAGAAATCGCTCGATTTCGTTTGAAACCCCTCTTTCTAATTCTTCGTCGCTTTCTACATTCACGGCCTTTAGCAATGCAAAGCAGACGCTTGTTCAACCCCATCAACCCCATTCTCGTTCTCGTTCTCGTTCTCAGTCGCATTCGAATTCAAACAAGGCATTGCGTTCCAGGTCAAATAGCGGCCGCACTCCACTAAAATTCCTCAAAGCAGCGGCAAAATCTGCCGCCGTGAAGCAGTCTCTTTCTCCGAACAATGGCAGCAGCGGTTATTTTAGTAGCAGTGGTAAAAGGGGGGATGACATGAACATGAATCTGAACATGAACATGAACATGAACATGAATGATGGTGATAGCGAAAATAACGACTCAACAACCAGCGACAACGCAGTTAGGCGGACGAAAGACTTGGTGAACAAAATTTTCGAGAAGAGTCCCAGCGGTCGGTTTAGCGACGATGAAGAGGGGGGAGGAAGCGATGACGATAACGATATTCCCCAAGGCGATGAAGCTGCAAGCGACGCAACAAGCAGCAGCAGCGGTATTGGTGATCTGGACATACAGCAGCACCACCCAGGCGCCCAACAATCACAGCAGCCCTTGGCGAACACTTTTACGCATCCCAAGCTAAATATGCTCTCGGAGCTCTCGTCTACGTTTTTGGTCGGTCGTTCTGTGGTCACATTACAAAGTTTTTGGCGGATGGTCAAGGCAAAGCAATTAGTAACGCACCGCCGCGATGAAGAACGTAGGCTAGAGTCTGTTGTGGAGCGGAAAATTGTCTCTCTCCTGACGGACGATGATGATGATGGTGATGACAATGCCGATTACGATGCCGATTACGATTACGAGTACAACGATAAAAGCTCTCCTCCTCCTGGCGATGGTGCTCGAAGCGATGACAACGACAACGACAACGACAACGACAACAACAACAACGATGGTGATCACCACCATGTGAACAAACTAAACTCAACAAAGAATCGCTCTAACAGCCACGTCAGCCAAATAACTGAGCAGATTGAGGAACGAATTCGTTCGCAAACATCTGATACCAGCAAAGGCAGCAGCCGCGTTGATTCCAGGACTCTCATAAAAGAGGCTCGACACTCGAAACGGAAAAGTCAGGCGACTATTGCCTCATTGCAAGATTCTCTTGCTTCCGCCAATTCTTCTCTCGTCCTGCTCCATGGGGAAGCCGAAGAAAAAATGCGACTACTCGGGGAGAACAGCGCAAATGAGATGGACGCAATGAGGAAAATGTACGAAGAGAAACTAAGCGAACTAGAGGAGCGGCTGAAGCCGGGACATTTAGAAACCCAGCTCCGTGAAGAAATGACGGTACTCACAAAATTTTATGAGGCTGCCCTCGCAACTAAGGACAGCAAACGCGCTCAGAAAATCGCCGCTCTTACAAACGAACACTCGCTACATCTCGAGCGGCAACGCGAAGACATTGCGAGGAAAAATGACCAGCTCATAAAACGCATGGTAGTCTCCCACGAAAATGCTATTGCTGAACTCAAGGAAGACAAGGCAAATTTGCGCCGTGATTTCGATGAAAGGCTTGCCGAGGAAGAAAGTAGACGGACTGAGGAGATCAATGCGCTCGAGGAGCGAAGTAGAGAAAAGGACAAGAGCTGGGAAAAGACTCTGGCCATCGCGGAGGGAAAGCAAAGGAAGGAAATTGAAACAATTATCAAAAACAATGCGCAGGCTACTGTTACTCAGAACGCTTCCCACTCGGCTGAAATTGTATCTTTGAAGGAGAAGGCCGCTAACGAGATAGAGAACGCTCGCCGCGACCTTGCGAACGCCACCATCGATGCCGACAATACAATATCTGAACATTCCCTCGAGATTTCAGCTCTCAAGGCCTCGTTTGAACGCAGCGAGCAGTCGTCTCACGCTGACATGGACAAAGTGAAGAAGAAACATGCGAGAGAGATTGAGAAGCTTCAAGTAGAATTTACCAAAGTACAGAAATCGATGCAGCTAGACCACGACGCTGAGGTGGCAAGAATTCGAGAAGAGAATGATGTCGAACTGTCACGGATAAGAACCACGAAAGAAGACCTCAGAGGCGAGTGGGAGGCTGACGTCAAGGCGGTTAGGGCTGAGTGCGATCATGATCTCTCGGCGAATAAATCTAAACATGCACTGGCAATTAAAAAGCTCCAAAGCGCACTCGATGCGGCGGCTTCGCGACATTCGGACGAGCTTTCTTCAGTCAAGGCTCATCACCATTCCACCCTGAACACTCTCCGTGCTGAGAAGGTAGAGCTCGCGAGCGCCCACGCGGCGACAATTTTGGAGCTTAATACGAAGCACGACGAATTTATCCTAAAAATCAAGGATGAAAACGCTGCGGAAATGCAAAATGTCGTTCGAAAATCTAAAGAGGAATCGAAAAGAAGAGAGAGAGAAATCATGAAAGCAAGGGAAGACGCGAAGAGAGACGTCGATAAATGTTCCTCCGAGTACGCAAATTTGCTTTCTTCAAAAGAGAAAGCTCATGCTGATGTAATTGCTACCGCCGAAATAAATCACAGGGACGCAATCAATGCCCTTCGTGCCGATAACGAACTTGCAATAGAGCAACAAATAGGGTTGAGGTCTGCTTTGAAGCAGCAGGTGAGGGAGTTGGTGTGTCATGAATCAGGCCAAGTGCAACCAACTTGCATCGTCCCTACTATTCTAACACGCGCGTTCGTTTTTTCGTACGCTCGTCCTTTTCGTGCGCTCGTCGTCCTTCGGTCCCGGCTCGGACGCTGCTGCCACGCTGCTGCCACGCTGCTGCCACGCTGCTGCCACGCTTGTCTCGTCTCGTCTCGATTCGTCTCGTCTCGATTCGTCTCTTCGTTACTTACAGCATGAGAAGGCTCTTGAAGATGTTAGAATGAAGTTGGAGGAAAAGAGGCAGCGTGAATTTGACGATTTTCAAGTACAAAACAAGCGTGCAATGACATCGCTTAAAGCGGAGCACGCAGAAGCAGTCAACTGTCTTCGACAAGAGCTGGAAGATGCCCGCTCGGGTTACGATCTTGCCGTAAAGTCTCTCCGGGCTAGCCATTCAGAAACAGAAAAAAAACTTAGAATGGAAAATGCATCGTTGATTACCGGACATGAAGAAGAGTTGGACTATTTGAGAAAAGAAAAACGAGCCGAAATAGTCACACTTCGGCAGGCGAAGGAGGCTCTCGCGAGTAGCCACGCGGAAAAGATCTTGAAATTGACGGCTTCCCATGACGAGCAGATTATTGCTCTCAAATCGGAGAACACCTCGGCTGTACGGCAAGCGATGGCCAAGTTAGACGAACTGGCAAAGGGGCACTCAGAAGAGCTCACCAATCACCTCGAAGACGCGCAAAAAAATATCGAGTCTCTTTCCGCTCTTTTTAAAGCCAAATTGGATGCGAAGGATGACGACATCGCAAAACTACAAGCAGCCCATGATGATGAGCTGAGATCCATGCGGTCGGAGAATGCAACTGCCTTGGAGAACGTGAATGGGCTTCGTTCCGGGCTGGAGAGGAAACACCGAAAGGAACTGAAATCAAAGGATGACGAAATGGAAGCGCTTAAGAAAACCCACGCGGAAGCATTATCTTCCCTCCGCGTCATACACAAAAATGAAATTATTGATATTTGTAGCTCGCACCAACAAGACCTTAAAGCCAAAGACGCCAGAGTAGATGACCTCGCAAAAGAACACGCGGTCGTATTGGCGTCTCTTCGCTCATCGCACGAAAAAGAGCTCAATGAACAACACCAACTGCGCGCATCGCTCGAGTCTTCGCATCAGCAAGCTCTCCGATCAAAGGACAGAAAATTGGAGGAGCTGGCGAAAGAACAATCTGCTGCCCTTTCCTCGCTCCGAGTGGCTCACATGATCGAAATCAGCGAGCAACAAGATCTCCGCACCACACAAGCTGCGAAGTATGAAGAAGAACTGCGCGCGAGAGATGAAGCAACAAAAGATTTGACAAAGGGAAAATCTGCCGCGTTGGCGTCCCTCCGCTCATCGCACGAAAAGGAGCTCAATGATCAACACCAACTGCGTGTATCGCTCGAATCTTCACATCAGCGAGCTATCAGAGACAAGGACGCGAAGAGAGACGAGCTGACAAAAGAACACTCCGCCATTTTGGCATCCGCTCGCTCATCGCACGAAAAAGAGCTGAACGAACAGCACCAACTTCGTGCATCACTCGAGTCCTCCCATCAGCAAGCTCTCGAATCAAAGGATGCCGCCATCGAATGGCTGAAGAAATCCCATGCAGCCGCTGTAGAGCAAATTTCTTCCGCCAATCAGAAGGCAGCTCTATCCCTCCGCGCGGAGAACGAGCGCGCCATCGAGGGTCAGATCGAGATGCGCGCGGCGATGCAGAAGAAGCATGACGTTGCTATTGCCGATCTATTGGCGGACTGCGATGCTAAAATTTCCCGAATAAAGGAGAGCTCCGCGGATGCTCACCAGAAAGAGCTGTCTTCGATGGGAACCCGCCACGCAGCGCAAATGTCAAAATTGCAGGGTCGTTTGCAGGCACAGACCGATCTTCTGGAGAAAGTTACCTCGGAGCATGCAACTACCGTGGATCAGATTCGCTTGCAGCACGAAACGAAATTGGCTGAACAAGCAACAAAGTTCGAAAGAGCGACAGAGGAAGCAACACTAGCTCATGAAGACGCAATCGCCCAGATGGAAAGAGATCACGGCCGTCACATTGCCGAGAAGCAGAATGAAATTTTAAAGATTGAAGTAAGCCACGGTGAACTCATCACGACCATATCTGAAAACCATGCGGGGGTTGTGCGCAGCATACACGAAAAAAATGCCGTCTCCCTTGCTGACGCGAGGGCGCGGGAGGAAGAAGCTAGGAACGATTTGATATCCTCGTATGAAGGCAAGCTCAAAGATGTAAATGACAGACTTCAATCCACGATCGCCAGCAATGAGGCCGCACAAGCGAAACATAGGATCAAAACCGATGATGCCTTATCATCGCTGAATGCTGATAATGCCGCTGCCCTCGCCAATATACGCTCCGAAAACGAGAAGAAAATTGCAGAGCTGAAAAATGACCACGCCAGACAGATCGAAGAGAGAGATGAGGCAAAGTTTGAGCTGACGAAAGCCCACGAGAAACGTATCCTAACTCTCATGGAAGAGAGAGAGAACAAAATTGACTCCCTGAGAAAAGACCATGATACAAAGTTGGCTGACAACAGCCTGCGCTTAGAAAACGTCATGAAAGCACAGCTCGAAGCGGCGGCCGAAAAACGGCGAGAATCTGAAAAGTCTCTAAGAGCTGACCTCACCGCGGCTGAGAAATTGCACCGAGAGGAGCTCATTTCGTGCAAAAGCGAATTTTCTGAGACGCTCAAAAATCTCCAAAATTCAAGCCAAGCAAGTGCAGAGGCTGAGCGTGAGAGCTTCAATGCCAAGTGTCAGCAACTGATTGCTGAAAAGGAGCATGCACTGTCCCTTCTCCTCGAGCAACATAAGAAACAGATGGCGGATGCGCTGGAAGAACGAGAAAGAGCCGTTAGCCAGGCTCTCCAGTCGGGGAAAAACGAGCGCGCGGTGGCGATCAAAGAGCGGGATGACTTTTTCGAGGAGAAAGAGAGGGCCAACGAACAGCTGAGAGCGGTCATCGCTGAGAAAGAGCGAACCGCAAATCTAGAAAAATTGCGAATCGCTATCGAAGAAGCTGTCGCAGAGAGTGTAAAGCAATGCGAGGCGCGCCAGGTGCTTCGTCTCGAGGAAGAAAAAAACACATTTCAGTCGGAAAGGAGGACAATTCAACTCGAACACGAGCGCACAATCGCGAATTTGGTCACAAGCCATGAAACAGCGCTCGAAGATTTACGGAAGAGCAGCGAGATCGCCACTGAAAAACAATTGCTGTCCCTAGAGAAGAAAAATGCGGAGGAAATCCGCGAGCTGAAGAAGCAAGCAGAGGGCGATTTGTCAGTACTGCGCCGGGAGAAGACTTCGGAGGAGGTCGAACTGATCACTAGTTTTAATGGCGAGCGGGAAATGCTTCGCGGGGAAGTGGAGCAGCGCATGCGCGAGGAGAGCTCCAGCAAAATGAATGTCCTACTGGGCGAGCTAACCAGCGAGCACACGATGAAGATGGCCGCCATGCAAAAACTCCACGCAGATGAGGTCGCTTCAATCAACAGCCAGTGGGAAAAGCGTTGCACTGTTGCACAAGATTCGAAGGAAAAAGCTCACCAATCTGAAATGCACGCCATGAAACACGAATTCGACGAAGTGTTACGCAGCGTCAGGCGTACAAACGAGAGTGTGACTAGTGATCTCCGGTCGACAGTCAAGTCGCTCAATGAGCAGCTTGAAAACGAAAGAAATGTTCACCGAGAAGAATTTGTTGGGCTGAATGAAAGCTACAGCGTCGCACTAAAACGACAAACCTTGAGTCTGGAGGAGACGAATTCGAATGTGCTCTCTGTTCGCACTCGCGCTCTGAAAAATGAACTCAACGCTGCCAATGAGAGACACCGCGCGGAGGCGCAGCGCCTTCGGGAGGAAGGAGAAATGGCGTTGGCTAAAAGTGCAGTTCACTATGAGAGTGAGATCCTGGCACTAAACGAGCGGCTCACAGAGGAAAGGAGGGCAAGGAGAGAGGAAGAAATCCACCATAATGCTGAGATGGAGACGGTATCAGCGAAATACTCTGCGGATATTTCAACTCTCGAATCCTTCCTTGTCGACAACAAGAGCTACAACGACGTTTTGAAAGAGCAGTTGGCTGAGGTGAGGCAAAAGGTGGAGAAGGGGGGGGGGTTAGTGTTGGGGGAGGGCGGTGTTAGCCCCGGTGTTAGCCCCGGTGTTAGCCCCGGTGTTAGCCCCGGTGTTAGCCGAGTCACCCATCAAGAGAAAGGCTCGGAAAGTGAGAAAGAAAGAGAGTTGGTAAGTCGCCTCGCTGTCATCTCAAAGGAACGCGATTTCTTTAAAGAGGAATACGGTAACGCCGCACTGGTGAATTCATCAGTTTCCAACGGTCTCGACAACTATTATCAGACTCCCTCGCGGTCTCCAAAGCCATACTCGCCCCCGAATCTGTCCACAATACGGCGTCGGAACGATGACACAGTCCACTCCGTGCAGATGTCTGCGAGAAAGCACTACGAGGGAGCTCATGAGGCGAGTCGCAATCACGTCAAGATAGTGGAGGGAATTCTGAAGGAGCACTTTCATTCCCCTCCACAGGAGCGCTCCAATGGGCACAGGCATCGAAAGATGTCTACGAAAGTACGAGTGACGCACTCGATGAAGATCAGCGCCTCAATCGTGGCGAGAGTTTACCTGAAAAACAAGGCAGACAAAAATATGCAGATGGCAGCTGCCTTGATGAAGTGGCGTGCTGCGGGGTGGGCACCAAATGCTCCCCACACAGCTAACTTGTCACTGCTGTGAAGTCATCGTGAACATGTGTACAAGGAAGATGGATTAAAAGATAATGTTACGAAGTAGTTTAGGAGGCCGCCTTGCAGAACAGGTATCCATCCCCACAAGATCTCGTCTTAAAACACGCCTTGTTGTTATTTTATTTGCGCAATATTTTACAATCATCACAAAACACATCACCACGCGCATTGTCAGGTCTCGAGCCCGCCCAATCGTATCTCCATCACAGCGGCAAAAAAACATAATTTAACACCTTCTTCCCCCGCCCCTATCGGGCTCCGAAAGAGATGATCGGTTGGCTTTTATATCTGCTAGAAACTTGCTCTCCCATAGCGCTGTTGAGCTGGTACTGGCCAGGTCCGGGCTTCGACGCGCGCTCCTTCTCCTCGGCGTCATTGTAAGTCCGTGGGCCGGTGCTGAACTTCACGCCGATTGGGTTTCGCTTCGTAGATAGGCGGAAGATTCCGCTGTTCACCTTTTCACTGTCGTAGTGCTGGGGACCGGGATTCTGCCTCCCCTCCTTGGGGTCCACGCGCTTAGGGGGCTGGCCAAATTTTACGCTTGGCATACCACTCTTCGTGAACATGATTCCCTTCTTGATCAGCTCGGGATCGTACGCTTGGGGTCCGGGTTTCTTGAAGCTCTTCATGTCATTGTATCGCGCGGGACCCGTCCCAAACTTCACTGATGTTGTACCACTCTTTGAGAACATGATCCCTCGCTGGATCATGGATGGGTCGTACTCAGCAGGCCCAGGACACTTGAACTTTCCAATATCGTTGTACGTTCGAGGCCCGGTACAAAATTTAACACCGGTCACATTTCGCTTGGTACTTTGCATGAAAACAGCCCGGCGAATCGAAGCTGGATCATAAGTCTGGGGCCCAGGTTTCTTAAAAGTTGCGATGTCGTTGTAACTTCGGGGACCGGTTCCAAATTTGATATCGGTAAGAGAGCGTTCGGTGGAGGAAATTCGAGGAAGTGGGGTATAGATTGGTCCTGGAGCCTGTGCTGCCCTCATATTATCAAGGACAGCCTTGCGCACAGACAAGCATCCGTCCTTGAACGTTGCCTCTTTCTGGGGCGCAAAGGCGAGAGCCATGACTACTGCGTGTGTGTGTTCTAGGCTTGTTTTCTGGGTTCCAAATTTTGGTTAAAAGGACTGCCGAAAAGGAAAAGTTGAGAGAAAAGAAGTTGCGTCAGGTGGTGTCAGTTGTGGAAGGTGGGGTGAATTCCGCAAGTTAAAATGTGTTAGTCAGTTTGTGTATAAGAATATTGACCGGTGGCATGCAAAATTAAAAAAGAACGTTCATCACAATGTTCACAACAAGAGGGCAAAAATATCCCCTTAAGGAGGTTGTGGGGAGGTTGCCCACACCTGCTGTGTGGTGAAAGCACAGTTTTTCTCTGTCATCGGAGACAAACAATACCAATTTCTTTGCTAAGGACGTCGTTTTAAGCTCACCTTTTAATATCTGAGTGAGTAATAGGCTTTCTTCGTAGTCTGGTGCGGTTGAGACCTGCCGGGCTGCCGGGTCGGGCGGTCAGGTCCAAGTCTAGCTCAGAAACTGATCAAGAATGCCAAAAGCACCATCCTGTAACCCGAAGTAAATTAAATTAACGCCCGACTTGACAGCTGCTGGTGCTCTTTCCCTCCTCGCTCAATAATCTGCGGCTTACGTCCCAATCTAATCGTCCAACTGTTCACTCCTCCTTCCAGAGTTTTCTCAGCCCTTTAACTAGCTTTCAGTCGGCATTGAACTCTCGCTTCCCGCCATTTTTTCACTAAAATGGACCGATATGACAGTGACTTTAGTGAAGGCGACGACAGTGACGACAACGGGAATAAGGTGCGCACAAGCAGTATAGCATCCAGTGCTGTTTCCAGCGCTCCTAGCAGTGCTGCCCCTCCCCCTCCACCAGGCCCCCCCCCACCAGCCCCGCCATCTTACCCGCCTCCGATCCAAGATGATGAGGATGTCATCGCACATAAGAAGAAGACGGCCAGATTACCCCCCTCGTTGGAAAAAAAGAAGTGGATTCCACCTCGCCATCGAGGTGTATCAGTTGGAACATTAGCCCGGGAACGGTACAAGAACATGAGAAAACCTCAAGACCAGCTCTCTCAAAGGAGCTCAACTGACCATGATTCGGAATTCGACGGCAAGAAGCGTGCAATTCAGGCATTCAATTTGAATGCCAGTATGGATGGGAGCAACGAGGGTGATATGCGTGAGAGAAGACTGAGTAGCATGGACGAAGGGAGCATGATTGAGCTACAGAAGCAACACTTGAGAGGAATATTCGCCGCCGCTTGCACTGACCACACAGATCGAAACGGTGAGATGCGTCTCAATTCGAAGAACCTGAAAGAGGCTGTGATCATGACTGGCCTTTACCCTTCCAAGCGACTGCTTCAGCTGTTTTTTGAGGCCAACAATACCAGCATTTCCTTGCCCCGATTTCTCGAGGTTGTGCTGGAGAATCTTGCAATTGATGCCGATGACGATATGAAGGAACCGGACATGGAGGACCACCTTGTGGAACTCTTCGCAATGTTTGATGAAGATAAAGCAGGAACCATGCGCATCAAAGACCTCCGCCATCTCATGATGGAGGTGCTCACGAGCGATAAGACAGAGCTATCCCGCGCTGAATTCGACGAGTTTCTGGAATATGCCGGACTCCATGGCGACGCTGAAATTGACTACAAGGTTCTTGCCAAGAACTTCATGCTCTCAAATCCCACACCTGATGATATCATCATTGGTAAGTGATGGTGGACGGAGAGGGAAGTGCAAGTTAGTTTGAAAATAGTAATATGTGTTTAAAAAAATTAGAATCCCCCCACCACCCCAACCCGACTCGTCGGAGTCAGGATTCGTCTTACAAGTGTTCGGTTAAAAAGCGGTGGGAAGAGACCTCTTCTTAAGCGACACAACACATTTTATGAAGAGACAAAGACCTTCAGCCTTG